>Ga0206879_1139_pt1 | contig 16026 bp, 16 predicted proteins | sample Alteio_BWOrgCont_5_FD_152897 | JGI IMG/M metagenome (GOLD analysis project Ga0206879, IMG submission 152897) | Enriched cells from forest soil in Barre Woods Harvard Forest LTER site, Petersham, Massachusetts, United States -... | ecosystem: Environmental > Terrestrial > Soil > Temperate forest > O... | reverse complement strand
TTGGAAGGTGCTGGCGAGATTGTAGATGCAGGTGGCCGCAGCGGTAGTGCCGGAGCCAGAGTTGGAGTCGCAGCTGCTATCGAAAGTCGATGCCGATCCGGCGGGTCGCTTGACCAGGTCAATAAGAGCGTCCAAGGTATCGCCGGCAGCGGTGAGTGTGCCGGTATAAAGGCCGGTATTGGTATAGCTGGTGAAGGCGAAGAGCTTACCGCAGGCCGTTCCATCATGCGACGTGCCGGCAGTGGTGGTTGTGGTGGTGGGCAGGCCGCTGCCGTTGGTGCCGCCACCTGGCGAATTTACGCAAGCCTGCACAGCGTCGGCGAGAGTATTGATCTCAACTGTGGGGATGGTGGCGCCAGTGGCGGTGGTCGTGTTGACCACGCCGGTGGCGGTGTTGACCAGCGAGATGGTGTTGGCAAAAGCGTGCGCTAGCCCTGCAGCCTGTGTGACCGGGCAGGATGCTAGGGTGTAGTAAGCATTGGCAACACAGCCTGTGGTTCCATTGTTATTGCTGGCCGGTGCACCGATTCCTACGGTATATCCGCTGGAGGCGTTGCCCGTAACAGAGATGAAGTTGGCGAGAGCATAGGCGGCTGCCACCGTGGTGGCTTCGCTGACCCAGATATTGGCGCCGTCGGCATTACCGTTGTAGGTTGTCCCCGAATAAAGCGTGCTGCAGGCGCCCAATGCTGTCATCAGCACCGAGTTCGGATTGGCGCCACTGCCACCTGTATTGCCGCCATAGGCAACCACGTAAATATACTGACCAGCGTTGCAGGTGACGCCGCCGGGGAAGGTAAAAGCGCCGGTTGAACTTGTGTCCTGATGAGCAGAGCCTCCTACCTGAGTGGCTTCCTGCAGAGGCGATCCGACGCCATAGTTGGTGGAGGTGGTCTGGTACATGACCACGCGAGCACCCACAACTGGATTCGGCCCCCCGTGCAGGATGCCGTGGATGGCAGGGATGACGGTGTCCGTGGTGTTGGTGCCCTGGATAGTGCCAAAGCCACAGCCAGTGACCGCAGTAGCAACTGCCAAAGCAGCGAGCGCCGCCATAACTTTGAAGAACAGGGAACGAGAGGTATCGAGATTCATGAAAGTCACCGCCGGAGAGAATTCAAAGGAACATTTTAAAAATAAGTTAGCGTTAACGGTCGAGAGCAGTTCCAGCCGCATATTTTGTGTCGGAGGAACAATAGAGCATCAGAAGCTCTTTTGTCGAGTGACGTTAGTATCTTCTGTCAAACCGGTTTTATGAAAGGTACTTGCTTCCCGCTATCTGCCGTCCAATGCGAGACTTATAAGAAGAAAACGCAAAGACGGATCGGAATCTGCGAACTACCGGGCCGCTGGTGGTCCCTCGACCCATAACTCCCCGGATTTGTGGCGGTTGAGCTGCTGCATCATGCGTATGCGTGCTGTCGTCAGCTGGGTGAGGCACTTGTCCGTCGACGCGCCATTCTTCGCCTGCAGCCGGCAGGCAGAGACAAAGAAGATGATGTCCTTGGCGTTGGAGGCTATGCCGAGCTCGCGGTCGCCTTCAGCCATGCTATCCAGATAGGCACGTGTGTCCTGGAGATGGGTGAAAAGGGGACTGTAAGCAGAGTCGGTGGCGGTGACATCGATTGCCGCGGCGGAGTCGAGCACAGCTTCCGCGGCGGTGACGAAGGAGTTGCGCAGCGGACCCTTCTCTACGGGCAGATTCTGTGAGAGAACGAAAAGCAGCGTGGATGCAGTCAGCAGAATGAGTTTCATCGAGGTGCTCGCGCGCGAGGAGTTCGTCTGCGAGGTTAGATGCTAGGTGGCTTTGCGCTGGAAGGCAGTCTTTTTGCCCGCAAATGAATTTTTGGCTTTGACGGCGGTGTTGGGCTCGGTGGAGACAGCCTGACCGGCGGATTTGGCATTAGCAGCCGCGGCCTTGTCACGCAGCGCCTGCAGGCGCTGGGCCTTGGGGCCGAGGCCGGTGAGCTTTGCGGTTGGGTGCTTCGGAATGAAATCGCTCATAAGGCAATTTTCTCATGAGCGGGCGTTCCCCTTAAAGGTCTCATTTTGGAGGATTGTCAGGATGCAGATACTTCGCCAGGAAGACGTAGATGTCATGGCGTGACTGCAGCGCCAGCGGGGTGTCGATGCGGTTGAAGTAGTGACCTCCGGGAGCGTCCTGATAAATCTTGTATTCGAATTTCTTTTTCTCGAAGGTGAGCGCCTGGATCAGGTGCTCGACCTCGAGGTAGTTCACATCTTCGTCGTTGGTGTTGGTGTGGATCAGGAGCGGCGTGTCGAGTTCGGCGGCGTGCGTGACCGGCGAGCGCTTGCGGTACTCGGCGATGTCATCATGCACGGATTCGCCGAGGTGGTAAGGCGCGGAATAGATCTCGCGGTAGCCTTCGGTCTCGTATCCCATGCGCGCTACGAGGTCGCTCACCGGAACTCCGGCGTAAGCGACGGCGAAGTTGTGCGGATGGGCAAAGATGTTCATCAGGGTGATGAGGCCGCCGTGGCTCCAGCCGACGATGCCGACGCGCGTGGGGTCGAGGAAACTGTACTTGGCGAGCATCCAATCGAGGCCGCGATAGACGTCATCGACCTCGAGGCCACCGTAGTCGATGTCCTCGTAGTAGCCGCGACCATAACCTGTCGACCCGCGATAGTCAGTGGCGACAATCGGATAACCCTGCTCGAGAATCTCGCGAATCATGTGCGCGTCGATGGTGGTGTCGAGCGATTGATGCACGCCCTGATGCACATAGACGATGAGCGGCTGCTTTTTGCTGCGATCAAGCTTTTTGGGAATAAAGGTGTAGACGTGGATGATGAGCGGGTTGGTCGCGCCGGGGGCCTTCTTGTTCTTGATGTGCGGATTGGGTGCGCCGCCGTACTCGCTCTTGTCGATGTCGGCGATGTCACCGACCTTGTCGTACCAGAGCAGGTCGTCCATGCGCTTGAGCAGGATGTCTTCGCCGTCATTGGGAGCTCCGAAGCCGGGCGCGGCGGCTGGGGCCGCTGGAGCCGGCGTAGTCGCTGGTGCGGCGCCTCGGGCCTGGGCGTGGGCTGCGAGAGGCAGCACGAGGAGAGCAGCAGCAAGGGTGCAGATAGAGAGAGGACGCAAGGGCGAGCTCCTTTTGGGGTGCAGCTTGTTAAGGCGGTGAAAACACTCTATCATCCTCGTCTTTCACCGCCCAATCTACGGATAATTGCGGTCCGCACGCCCGCTCCTGCAATATTTGGCCGGCTCGTCCGTTAACACCTACATATCCCCAATGAAGCTGTGTTGGGATGGTTGGAGCGGCGCATGATGGCCACGAGTGCAGGGGATTGGACGATGAGCGAGCAGGACCAATTCCTGGCCGAGGCGATGGAGCGCGAAGAGCCGCGGCTGCGCAGCTTCATCCGCAAACGCGTGCTCGATACCAGCGACGCCGAAGACGTTTTGCAGGATGTCTTCTACGAACTGATTGCGGCCTACCGGATGGTGAAGCCGGTGGAGCAGGTCACGGCGTGGATGTTTCGCGTGGCCCGGAACAGGATTACCGACCTGTTCCGGCGGCGGAAGACCGTGTCGTTGAATGAGCCCGCGAGCGCGGATGAAGACGCTGCAACGCTCGAAGACCTGCTTCCTGCGGCCGATGCAGGGCCGGATGCGGTGTTTGCGCGCGGTGTGCTGCTGGAGGCGCTCGACGATGCGCTGGAAGAGTTGCCCGAAGCCCAGCGCGAGGTGTTCCTCTCGCATGAGGTGCTCGGTCGAAGCTTTAAAGAGATGAGCGCGGAGACGGGCGTGAGCGTGAACACGCTGCTGGCCCGGAAGAGATATGCGGTGCTGCATCTGCGAAGGCGGCTGCAGGAGATGGATGAAGACTTTGGGAAGTGAGGAAAGTATGCGTGCTTTTAGAGTCGTGAAAATTGTTCTGATTGTGATCGTGGCGAGCGTGCTGCTGGGGTTCGTCATTGAGTACCTGTGGAACTGGCTGATGCCCGGGATCTTTGGGCTGCGGACGATTACCTACTGGCAGGCAGTTGGGCTGTTTCTGCTCGCCAAGATTCTGCTGGGCGGTTTCCACAAGCATGGCAAACGCGGAGGCCGGCGGCATTGGCGCGAGCGGATGGAGGCGAAGATGGCGAAGATGAGCCCCGAGGAGCGCGAGAAGTTTCGCTCAGGGATGAAGGGGCGGTTCGTGTGCCGCGTGGGAGACCGCGATTTTGGCGTGGACATCGGCGAACGACACAGTAAAGAGGAGACGCATGAGCGTGAAGCTGAGCGCGGATGAAGCAGTTCAGGTGGATGTGACAGCGGGTCAGTGGAGTGCTGTGCGAGAAAAGAAAACGATGGAGGAGATGTCGTTGGGTGAATTGTTGTATTGCGCCGTCGTGGAGTACCCGAGGGTGAAGAGCCAGGGGAGTACTGCGTCGTCGTAATGGGTGCGGCATCGTAATGGGTGCCCCGTTCATGACAGTTTCATCGTCATGCACGGGGAGTGGATGCTTGTGTCGCATCCGATCTTTCGCGTGCCTGCCATGTCCATCGAGACTCGATCTCGACCAAGCCCCTCTCACCGGTGAGCCAGTGGCAATAGCTGGACCACGGCCAATCTTCTGGTTTCTCAACGAGGCCGCGCTCGACGGGATTGCGATGTATGTAGCGGAGCTTCTCGGTGAATTTTGGCTGGGTGAAGACGTTGAAGTCGTAATACCGGTATTGCCAGAATCGAGGACGATCACGTTTGAGCAACTTTGATGTTTCGGTTTTGAGCGTGCGGAGCGCCTTGTCGAGCGTAATCTGCTTCGGCTCATCGAGAAGGAGATGAACGTGCTCGGGCATCAGAACGTAGCCGAAAACATGAAACTGATGACGCTGTCGTGTGCGTTCGAGAGTTTCGAGAAATGTGATGCGGGCATGGTCGTTATCGAGGAAGGGAAGACGGTGGTAGCAACTGAAGGTGATGAAGTGTTGATGGCCAAAGTTCTGGAAACGCTTCAGGTGCGCTGGCATGGCCGTTTGAGTATAAGTTGGGTGCCCCGATCATGGACGTTCTTTGTCCATGCTCGGGTCATTGTAGATTCCCGAAAAGGGAGTGGTTGTCCTTCCCCGTGCATGACGACGAGACTGTCATGAACGGGTCACCCATGATCTGGGTCACCCGGCGTAGTTGTCGTAGCGGAAGTCGACGGTGAATCCGAGGGTGTCGCGGTAGAAGGCGACGGCAACTTCGATGTCGGCGACCTGGAAGACGGTGGCGGAGCTGGTGGGTTGCATGCGAGGAAGTATAGCGGTGGATGGATTAATGGGTGCCCCGATCATGGACGTTCTTTGTCCATGCTCGGGGGCATCGTTGATTCCCGAAAAGGAAGTGGTTGTCCTTCCCCGTGCATGACGATGAAACTGTCATGAACGGGGCACCCATGATGTGGGTCACCCGCCCCTGAGTAATTTTGTTAGATTATGATTCTTTGCAACCATGACAGACTTATTTAAGGCGCTCGCAAAGCAACCCTCCTGGGTACTACTCTTGATCGTTGGAGCCCTGATCGCTGCTCTTCCGTCTGTGAGCTTCGATAAAGAACACTATTTCACCACCCATCATCCGAATACGCTTCTGCCGGTTTTCATAGGTTGTACTTTGATCCTAATCGGCATGGTTGGCTTTGGTATTTCTCTCTGGCAGAGCGAAGGTAAGGACGCCAGTGGCGTCGACCTCACAAAGGTTTCTGAAAGGAATGGTTTCCTTTCCACAATGGTTAACGATTGTGAGATTCGTGTGTGTGAAGGGAGAATCGAGACATACCAAGTCGATCAGGGGATTGCTGTCGCGTTACCGTGTAATGAATATTTTGACGATCATTGCATGCACGACACACGGAGTTCACTAGGATCCTACGTTTCCCGATATTTCTCTGGACAGGTTGAGGAATTGGCAGGCCTCGTTAGGCAGAATGCTGAACAGCAGTTCGGCGAAGGAACTATCGAGCGAAGAACTGAAAGAGAGCAGGCAATGAGCTTCGGTACCGGCCACTGTCTTCTCTTGCAAAATCCTCTTGGAAGGCCCAACCCGATAGCGTTTGTTTCGACAACAACTCAGAGGGCACGCGAGGGGTTGAGGGCGGAAATCTCCTGTTTGTTTGACGGCATGCATGAGCTAAACAAGGCCCTTGCTGACGCCAGAATCAATGAGGTAGTAATGCCTTTGCTAGGAGGTGGTCACGGCGGGATTAGCGCCCCCCTCGCCTTAATCGGCCTTTTGCTCGCGGTTGCTGAAGCAGCTCGATACGGCGTTGGTGCGCAACGGATGAGGCGGGTAACGATCATTGTTTTCAAGCCAGATTCGTCTACACCTGCCGTCGTAGACCGTACGATCGCCCGCAAAACGCTGGCGCTTGTTGGGACTCAGAACTGAACCAAAAGCCGATGACTATGAAAATGGAATCCTATGATTTTGAGCGATTCTTGCGAGCTCAAGAAACGTCCTTTGATGATGCCTGTCGGGAATTAAGCGATGGCGAGAAGAAGGGTCACTGGATGTGGTTCATTTTCCCTCAACTCCGCGGCCTTGGGGCTAGCGCAAAATCTGTTGAATTCGGAATCGAATCCTTGTCCGAAGCCCAAGCATACCTCGATCACAGGATTCTCGGATCTAGATTGCAGAAAATCACTGGTATTGTTCTGTCGGTCGAGCAACGTTCTGCGCTAGAAATTTTTAGATTCCCCGACAACCTGAAATTCTGTTCATCAATGACTCTATTCTCATGTGCAAGTGTCGGAAATAATGTGTTTGCTGACGCTGTAAACAAATATTTCGCCGGCCAATATGATCAGCGAACGCTCGGCCTTTTAAAGGAGAGGTGGGAGCGGCCATCGGGATGAGGCGACGAAGAATTCAGCTCAGCGGAGATGACCAACTGTTCGTCCTGACGGGAGCGGGGATTTCCACTGAAAGTGGACTACCTACTTTTCGTGACTCTGACGGGTTATGGAAGGGTCACGATGTTCTGGAGGTGGCGAGCGTTGAGGGTTTGAAGCGAAATCCAAGGCTTGTGTGGGATTTCTACTCTATGCGCCGCCGTGATGCGCTTGCAGCAAGCCCGAACGATGCACATCTATCCTTAGCTAGGTTGGAGGAAGAGCTAGGTGACCGTTTCTTTCTTCTCACCCAGAATGTTGACGACCTTCACGAACGAGCTGGTTCACGGCGGATTCAACATATACATGGAAATCTATTTATCTCGCGGTGCATGGCATGCGGTTCGACATTTTCAGATACTAACTCTTATGACGTGACAAAAACCTTGCCTAAATGCGCAAAATGTCGCGGCGCTATACGGCCAGATATAGTTTGGTTTGGGGAATCATTAGGGGGTATGGACTCCATCTATCGTCAATTGGAGAAGGCAACGATGTTTGTTGCGATCGGCACTTCGGGTTCGGTATTTCCAGCTGCAGAGTTAGTCTATTTAGCCGCCACGAGACAAGTTCCTACATATTATGTAGGGCTTGAGTCGCCAGAGAACGCAGATGGCTTTGACGAAATACGCTTGGGACGCGCAACGAGTCTTGTCCCAGCCCTCTTCGCTGTTACCTAGATTTGCGCTATTGGCCGCCATGGTGCGTTCCGCAAATTCATGTCAAGCCCCTTGTGCCTCTGGAAAACGCAAAACGCTCTGTCAATACTGGCGATTTCTCTCGAAAAAAGTTGGCGGAGTTACCTGTGCCAATTTGCTATTCTTAGGAAGTAGACAAAAGTCAGGGGCAGATGCTCAGCTCGAAGCAATCTCAGGCTTGGACGTCTCAAATCAAGCCTCACTAACCCCTTACCGCTCAACCATCTAAAAATTAATCTTCAAAATCCCCAGCAAAATCGCTTTGTCAAGCCCCTCGCGCCGGGTCAAATCGCGCATCCCCTTGGCAGCATTGGCGATATCTTCCGAAAAAAGTTTGCCTACTTACTAGTGTCAACTTGGTATTCTGAAAGAAAGGAGTAAGAAAAGCCGCCCGGCCATCGCCGGGCTTGTGTATTTAATCCGCAAAGGCTTCTCTCGCCGCCGTGTGGGGCGGTCCACTGTTCCCACCGGAACGTAAGACCTGCATTGACTAGACTTTGCCCGCAACCCATTGCATATCTAGACTTTGACGATGGGTTGCAAGCTAAGCTTTTTCGCCTCTAGACTTTGCGCAAAAAAAGTACAGGGGAGGGGTGGGAGAGGACAGTCTCGTCAGACTCAAGGGTGAGCGCTGGTCTGAGTAGCAAGGACCGTGATCATCGATTGAATCGTATCCGGCAACTTATCTTCTTTTGCTGATGGTTTTGAAAGCTTGTCAGGATGCAGGACCATGCCTAGTGTGCCGCGCACGGGCGTGGTTCCTTTGATTAGCCAGAGTGGCTGCAGAGTTTTGGGGTCCATGATGACAAAGTCGACCTCTGGATCGAGAGGGGTGGATCTGGGGTCATGTGCATCGGGCTGCCAGTACTGGCTGCCGTCGATGTCGACGACGAGGTCTGCATCCTTGATAGACGACACCAGCTTGAAGCGGGTGGAGGCCTGCAGATCGGCATGCAATAGATTGAACGCAACGCCTGGGGGGTAGGGGTATCGCAACGGTGTATTGCCGTCCATAACGATCACGTTGTGCACGGATTGAGCGGCTGCCGGGTTCGGCTCTGTGGAGGTGCTTGTAACGAACCTTGGTTGCAGGTTGATAAGTTGGTGGCTCGCAAGGATGTTGAACTTCGCAGGCGGAGGTGTGGCCATTGTTTTGGACGGCCTCGGTTGGGTTGGCCCGGCCAGCTTGACGAGGTCGTCGAGTGATTTGGCGAGCGCGCTGGGAAGACTGTTCTGCGTCCATATGATTGAGGGCAGTTTTTCCTTCACCATCGCCAGCTTTTCCAACGTATTGCCATCGTAAGCAGACATCATGAGATAAACGTCAAGGCCGCTCCCTTCGACGTTGAACCGAAGAATGAGGTCGGCACCCTGCGGTGTTGGCATATAGGCATAGCGGCCCCAGGCCTTCACATAGGAGACGATGAAGGCGTTGAACGCGTCATCAACTGTGTCGTTTATGACGTAGATCGAGTGCGCCGCACCGAGCTCCTGAGTGAGCTTCAAATTGGGGGCAGGCGTTGCCGCGATCGCGGGATTCGCGGGGATAAGGATCGCGCCGATAACGGTGCAGAGAAGCAGGACACGGTTCATATTTCCTCACATTGTCTCAACTGAACAAGAACTCCTTGGTGCGCAGGTCTTTGATCGTGTCGCGCAGTTTGGCCGCCTTCTCAAACTCGAACTTCTTGGCGGACTCGCGCATGTCGGATTCGAGTTTGGCGATGTAGGTGTCCAACTCGGCCTGGGTGTTGAATTCGAGGGCTTCGGTGTCGGTGGCTTCGTCAGTGAGGTCGGCGTACTCGGCTTTGAGGATGGTGGCGAGCGAGTCGTTGATGGCGCGGATGATGGTTTGCGGCGTGATGCCGTGCTCTTCGTTGTAGGCTTCCTGCGTGGTGCGGCGACGATTTGTTTCATCGATGGCGCGCTGCATGGAGTCGGTCATCTTGTCGGCGTAGAGGATGGCGCGGCCTTCGAGGTGGCGGGCGGCGCGGCCGATGGTTTGGATGAGGGAGCCCTGGGAGCGGAGGAAGCCTTCCTTGTCAGCGTCCAGAATCGCAACAAGTGAGACTTCGGGGAGATCGAGGCCTTCGCGGAGGAGGTTGATGCCGATGAGGACGTCGTATTCTCCGCGACGTAAGTCGCGTAATAACCTGATGCGCTCGAGGGTTTCGATCTCGGAGTGCATGTAGCGGCAGCGGACGCCGACCTCGGTGTAGTAGTTGGCGAGATCCTCGGCCATGCGCTTGGTCAGCGTTGTGACGAGGACGCGCTGGTTGATGGAGGCGCGGTCGCGGATCTCGGCGAGGAGGTCGTCGATCTGGCCTTTGACGGGGCGGATTTCAACCTGCGGGTCTACCAGACCTGTTGGCCGGATGATCTGTTCGACGACGACTCCGGCGGACTTGGTGAGCTCATACGGCCCCGGCGTGGCGGAGACGTAGATGGCCTGGCCGACGCGGGTTTCCCACTCCTCGAAGCGGAGAGGGCGGTTGTCCATGGCCGACGGAAGCCTGAATCCGTAGTCAACGAGGTTTTGTTTGCGGCTGCGGTCGCCGTGCCACATGCCGTGGAGCTGCGGGACGGTGACGTGCGACTCGTCGATGAAGACGAGGAAGTCGCGCGGGAAATAGTCGAGGAGCGTGGGTGGCGGTTCGCCGGGGAGGCGGCCGGAGAAGTGGCGCGAGTAGTTCTCGATGCCGTGGCAGTAGCCGACGGATTTAATCATTTCGAGGTCGAAGCGGGTGCGCTGGTGGATGCGTTGGGATTCGACGAGGCGATGCTCGAGCTCGAGCTGGGCTTCCCACTCGGTGAGCTCGGCGAGGATGGAATTGACGGCGGTGGTTTTGCGCTCGGGCTGAACGACGTAATGCGATTTGGGATAGATGGGCAGGCGCGAGTACTTCTGCTTGACGGTGCCGAAGAGTGGGTCGATTTGCGAGAGGGTTTCGATCTCGTCGCCGAACATTTCGATGCGGAAGGCGTTTTCGTCGTAGGTGGGGAAGACTTCGATGACGTCTCCACGGACACGAAACGTCCCGCGGCGGAAGTCGACATCGTTGCGCTCGTAGAGAATTTCGACGAGGCGGCGGGTGATGTCCTGACGCTTGATGTGCTGGCCTTTTTCGAGGAGGAGCAGCATGCCGTAGTAGGCTTCGGGCGAGCCGAGGCCGTAGATGCAGGAGACGGAGGAGACGATGATGCAGTCGCGGCGCTCGAAGAGGCTGCGGGTGGCGGAGAGGCGGAGCTTGTCGAGCTCGTCGTTGATGGTGGCCTCTTTTTCGATGTAGAGGTCGCCGGAGGGGATGTAGGCTTCGGGCTGGTAGTAGTCGTAGTAGGAGACGAAGTACTCGACGGCGTTGGTGGGGAAGAACTGTTTGAACTCGTGATAGAGCTGGGCGGCGAGAGTTTTGTTGTGCGCGAGGATGAGCGCGGGACGCTGCACCTGCTCGATGATCTTGGCCATGGTGAAGGTCTTGCCGGAGCCGGTGACGCCGAGCAGGACCTGATCTTTGTCTCCGGCGGCGAGGCCGGCGGTGAGCTCGCAGATGGCGCGAGGCTGGTCGCCCTGGGGGGTGTAGTCGGAGTGGAGCTGGAAGTCCATCCTTATAGGATAAGGGAACGGGAGAACGGGAAATGTCAGTAGAGTTGTGGCTGATTCGGCATGGCGAGACGGAGTGGTCGCTGGATGGGCGGCATACAAGCTGGACGGAGATTCCGCTGACCGAGCATGGGCGGAAGCGCGCGGAAGAGCTAAGGGACTATTTGCAGGGGACGAAGTTTGCGGCGGTGCTGGTGAGCCCCAGGCAGCGGGCGCAGGAGACGTGCAGGATTGCGGGGTTCGGCGATGTGGCTGTGGTGGACGACGGTCTGCAGGAGTGGAACTACGGTGAGAGTGAAGGCAAGACGACTGCACAGATGCGCGAGAAATATGGGCCGCAGTGGAGTGTGTGGAACTCGGAGATTGTGGGTGGTGAGAGCGTGGAGCAGGTGGGAACGAGGGCTGATGGGGTGATTGCGAGAGCTGTGGCTGCGGCAGGTGCGGATGGGAAGGTTGCGCTGTTTGCGCATGCGCATATTTTGAGGATTCTGGCGGCGCGGTGGATTGGGTTGCCGGCGGTGGATGGGAGCAAGTTCGCGCTGGGTACGGGGAGCGTGAGCGTGCTGGGATATGAACGCGAGACGCGGGTGGTTTCGCGGTGGAACCGGAGCTTTGAAGGCGAGTGATTTTTAGGCGCGAGGGATTTTGATGGGGATGTACGAGGTGCTGACGGTGGGAGAGCGCGATGCGGGGCTGGCGGGAGTGTGTGCGCTGGTGGTGATGGCGAAGGCTCCGCGGGCAGGGAAGGTGAAGACGCGGCTGGCGCCTCCGCTGACGCTGGAAGAGAGTGCGGCGCTGAATGTGTGTTTTTTGCGCGACACGACTCGGAATATTGCTGAGGTGTGTGAGCGTGGCGGCGCGGCGGGGCTGGTGTGCTACACGCCGGTGTGGGATGAGGCGGCGTTCGATGGGATTCTTCCGGAGAACTTCAAGCTGATTGCACAGCGTGGTGATGGGTTTGGTGAGCGGCTGCTGGCGGCGGCGGAAGACATCCTGGCTTGCGGGTATGGGGCGGTGTGTTTGATCGATTCGGATTCGCCGACGCTGCCGGCCGTGGCGCTAGAGATGGCGGTGCGCGAGCTGGCGCGGGAGGGAGACCGGGTGGTGCTAGGTGGGAGCGACGACGGCGGTTACTACCTGATTGGGATGAAGCGCACGCACGCGGCTGCGTTCAAGAACGTGACGTGGAGCACGGGGAGTGTTTATCTCGAGACGGTGGAGAATCTGCGCGTGGCGGGCATCGAGCTGGTGGAACTCCCGACGTGGTACGACGTGGATGATGGTGCGACGCTCGCGGTGTTGGAGGATGAACTGCTGAGAGGGAAGGGGCCGGAGTTCGCGAAGGTGGAGGGGTATCGGGCGGAGAGTACGAAGGAGTTTTTGAGACGGCGAGCTGCGAGCCTATCCGGAGAAATCCTGCGAACCCATGTCCCCAAAAGCGAGGGACATCCACCCCAGCGAGTAAGTGCGCTCGCCGGGGACCCCGGACATGGGGCACCTGATGGCGCGCCTGCTTGGAGGGCGTGGGTGACGAATGCGGTGTTGTGCTTGATTGGTTTGGGGCTGGTGTGGATGGCGCGGCAGTTTGTGGTTGAGAGTTCGCGGTTTGAGTTGGGATTTTCAGGCGTGTCGGGCTGGTCGGCGTGGCTGTTTGTGGCGGCGGTGATTGTGGTGCTGACGCAGCCGGTGAACCGCGCGACGATCTGGATTGTGCTGGGGTTTGCGGTGGCGATGCGGGGCATGACGCTGTTTGCGAAGCCGTTTTCGTCGAGCGACATATATAGATACGTGTGGGATGGGATTGTGCAGCATGCGCATGTGAATCCGTACCGGTATGTGCCGGGCGATGCGGCGCTGAGTTTTTTGCGACCGGGGCATGAAGAAATCTTCAACAACATTAACCGGCGCGATTATGCGCGGACGATTTATCCGCCGGTGGCGCAGATGATTTACTGGGCCGTGACACTGGTTTCGCCCACGGTGCTGGCGATGAAGGTGGCGATGGTGGGGTTTGAGTGCGTGACGGTGGGCGCACTGGTGGCAATGCTGCGGTGGATGAGGCGGTCGAGCGCGGAGGTGCTGCTGTACGCGTGGTGTCCGCTGCTGGTGTGGGAGATTACGGGATCGGGGCATGTGGATTCGGCGGTGCTTTGCTTTGTGACGCTGGCGCTGGTGGCGCGGTGGCGTAATTTGCCGGTGCTGACCGGACTGCTGCTGGGGTGTGCGGTGATGACGAAGTTCTACCCGCTGGTGCTGCTCCCGGCGCTGTGGAGGCGCGGTGATTGGAAAATGCTGGCGACGGTGGCCGCGGTGTGCGGGGTGGGGTATGCGATGTACTCGTCTGCGGGGATGCTGGTGCTGGGTTTTTTGGGGGGATACTCGAAAGAAGAGGGGCTGGATACGGGGGCGAGATATTTTTTTCTGGATGCAGTGCAACACGTGCGTGGGCTGGAGCATGTGCCGGTTGGGGCGTATCTGGTTTTCTGCGCGGTGGTGATGGGGGCGATCTGCGGGTGGTGCTGGAAGTGGGCGACGGTCGAGCGTTTCGCATCCCACCCATCCGCGATGAAACCGCGTATGGATGGGGCACCCAAATTTGTGCGCGGGGCAATGATGCTGGCATTCGCGATGATGCTGCTGTTTTCGCCGCACTATCCGTGGTACATCGTGTGGTTGATTCCGTTCTTGGTGTTGATTCCAAATTTGCCGTTGCTGGTGTACCTGATGGGGATGTTTTATCTGTGCACGACGCTGCTGGCGGATGGTACGGCAGAGAACGGGTTCATCCTGAATGAGATTTTTTATGGCGGGGTGGCGGTGGGTTTTATGCTGCAGTGGGTGGTGCGGCGATGGCCGGAGGTGGATTTGCTGAGGCCGCGAGAGCGGGCGGTTCTGTGAAGATTTCGGTGATCATCCCGGCGTTGAATGAGGCTGAGTCGATTGGCGCGGTGTTACGGGCAATTCCGCGGGAGACGGGACCGTGGGGTGAGATTGCGGAATGTATTGTGGTGGACAACGGAAGCACGGATGCGACGGCGGAGATTGCGCGCGCGGCGGGAGCGCGGGTGATTGCTGCTCCTCGCGGATATGGCGCGGCGATGAGCGCGGGCGTGACGGCGGCGGTGGGTGAGGTGCTGGTGTTTCTGGATGGGGATGGAGCTGATCCGATCGAAGAAATGCCGCGGATTGTGGGACCATTGGTGCGCGGTGAGGCGGACCTGGTGCTGGCTTCACGGATATTGGGAAGACGGGAGCCGGGATCGATGCAGGCAAGCCAGGTCTTGGCGGGACACTTGATTGGATGGATGGTGCGAGTGTTGTATGGGTTTCGGTACACGGATATGTGCGCGTTCCGGGCGATACGGCGAGAGACCGTGGAGTGCATGCAGATGCTCGAGATGACGTTTGGGTGGAACCTGGAGATGCAGATTAAGGCAGTGAAGATGGAGCTGCGGGTGCGGGAAGTTCCGGTGGACTATCGGAGAAGAATTGGCGGAGAGTCGAAGGTTTCAGGGAATCTGAGCGCAAGTGTGCAGGCGGCGTGGAGGATACTGGGGGTGTTTTGGAGAGTCAGAGGATAGAGAGTAGAGGATAGAGGATAGTGACGGAAGCGATGGTGGAGCTCGAGCATGTGCATGTGGCGCGTGGGAGGAACGTGGTGCTGCATGATGTGAGTCTGCGCATCGATCGCGGAGAACACCTGGCGATACTGGGGCCGAATGGGTGTGGGAAATCGACGCTGCTGAAGACGATTACTTGTGAGTGCTATCCGCTGGTAAAGCCCGAGACGCGGGTGAGGATATTGGGACGCGAGCGGTGGGACCTGACGCTGCTGAAGCGGAAGATGGGTGTGGTGAGCGCGGAGCTGCCGGGGAGGCAGACGCTGCATACGTCGGGATTCGATGCTGTGCTGACGGGGTTCTTTTCGAGCTCGACGCTGTGGCCGAATTTGACGGTGACGGAGGCGATGCGGGAGCGAGCGGAGAAAATTCTGGTCGAAGTGGGTGCCTGCGAATTGAGGGACAAGTCGGTTGGCGAGATGAGTGCGGGCGAGCAGAGGCGGGTGATGATTGGGCGGGCGATGGCCGGGGCCAGCGAAGATGGGCATGGTGAGGTGCAAATGCTGCTGCTGGATGAGCCGAGCAATGCGCTGGATTTGGCGGCGCAGCATGATTTGCGCGAGATGTTGCGGAGGCTGGCGGGACAGGGTACGGCGATTGTGCTGATCACGCACCATATTGCGGACATACTGCCGGAGATGGAGCGGATTGTGATGATGCGCGAGGGAAGAATTGTGGCGGATGGTGCGAAGCGTGATTTGCTGACTGAGAAAAAGCTGGGGGAGTTGTTTGGGAGGAAGATTGCGATGACGGAGCGGGAGGGTTATTGGAATGCGTGGTGAGTGCGAGAGTCCTGCAACCCATGTCCCAGAATCGGGACATGGGGCACCCGAATTGTGCGGCATTGGGCAAAATACGGGGATCCTTCGACTACGGCTCGCAAAGGCGCGAGCCTTCGCTCAGGATGACGACTTAGGAAATTAGCGGGTGGAGCCGGTGGGTGTGAGTTGGACGAGGTCGCTGGCCATTTGGGGTCGCTGGATTTTGCGCGGGCCGAGGACGGCGACGTTGGGCAGCGGGCCGCGAACCATGGCGACTTCATCGCAGGCGTAGAGGCGCGGGCAGGTCTGGCAGTCCTTGTAAATTTTGTCAGGCATGGCGGCGCGGTCTGCTTCGCGGAAGCCGTAGTTCTCAAAAAACGCAGGGATGCGGGTGAAGAGACAGACGCTCATGACGCCGTGATCTTCGGCCTCGTCGACGAGGTGGTGGAGGATG
>Ga0206879_1138_pt1 | contig 16049 bp, 13 predicted proteins | sample Alteio_BWOrgCont_5_FD_152897 | JGI IMG/M metagenome (GOLD analysis project Ga0206879, IMG submission 152897) | Enriched cells from forest soil in Barre Woods Harvard Forest LTER site, Petersham, Massachusetts, United States -... | ecosystem: Environmental > Terrestrial > Soil > Temperate forest > O... | reverse complement strand
TGGTGGCTGCTTATTCAGATACAGCCAGCCATAATCATAATATAGAGAGTGTTACTAAGCTTATAGAAGATCAAAAAATAGGAGGACTCATATTTTTTAAGGGTAGTCCTTATCGCGAAGCACAACTGACGAACTCATACCAATCACTTTCTAAAGTGCCATTGCTTATTGGTATGGACGCTGAATGGGGTCTTGCTATGCGTTTGGATAGTGTTCCTAAGTTTCCTTTCCAGATGACCTTGGGGGCTATGGATAATGATTCATTGGTGTACCAAATGGGTGCTGAGATAGCCCGAGAATGTAAACGTTTGGGTGTGCATGAGGATTTTGCACCTGTGATAGATATCAATGATAATCCTGAAAACCCGGTAATAGGTATGCGCTCCTTTGGGGAAGAAAAGCAGCATGTAACCAGGATGGGTATTGCCTATATGCAGGGCTTGCAGAGTGAACATGTGCTTGCTTGTGGAAAACATTTCCCGGGCCACGGAGATACCAAAACAGATTCACATCTTTCACTTCCGGTAGTAGATTATCCTGTCAGCAGGTTGGATACATTGGAGCTTTATCCATTCCAACAGCTATTTAAAAATGGGCTGAGCAGCACTATGGTGGCTCACCTTTATATTCCAGCACTCGATTCTACCAAGAACAGGGCATCGACACTTTCGCCTAGAATAGTGACAGATATGTTAAAGAACGAGATGGGCTTTAACGGATTGATCTATACTGATGCGCTGAACATGCAAGGGGTAACTAAATATTATGATCCGGGAGAAGTAGATGTAAAAGCATTGCTTGCTGGGAATGACGTGCTGCTCTTTTCCCAGGATGTGCCTAAGGCTATTGAGATGATAAAGAAAGCCATCAAGAAAAAGAAAATAAAGCAAGCTGAAATTGATGCACGTTGCCGCAAGATATTAATGGCAAAGGCCTGGGCCGGACTTAATCACTATCATCCTATATCGCTAAATAATCTTACCAAGGATATAAATTCTCACGCTTCTGATCTGCTGATAAGGCAACTGGCAGAAAAAACGGTTACGCTTCTCTCCAATAAAAATAATATCCTTCCACTTCAGAGATTAGATACTTTGAGAATAGCATCGCTTGTTATTGGGGATTCATTGGTAGATAAGTTTCAAACACGCATGAATGATTATGCTCCCGTTACTCATTTTAATATGTCCATGTATAGCAAGGACAGTGTTATCAATGCCATTTATCCTAAGCTGAAGGGATATAATCTGGTAATTATAGGAGTAAACCACACCATGACCAAACCCTATGATACCTTTAATATGAAAAGGGTTGCCATAAAGATGTTAGACACTATAGTTAATCATTATGCAACGGTTATTGATTTCTTTTCTGATCCATATTTGCTTGCGTATTTGCCACAAATAAAAAATGCAAAGGCTGTAGTCATGTCCTATCAAAACTTGCCCTATACACAGGATTATTCAGCACAAGCGATATTTGGAGGAATAGGTATGAAAGGTAAATTACCTGTAAGTGTTACGGATGATTTTAAAAGAAACTCGGGCATTACAACAAAAGCTAGCAGACTTGAATATACTACTCCCGAAGAAGCGGGTTTAAATCCATCATTCACAACCAAAGTAGATTCCATTGCCAACTTTGGGCTGGCTCAGAAGGCTTACCCAGGTTGCACTATAGTTATAGCCAAAGATGGAAAAGTAGTTTATAATAAAGCTTTCGGTTACCAAAATTATGGAGATACAACGCACACTCATTTAGATGATATCTATGATCTGGCTTCTGTAACTAAGATAGCTGCAACAACTCCGGCTATCATGAATTTGGTACAGGAGAATAAACTGGATATTGATAAACCATTGTTTACATACTTGCCTGTAGCGAAGAAGTCCGATAAGAAGAACCTTGTTATAAAAGAAATACTGGCCCACCAGGCCGGGCTTACTCCCGTTATCTTCTTTTGGAAAAAGACCATGAAGAGAGACACTTATCGCAAAGGAGTTTATAGCCCCGATTCATCTGCAAAGTATCCATATAAAGTGGCAGATCACCTATTCATTAAGGCTAGCTTTCCTGATACTATAATGAAAGAAATTTTGAAATCGACCATAGATAAAAAGAGGCAACATACTTTTTTGTATAGCGACTTAGATTTTTATTTGCTGGCTGCTATAGTTAAGAATTTAGAGTATTTCCCACTCGATCTGCTTGAAGATGGTCGCCTATACAGGCCTCTTGGTTTAACTACTATGGGCTATCATCCCTTGTATAGATTCAAACCATCGCGCATTGCCCCAACAGAATACGACAGCACTTTCCGTAAGCAATTATTGCGAGGTAATGTGCACGATCCCGGAGCAGCTATGATGGGCGGAGTATCGGGCCATGCCGGATTATTTTCGGATGCCAACGACCTGGCTATACTTATGCAGATGTATATGCAGTATGGAGAATATGGGGGTATCAGGTATTTCGATAGTAATGTGGTGAAGCAGTTCACTTCATGTGCATATTGCAGCACAGGTAACCGCAGAGGTTTAGGATTTGACAAACCACAAACAGATACCACTAAGGAAAGTCCTTGTTGTAAATCAGCCTCGGCTGAAAGCTTTGGGCACTCAGGCTTTACAGGTACATTTACCTGGGCCGACCCTAAATACCATTTGGTATATGTTTTTCTATCCAACAGGGTAGCAGGTGGTTCGGATAATAGTAAGCTGGTAAAACTCAATATACGCACCAATATCCAGCAGGTGATATATGATGCGATGGGAAAGAAGTAATTTTAACCGTATGAAATATACAATTGGATTAGATAAAAAGTCGATGTGGGAAAGGTTCTCAAAGAGTTTTATTGTAAACTTAATTTCAATAACAGTCATTCTTCTTTATTTGGTTTGGAGCGATAGTTTTAGTTTAGATCTTTCGAATATCATAGCTGATACCGTAGTGTTTTCGATGTGGTTATATGGTTTTTTTATTAATGTAAAGTGGAATAAAATCTACATATATACGTTAGATTGTGACGAAAGGGTTATGAAAATTAACTGTTTGTCCTTTAATAAAGAAAAGCAATTTGCATTTGATAAAAACGAAGTTGAAATATTAATGCAACGTGTGCAAGTTACGAGCTTGGTTCCAAAATTTAAGTTGATACTCAAGCAAAATGAATCTTCTTTAATACAGTATAGTACTTCTGAATGGGATAAGAATAAGATGAAGGAGATATATGAGAACTTAATTAAATGGAAAAACAATTAGCGTTCAAAGAATAGTCTTTATCAGGACTAGGAAAAGCACTTTAATGATCTTGTAAGTTTCATTAATAATTAAAGAACTAATTTTGCCCTATGAATATCGGGATAGTCTGTTACCCAACATTTGGTGGTAGTGGTGTAGTAGCCACAGAATTAGGTAAGGCATTGGCGCTAAAAGGCCATAGGATACACTTTATAAGTTACGCTCTGCCTGTAAGGTTAACAGCCTTCGAAGAGAATATTTTTTATCACGAGGTAAGTATTTCCAACTATCCCCTTTTCGATTATCCTCCTTACGAGCTGGCTTTATCAAATAAGATAGTAGACGTTGCCAAGTATGAGAAGCTAGACCTATTGCATGTCCATTATGCTATACCGCACGCTTCGGCTGCGTATATGGCCAGGCAGATGCTTGCCTCCCAAGGCATTAAATTGCCTTTCATAACCACCCTGCACGGTACAGATATTACCCTGGTAGGTAAGGATGCTTCTTTTGAAACGGCCATTACGTTTGCTATTAATGAATCGAATGCAGTAACGGCTGTATCTGAAAGCTTGAAGCAGGATACCTATTTCTATTTTAAAAATGTAAAGAAGGATATACAGGTCATCCCTAACTTTATTCGGATGGAGCACTATACACTGCCCGAAGCCGAAAAGCACAGGAAGCAGTATGCAGCTGATTCGCAAAAAATATTGGTGCATATCTCCAACTTTCGAAAGGTAAAGAGGGTAGAGGATGTCCTCAGGATGTTCGATATAGTAAGAAAGAAGATTCCATCCAGACTTATATTAGTAGGCGATGGTCCCGAAAAAAATAACATCGAAAAGCTTTGCCGCGAACTTGATACTTGCGCCGAGATACAATCTTTGGGCAAGATAAGTGAACCGAATAGTGTTTTGGCAATTGCCGATCTCTTTGTCCTTCCATCCGAAACAGAAAGTTTTGGTTTGGCAGCTCTAGAGGCTATGGCTGCGGGTGTTCCGGTAATATCTACCAATAAGGGTGGCCTGCCGGAAATTAATATCCAGGGCTTCTCGGGTATGATGAGCGATGTAGGCGATGTGCAAGATATGGCTAAGAATGCTATTCATATTCTCGGCGATGAAAAAACGCTTAACCAGTTTAAAGCCAATGCAAAAAAGCAGGCAGAGAAATACGAGATAAGCAAGATACTTCCCCTGTACGAAGACCTTTACAAAAAGGTAATAGGGAAATAATTTATAGAGATTCCTCACCATGCCGTACCGTCAAGGTTCGGAATGACAGAGTTTTGGGGTTGAGTTTTGTGAATTGGAGAGTGTTCGATACTTCTCCAATTCATAAATTAACAAATGGTATGCTTGTCATTCCGAGCGCAGAGAGGAATCTTTGATTTTAAGGAGTTATCATCTTGTGGGACTACTAAAGCCAGCTATCACACATGACTAGTGGTTATTTATTTGCTCCAGCCCTCAGGGTTCTGCATCCAATTGCGCAAAGAATCAGCAGCAGCCTCGGTAATATAATTGGTTTCTGTGGCTCTTTCTATTAGTGTAGGAAAATCACAAAGCGACATATGGTTGACATTAGCCTTTTTAAAAGCTGCATCGGCAACCGGTAGGTTATAGGTAAATATAGAGATGATACTCTTTACAATGCATTTGGCATCAATAAGTGCTTTGGCTGCTTTAAGGCTACTGCCACCGGTAGAGATAAGGTCTTCAATAAGTATGATAGATTGCCCTTCTTGTATCTCACCTTCAATCAGGTTTTCGGTACCATGTTTTTTTGCTTCGGCCCTAACATAGATAAAGGGTAATCCCATATCCTGTGCAATTAAAACACCCTGTGCAATACCACCTGTAGCGATACCACCAATAACATCCGGCTTAGAATAGAGGTCAAATATAACGGAGGCCATTTGCTGCCTGAGGTAAGTCCTGATCTTGGGATAAGACAAGGTCTTGCGGTTATCACAATAGATAGGAGACTTTATCCCTGAGGCCCAGGTAAAGGGATTGTCAGGTTGTAACTTAACCGCTTTGATTTGCAGTAAAAAATCAGCAATTTTGCGGGCTGAATCCCGATTGTGAATCATGGCGCAAAAGTATAAAGTTTATTATAATAATAGGGTAATCTATATCACGGAAAAGATAAAGGGCCCTGATAACCTTGCCGGATATAGGGTGTGCCACTATCCTGGTGCCGATTTGGTGGAGGAATGGGAGCGATTTAAAATAGATGAAGAAGTTACAAGATTCTATCTTTTAGGTAATGCCGTAGAGATAATGAAGGAGTTTAAAAAACTTTTTGTTATGGTTAAGGCCGGCGGTGGACTCGTAAAGAATGAAAAAGGGGAGTATCTCCTCATTTTCAGAAATAAAAAGTGGGATCTGCCTAAGGGTAAGATGGACAAAGGAGAAAGAATAGAAGAGACCGCCGTACGTGAGGTAGAGGAAGAATGTGGAATAGACAAGCTAAAGATCGTAAAGCCGCTTCGTAAGAGTTATCATATATATCAGCTCAGAGGAAGGGATGCATTAAAAAAGACTTACTGGTTTGAAATGAATTGCAGAGACGAAAATCCTCCTGTTCCGCAAGCGGAAGAGGGTATAGAGAAAGCTATTTGGGTATTACCTTCCCAGTTTAAAACATGGAGACGCGAGATGTATCCTTCTGTTTGGGATATTTTAAAGAAGATAGAGTAAATACTATTCTATAAAAGTCAACATATTCAAAGAGATTCCTCACCTTGCCATACTGTCAAGGTTCGGAATGACAAAGTTTTGGTTTGGTTTTAATGAATTGGAGCTGTATCGAACACGCTCTAATTCATAAGTTGTCGAATACTATGTATGTCATTCCGAGCACAGAGAGGAATCTAAAGCCGGTAGTTTATTACTTTTTAGGAAAGAAAGCAGAAAGCTTTTCAATTACCGATTCCGGGATGGGGCAGGGGCGGCCATTATCGGTGCGTACAAAAACGTGCGATGTTTCTCCCTGGTTAATACAAACGTCATTCTTCCAGGTTTCGTAATGAAAATGTATGCGTGTTCCCGAAGGTAATTCCTTTAAGGTGGTCTTAATAGTCAGCATATCATCAAAAAAGGCCGGCTTAAAATATTTTATCTGAAAGGAAAGTACAGGTAACATTACACCCTGCTCCTCCATCACCCTGTAGCTCAACCCTAAAGCGCGTAAGGCTTCTACACGGCCCGATTCAAAGTAGGCTGCATAGTTGCCGTAATAAACATATCCCATCCTGTCTGTCTCTGCATAACGGACGCGTATTTGTGTTTCTGCTGTATACATAATCAAGGGTTGATGCAGGCAAAGGTACGCAAGTATTTATTTTGTAAAATCGATACCTAAAACCATCCTGAAAAAGTAAAATAAAGACTATCTTTGTGCTATAAAGATCATACCTATGTTTACATCCGTAGATATCCAGGAAGAGCTTATCAGAACTAAGCAAAAGCACGAAGAAGCACAACGTTCTCTTTTAGCCCAGGCCGATGCTGCCATTAAAAAGGGCCACAAGGTGGACGAGTATATAATGAACAAATTGCGCTCGGGGCCTAAGCCGGGCAAGTGGGATGTAAATCCGGAACTGCTGGATAAGAACAAGATATTTTCCATTGATGATATAAAGGCCGTATGCATAGCATACAGACTTCGATTTTTAGATACCAAGTATTTTAAGATGGAAGAACTGCCATACGATGCTATAATTGCCATAAAGGAACTGGAGCAAAAAGTAGGCTCAGAGGTTAAGGCAACCAAAATTGCAGCTCCATCAGAATTCTTTAAACTGGAAGACAGGCATAAAGACCCTATGCTTTTTGCCAGGATAGATGAAAATAATTATTACCTTATACACAAGTGGGGTACAGATATTACATGGTATAAAAAATGGGCAGTATTCCCGCTCAGGAGTATCATGTCACTTTTTATTTCCATGGTTGTTATTGGTTTGCCATTAGCTACATTCTTTCCATATTTAATATGGCAGACACAGGAAAAGATCGCTTACTATCAGCAACTCTTTTTATCTGTGTTGGTTATATATATATTGTTTACCCTGGTATTCGGGGGCTTTACTTTTTACAAGCGATTTAGTAAGGTGTGCTGGAACAGCCCTTATTTTAACTAAAATTCACAATTTGCTTTAACACTTTTTAACGCCTTTAGAGCGGGAAAGGGACAATGATGTCGTAATTTTGTGATGTGAAATTATGATGCAGTCATGAGAACAAGAAAACATATAATATCTGCTATGATTGTCCTGATAGGCACAGGATTTTATTCTTGCTTATTTGCCCAGGATGAAAACACCAACACCAGCCCAAATAAACCTAATGTTCAAATAAGGGTGAATAAGCAAACAGATAAGGATGGAAATATCACCAGTTACGATTCTGTTTACACCTATACATTTGATGGTAATCAGGCCGATACGGGTTTGGTAAACTCGATGATGAAAAATAATTTGGGTAATATGTCCATTCGGGTTGTCCCCGGTAATGCCATGCCTAGTTTTATGACGGACCCATTCTTCCAGCAGAATAATATGGATATGAGCATAGATATGGACAGAATGCAGAAAATGATGCAAAAACAGATGCAGGAGCTGATGCAGAATGCCGGAATGTATAATATGCAAGACTTTTTTCAGAAGATGCAAAAACCTGTACCGGAGCCTAAAAAATGCCCAAAGCAGCAGAATTGTCAGCCTCAAAAATGTCAGCCTAAGAATAATGTTATCAACGGAGGGGTGCAGATCTAAAAAAAATCCTTTTCTTTGTTCCAGCAAAACTTAACACCCAGCGGTAATTATGAAATATTTGCACCGAGTATTTAAAGCAAAAAAAGGCGCTCACATACTAGTTCACTTTAGTGAGCCTACCCGCGTAATGCTTATAGGCGATTTCGATTACAAGAAATATAAAGACGGCAAGACTTACAATTATAGAGGTGGTGATCTGGAAGTAAGTCCGCATGATTTTGAGATACCTAATGATGGCCAATGGCACGTTGTTATTGAAAAAGGTGGCTATTTCCATCCCAAAGCTATTGTTGGCTCTGTAGAATTAGTTACAGCAGAGTAATTCCTTTTTTCTTCTTAGTTTTTGCTTGCAGAACTTTGCTCCATAAAGTTTTGCCCGAACTCTTTTTTAATAGTATCTATAGCCACATGGGTAGGAAATTTACCTATCTGAGATGTAATAGTAAGTATGTTCTGAGCCAGGTCTGTTGCCATAGCAGTAGCCTGTAGTTTTGAACCTGATACATTGACAAGGCGTATAGTTTCTTCTGTGGCTGTTTTAACTAAAGTCCATGCCGCCGCAGACATATATACCTGTTGCGAAAGGTTATGTTCGTATTCACTTCTTATAGTAGCAACCAGATCGCTTTGTAGTTTCCTGGCACTGGTCGAAACATTCAATGTTCTGCGTAGCAGGTTGTCGGGGGTAATTCTTTCCAGGTAGAGTATAACACGCTCATAGGCCTGCATCCTGGCAGGTATAACCAGTTCAGATTTGGCATTTTGTGCCTGTAAACTGGCCTTATTGTTTTCGTGGTCCAGGAAGCTTTTTACTATAAAGTAAGCCACGCCACCTATCACCAGGCAGGGAACAAGCACTCTTAATATCTCTATCACATATTCCATAGACTGCATTTTTGAGAATTTAAAGATAGGATTATTATGAATTACTGTGCTGAGGAGCGCAATATGAAGGAAACAAAGTACTTTTGCAGCAGGTATGGCAAGTGCAGGTAAAGTAGTAGGCTTTTTTGGTGGCTTTGTAGTTGGTAGCTGGGAGGGCGCTTTTGCCGGCCTTATACTGGGTAGTATATTCGATGAATATGTATCTAATCCTAATCGTCGGAACGGGGCTTCTTCAAATTTTTCTTCTCAGTTTTCAGGTGTCCCAACTCACGATTTTAACATAAACCTTATAGCTCTTACTGCTGTTGTTATGCAGAGCGATGGTAAAACCACCCGCTCGGAACTCGATTATGTGCGTAACTTCTTCATCAGGCAGTTTGGTATTGAAAAAGCACAGGAAAACCTGCTAATACTGAGGGATATGCTGAAAAAAAGTATCCAGATGGAGGGTATTTGTTTAACAGTAAGGCAGAACATGGCTTATCAAGGCAGGATACAATTACTGCATTATCTTTTTGGAATAGCGCATGCTGATAATAGCTTTTCGCCACAGGAAGAAAGTACGCTTAATAGGATGGCCCAGTTATTAGGTATAAGTATGACCGATTATGGCTCGGTGGCAGCTATGTTTACCCCGGCTAACAATAATGCCGCATACGAAATATTAGGTGTATCTTCCTCTGCCGGTGAAGATGAAATAAAAAAGGCTTACAGGCAGATGGCATTGAAGTTTCATCCTGATAAAGTGAGTCACCTGGGCGAAGATGTAAGAAGGTCTGCTGAAGAAAAGTTCAAGAAAATACAAGCTGCTTACGAAGGCATAAAAAAGGCCAGGGGATTCGCGTAAAACCAAAACCTTGTTTTTTTTGACGTAGAATAGAATCTGTTTCTATCTTTGCACCCTGTTTTTTAGAAACGTTTGAATTATTAATGCCCGGATGGCGAAATTGGTAGACGCACCACTTTGAGGGGGTGGCGCCAGTAATGGTGTGCGAGTTCGAGTCTCGCTTCGGGCACTGTGAGTTGAAAGTTTTTAAAGTTCATAAAGCAAAAAGCGCTTAGAGCTACTTTATGAACTTTAAAAACTTTCAACTTTATTCTGGAATGCCCGGGTGGCGAAATTGGTAAACGTTGCGGTCTCAGAAGCCGTTGGACTAACGTCCCTGAGAGTTCGAGTCTCTCCCCGGGCACATTTCTGGAAAATCAACTCTTGATTTTCATTGCTTCCCAATCAGGTTTTTTTATTTTTGGTCTGTGAAAAGGATATTCGGTACTTCGCTATTATTTAGTTTCCTCTTGCTATCGAAGCATAGTTTTGGGCAAAAAGATAAATTCAGCGTAACTTTTCAACCAAAGGATTCACTCTATTTGGTTTTAGAAGCAGCGAAGGAAGATACAAATAAGGCAAGAAAGTTGGATATGCTTGCAAGAAGTTATCTCTACAGGGGTAACTTTCATTTGGCTGATTCTCTTGCTGAATGCGCTTTGCAATTATCGGGAGAGATTGAGTTTAAAAGAGGGCAGATTAATGCATATGAGATTATAGGTTTAGTCTATTTGAATCAAGGTAATTATATGTTAGCTCGTAAAAATCAATTGACTGCACTAAAAATAAGCGAGGATATTGGAGACAAGTTCCATATGGCCAGTTCGTATAATAACTTAGGCCTTGCTTATGCTTCGCAAGGGGATTATCCTGATGCTACTAAGAATTATTTCAATGCGTTAAAAATAAGCCAGGAAATTAAGGACATAGGATCTATTATCAATGCCTCCGGTAACATTGGTAATATATATATAGAACAAGGTAATTATACCGAAGCATTAAAATATGAACTTTTAGTACTTAAAATGTCTGTAGAACCCGGTGGCGATAGACAGCTTATGGGCAATGCTTATGCCAACATTGGTAATATATATTTAGAACAGGGTAACTATAAAGAAGCATTAAGGAACCAGTTGCTGGGATTAAATATTGACATAGAAGTAGGTAATAAGCCTATAATGGGGCTTGCTTATGGAAATATTGGCAGCATATATGGTGATCAAAAAATATATAATGTAGCCATAAAGTATTATCTGCTAGGGCTCAAGATAGATAGGGAATTAGGTAATAAACATGCCATTGCTACTGCTTATTCTAACGTGGGAGAAGTGTTTACCAAGCAAAAGAAAATGACAGATGCAATAAAGTATCTTGATAGTGCTTTGTATCTGTCTAAAGCTACTGACAGCAAGGATGTAATAAGGGATACCTATATTAATAAAGCATTGTGGGATAGTTTAATGGGTAATTATAAAGCAGCTTACATTGATTATGCTCAATCGATAGTGTACCGTGATAGTTTGAAAAATGAAGAATACACTCGTAAGATAATGAGTGAGCAAATGAATTATGAGTTTGACAAAAAAATCGCTGATGAAAAAGCAGAACAAGAAAAACAAGAGATTATTAAAAGTGCAGAAAATAAAAGAAAGACCACAATAGTGTACAGTGTAGTAGTATTGATTATTGTTTCGTCAGCATTTATAGTAAATGGACAACGTGTAAAACGTAATAAAGAAAAAGATATAATGCGGCTGGAAAAACTAAGGATAGAAGACGAGTTAGGCAATGCCAAAAAAATGCTGAGAGATTACACTCATTCTATGGTAGAAAAGAATGAATTGCTGGAACGATTTCAAATAGAGATAGAGAAATTAAAGAATAATCAATCTGTTGAAGTAGATAAGCTGAAGCTTGAGCAGTTGGAAAATTTAAACAGCGCTTCAATACTTACAGAAGCTGACTGGGGAAAATTTAAGTTACTATTCGAGCAAGTATATAGTGGATTTTTCGTAAGGTTAAAGGACAAGATGCCAGATCTTACCCAGTCAGAAACACGGCTTATATGTTTAACCAAACTTAAATTGGGCGATAAACAAATGGCCGCTATTTTAGGTGTATCGCACAGTACTATTAAAATTACACGCTACCGTTTGCGAAGAAAGATGGGTTTAACAGAAGAAAATAGCATTGATGATATTGCTGATTCCATCTGATTGTCAGCGCTTATTTAATCCCGTATACCGGTTGTATACCGTGTTTATTTCTTAAAGCATAGTCGCGGGTATAGTTTTGTGTCAATAGAAATTGACATGAAAAATATATATCCCAAATCCTCTAAATGTCCGATACATTTTAACAATGGATATAAGCCATTAATAATGCATATCCTTTTTTTACCCATAAACCTATAACGATTTAGATTTTCGTAATAATCAGTACATCACACAAATATCAAAACATGAGGAATATATATAATTACTTTAAAACTTTAAGCGTAACCTGTTTTCTGTTGCTGACATCAGTGCTGTTAAAAGCGCAAAACGTGGCAATAAATACCACAGGTACGGTAGCAAACTCGTCGGCTTTGCTTGATTTAAATACAGGCAATACATTTACTGCACCCAATGGTAAAGGCTTGCTTATACCTAATGTTGCACTAACAGGTGTAAATGATAAGACCACTATACCAAGCCCTGCACAAACTTTGCTAGTATATAATACAAACGGTGGGCTTAGTCCTGCTGGCTACTACTATAATTCTGCTACAGCTGCTGCACCTGTTTGGTTGCAGCTTGGGGCAAGTAGTGGTACGAATTGGTTATTGGCAGGTAATACGGCTACCACATATGGTACCAATTACCTTGGTACTAATGATGATCAAAGCATAATGTTTAAACTGAATAACCAAATTGCAGGTCGCATAGAAGATGCGTCTGCAACACAAAGTACCTCATTAGGTTACCAAGCCTTAAATGCAAATACAGGCATTAAAAATACAGCTATGGGCTACCAGGCTTTATTAGCTAATACAACAGGCACTAACAATACAGCAATAGGCTACCAGGCCAATGTTGCATCTGCAGCGCTTACCAATGCAACAGCAATAGGTAATGGTGCCACAGCGCCAGTAAGCAATTCCATAACATTAGGTAATGCTGCAGCTACAAAACTTTATTTGCCTGGATATCCTAATGTAGGTTCTATATTCTATACTTCTGCAGCAACCGGCCTTGTTTCATCTCTTGCACCAGCTGCCAATGGTACTTTTCTAACTCTTACTGCTGGTGTACCTACATGGACTCCATTAACGGCTTGGTCGACTACGGGTAATGCAGGTACTACAGCCGGTACAAACTTTATAGGTACAACGGATAATAAAGCATTTGAATTTAAAACCAATAATACGTTTTCAGGAATACTGGATCCAGTTAATCAGAATGCATATTTTGGGACCAGTGCAGGAAATAATGCAGGCACACAAAATGTGGCCATGGGCTACCAGGCATTAGCATCAAATCCAAGCAATGGAAACCTTAATGTTGCCATTGGATTTGAAGCTTTACAGTTTAATACAACAACAACAGCAGCAAATGCTAATACAGCGGTGGGGGCATATGCGTTACAAACTAATACTACGGGAACTAACAATACTGCCTTGGGACTTATTGCGTTGGGGAATAGCACAACCGGTGCGGAAAATACGGGAGTAGGGACATGGGCACTGGCGATTAACACCACGGGTGATAGTAATACTGCCCTTGGTTGGCAGGCATTGGTAGGTAATGATGTTGGCAATTCAAATACTGCCATTGGTAGTTTCGCATTTGGCAGTAATAGTGGTAGTCAAAATACTGTGGTTGGCGCTAATGCGATGCAGTTTAATAATTCAGGTAATGGAAATACAGGCCTTGGCTATAATTTAGGTAGCGATAATTTAGCAAGTTATGAAGTTTTTATTGGCTGGCAGGCAGGCTCAACAGGTGCAGCTCCTTTTAATACAGGTTCCCAGTATAATGTTTCTATTGGTGCCAGTGCAGGTCAAAATAATTGGGGAGGACACAACTGTGTATATCTTGGTGCTTCTGCCGACGCCTCGGTTCATCAGCTGACTAATGCAGTAGCAATTGGTTCCGGGGCAATAGCAACTAATAGCAATACTGTCCAACTGGGTAATAGTAGTATGAAATTTATAGGTATTAACGGTGCTGCATATAATGCTGCTGATGCCATAGTTGTAGGTACAGGCCCTACAAATGGAAATATGGCAAACTTAACTGTAACAGGTAACTGGACAAGTACCTCAGATAGTACCAAGAAGCGCGATATTAAAAATATAGGTTATGGTTTATCTACAGTTATGCATTTGCGGCCTGTAAGTTACAGATGGAAGGGGACAGACATACATGATATCGGTTTCCTGGCACAAGAGGTGAAGAATGTTATTCCTGAAATAGTTTACGGAGAAGAAGGTCATATGACTTTATCGTACGGACAAGTAACCCCGGTGCTTGTAAAAGCAGTTCAAGAACAACAACACATGATAGACAGTTTAAAAGTTGCTAATGCAGAACTTAAGAGTGTTGTAAGCGAATTAAAAACTAAAGTAGAAGCAAACAATAAGGACCTTAAAGCTGCTCAGGAAAAAGATCAGGCTGATATAGCTGAACTTAAAAAGATGGTTAATTCATTGATGCCAGTGCAAGTTAGTGCTAAATAAATAATGTGTGGCTTCAATTGATAAGTGTTAATTTTGAGTCATAAAATTAACCACATCATGGAATACAGACGTTTAGGAAAATCAGGTTTAAAACTAAGTGAGTTCTCATTTGGTTCATGGGTTACATTCGGTAACCAAGTGGATAGTAAGGTGGCAGAGGATTGTATGAAAATAGCATACGATGCAGGTATCAATTTTTTCGATAATGCAGAAGTATATGCCAATGGAAAATCGGAAGAGGTGATGGGTAAGGTATTGAAAAAGATGAACTGGGACAGGACCAGTTATGTATTATCCAGCAAAGTGTTTTGGGGTGGTAAATTACCCAATCAGTTTGGGCTTAGCCGCAAGCATATTTTTGAAGCTTGCGATGCTGCTCTTCGCCGTTTACAGGTAGATTATCTCGACTTGTATTTTTGTCATCGTCCTGATCCCGATACACCCATTGAAGAAACGGTTATGGCTATGACAGACCTGGTTCGCCAGGGCAAGGTTTTTTATTGGGGCACATCAGAATGGAGTGCAGAACAAATAAGAGAGGCACACATTGTTGCCAAGTTGCACCAATTAGTACCACCCACTATGGAGCAGCCACAATATAATTTGCTGCATCGTGAAAGGGTGGAAAAAGAATATGCGTCATTATACTCTGAGTTTGGGATGGGGACAACTATATGGTCACCCCTGGCTTCGGGTATGCTTACGGGTAAGTACAACAATGGTATTCCTGCCGACTCAAGATTAAATATACCCACTATGCAATGGTTAAAAGATTCATTTACGGGTGAAGAGGGGAAGGCGAAAATGGAGAAAGTAAAGAAACTTACAACCTTAGCTAAGGAGGTTGGCACTAATATTACTTACCTGTCGCTTTTGTGGTGCTTAAAGAATAACCACGTAAGTACTGTGATATTAGGTGCATCAAAGGCTGAACAGCTAAAGGAGAATCTTAAAGCCCTTGAAGTAAAGCCTTTGCTTACAAATGAAGTGGTGAAAAAAATTGAAAGTATTGTCGCATTCTAAACCGATTTAAGTCTATTTCTATTTGTTTTAATCCCAAAAGGTGTGATTTATATAAGTATATGTAACAAAAAAAGTATAAATTTGTAGCATGAAGAAAGTATACGCATGCGCATATGTACTTGGAGGACTGTTGTTTGCTCAATCAACAGGCTATTCCCAGTATACATGGAGCAGATTTTCCAATCACAACGAATATATTTTTGGTGTTGGTCCATCACAATTTTTAGGAGACTTAGGTGGATCTGCGAAAGTAGGTACTCACTTTTTAGGTGACTTTAACCTACATGCTATCCGCTATTGCTTTGAAGGTGGCTATCGTTACCATATAACACCTGTGCTTGCTGCCAAGGCAGTATTTACAGCAGGTATGTTAGATGGCAGTGATGCACTCAGTAAAGAAATATACAGGAACAATCGTAATATAACTTTTCGTAGCCCCATTCTTGAGCTTTCTGGTCAATTTGAATATTATTTTTATCGTTCCAGCCAGGCAGGTCACCATTATCATATAAGGCATGCGCGTGGTTTATCTAACTTTAATATCGATGCTTATGTATTCGTGGGCATTG
>Ga0206879_1042_pt1 | contig 16071 bp, 11 predicted proteins | sample Alteio_BWOrgCont_5_FD_152897 | JGI IMG/M metagenome (GOLD analysis project Ga0206879, IMG submission 152897) | Enriched cells from forest soil in Barre Woods Harvard Forest LTER site, Petersham, Massachusetts, United States -... | ecosystem: Environmental > Terrestrial > Soil > Temperate forest > O... | reverse complement strand
ATTCGGCACTGACCTTCAATCCTCACCGCATTCACTACGACTTGCACTATTGCAAGAACATCGAGGGCTATCCCGGGCTCGTCGTGCATGGTCCTTTGATCGCCACTTTGCTGGCCGATCTGTTGCGTCGCCATCTGCCAGGCGCACGTGTTACGAGTTTTTCGTTCCGTGCGGCTCGGCCGCTCTTTGAGACGCATCCCTTCTCCATCAACGGGCGGGTGGAGAGCGACAGCAAGACCGCCAAATTATGGGCCAAGGATCACGAAGGTTGGCTCTGCATGGATGCGACGGCCACCCTCGCATGAAACATCAGCTCGCTATCACGGGAACCCCAGGAATACCTCTTTGCTGAACGTACCCGATCAGTATCAGGAAATTCGTTCCGCTGTGCGCGAGCTTTGCGCCCAGTTTCCTCCGGAATATTTTCGGCGGATCGACGAGCAGCGAGACTACCCCGAGGAATTCGTTGCCGCGCTCACCAAAGCGGGCTGGCTCGCCGCCCTGATCCCAGAGGAATTTGGCGGCTCGGGACTGAGCTTGACCGAAGCGTCGGTTATCATGGAAGAAATCAACCTCTCCGGGGGTAATGCAGGGGCGTGCCACGGGCAGATGTACAACATGGGCACGCTTTTGCGCCACGGTTCGCAGGAACAGAAACAGGAATATCTTCCCAAAATCGCCAGCGGCGAACTTCGTCTGCAATCGATGGGCGTCACCGAACCAACCACCGGCACCGATACCACCAAGATCAAGACAACCGCTGTAAGGCGCGGCGATCGTTATCTGGTTACTGGCCAGAAGGTGTGGATTTCCCGCGTGCAGCATTCCGATTTGATGATCCTGCTCGCGCGCACCACACCGCTCGTCGAAGTGAAGAAGAAATCAGAAGGGCTTTCGATTTTTATTGTTAATCTTCGCGAGGCGATAGGCAAGGGTTTGAGCGTGAAACCGATCCCCAACATGGTGAACCACGAAACCAACGAGCTTTTCTTCGACAATCTCGAAATCCCCTCCGAGAATCTGATTGGAGAAGAGGGTAAAGGCTTCAAGTACATCCTTGACGGGCTTAATGCCGAGCGTTCTCTGATCGCCGCCGAATGTATCGGAGACGGCTACTGGTTCATAGACAAGGTCACCCGATATGCTAAGGAGCGCGTTGTGTTCGACCGCCCTATTGGGCAGAACCAAGGTGTTCAGTTTCCCATCGCGCGAGCCTATATCGACATCAAAGCCGCAAATCTGATGCGGTTCAGGGCCTGCTCCCTGTTCGACGCGCACCAGCCCTGCGGGACCGAGGCGAACATGGCGTTGCTGCTGGCTGCTGATGCTTCCTGGGCCGCCGCGAACGCGTGCCTGCAATTCCACGGCGGATTTGGCTTCGCTTGTGAATACGATGTGGAACGCAAGTTCCGGGAAACACGGCTTTACCAGGTGGCGCCAATTTCGACGAATCTTATTCTTTCCTATGTAGCGGAGCATGTTCTTGGTCTGCCCCGCTCGTTCTGATTGGGGGGTACTTGCGTCCCTTGGACGGAATCACCGTGGTTGCCCTCGAGCATGCAATTTCGGGTCCATTCTGCACCAGACAGCTTGCGGATCTCGGGGCGCGCGTCATAAAGGTCGAACGCCCGGGGGGCGGAGACTTTGCGCGTGCCTATGACGAGCGCGTTCGCGGAATTTCATCTCAATTCATATGGTGCAATCGTTCGAAGGAAAGCCTCACGCTCAACGTGAAACAGCCCGAAGCTAAACATATATTGGTGAAGTTACTGGCGAAGGCTGACGTGCTGGTGCAGAACCTTGCCCCGGGCGCCGCCGCTCGGCTCGGCCTCTCCTACGAAGCGCTTTGCGACAAACACCCAAAGCTCATCGTCTGCGACATTTCTGGCTACGGCTCGACTGGTCCCTATCGAGACAAAAAGGCATACGACTTACTGATACAGAGTGAAGCTGGCTTTCTCTCGATCACCGGCACGCCTGAAGCACCGGCTAAGGCGGGAATATCTATCGCAGACATTTCAGCTGGCATGTATGCCTATTCGACTATTCTCGCCGCACTCATTCAGCGAGGAAAAACGGGCTGCGGCTGCCGCATCGACCTATCTCTTCTTGAAAGCATGGCCGAGTGGATGGGTTTCCCCCTCTTATACGCATTCGAAGGCGCTCCTCCACCGCCTCGTACCGGGGCGGCACATGCGACCATTGTGCCTTACGGGCCTTTCCGCACCGCTGATGGAGCAACCGTGATGCTTGGATTGCAAAATGAACGAGAGTGGAGAATTTTTTGCGATCGTGTTCTCGAAAGGCCGGATTGTGCAACTGCTCCACGCTTTTCCTCAAATGCCCGCCGCACTGCTGCGCGAGAAGAATTGAGCTCAATCATTGACGGAGTATTCTCTCGGCTCACTGCTAAGCAAGCAGTAGAGCGGCTCGACGCCGCTCAAATCGCGAACGCACGCGTTAACGAAATTTCGCAACTATGGTCGCACCCTCAACTCGCAGCGAGAAAGCGTTGGGCTCTGATTGACACACCAGCTGGGAAGGTTCCGGTGCTCATACCGACTGGCGTCGCCGCCGAGAGCGATCCACGCATGGGTCCTGTGCCCACTCTTGGCCAGCACACTGACGCGATCTTGCGCGAACTCGGCTATGACGAGGCTGCCATTGGGCGCTTGCGCTCCGAGCATGCGATCTAGCAGGCTGTCGGGGTAACAACGCGGCAGAGTGTGAGCTACGTGAGACATAGGTAACAGATGTACCCGGATCGGCTCTGTCAATCCTTTTTTGGGCGGGCTAATGCTTTCATTCCAAAGGAATGGTTCGGTTTCGTGTTAAGCCTGCGTAAAATTGTCCGAAATCCCTAGCGTGAATCACCGCGCGCAGCCAGCCGTTTGCCGTGTTCGGCGAGAGGATTTCCGTCAGGCACCGGCCCCGACGGACGACGGCCGGATGCATGGAGCTCAGCGGCTCATTGGTGGTGAGCTTAACTGCGACACCGGTCAGTGACAATACGGGTAATCACAGAGATCTGGCCATCGATAGGGTCAAAACTTATCGCGGGACCGCGTCAGTTGCGTCTGGGGACTTGAAAATCCACAACGTTGTCCCACCCGCCGGATTATCAAACTCGGGCGCCAGGCTTGAGCCACTTGCGTCGAGCGGCCCTCCACCGCCGGAAACGACGGCGACATACTGTTTGCCGTCGACAGCGTACGTGATCGGATAAGAACTCGGCGTTGCGTTCAGTCCAACTTCCCATAACGCCTTCCCGGTTGCCGCGTCATAGGCTGTGAACTGCCGGTTCTGCGCGCCGCTGAACAGAAGTCCGCCTGCCGTCGCGAGCATTGCACTGGCGAGGGGCGCACGCTGGCGGTCCATCCAGACGACTTTTTTCGTTTCGAGATTTACGGCATCCATGCGCCCCATCTTGCCGTCGCTATCCGGCCGCAAGCGCAAATTGTAACGAATGTCGAGGCCGCCCGCCGTCGTCTGCGCCGGATCGCGCGGCACCCAGGTGTAGTCCATGCAGGATTCGGTGAGCGGTACGTACAGAATGTGAGTTCCTGGATCGTAGGAGGTCGCCGGCCAGTTTCTTGCGCCATTCGCATCCGGGCAGATGAAGTCGGTCTTGTTGGCTGCCGGCTCGAACTTGGGGTTGATGACCTTCTTGCCCGTTTTCGGATCAATCGCAGCGACCAAATTTTGCAGCCCGAGGTCTTTCGAAAACTCATACGTACCGTTGGCGCGGTCCACAGCGTCGAATAGCGCCATCTTGCCCCCAGAGACGACGAGATCGGTGGGCTTGCCGTGCACCGGAAGCGTAATCAATAACTGCTCAAACGCCCAATCGAGATCCCACACGTCGCGGTTCATGTGCTGGTAATACCAGACGAGCTTGCCGGTATCCGGATCGAGAGCCACGGTGGATTCCGTATAGAGCGCGTCATTGGAAGCGCCCTGCTGAGGATGTGGCTGCAACAGTGTGCCTACGTCGTAGGTGTTGCCGGTCCCAAAATAGACTAAGTTCAGTTTGGGGTCGTAACTGCCGCCGGTCCAGACGGAGGCGCCAAAGCGCTGGTCCACGGGAGCGCCGTTCCAACTGTCGCCGCCCGGCTCCCCGGGACGCGCGATAGTATTGAATCGCCAGACTTCATCACCGGTCTGCGCGTCAAGACCCACGATAAAGCAGCCGCCGCGCGGATTCATAATGCCGAGGCTTACACCGATCATCACCTTGCCGCGGGCGACAATCGGAGCGCCGTCCAACCGGAAATCATGATTCGAGTGCGCGTAGACTCCTGTGAGCGGCACGACGACCTGGTGGTCCCATGCGAGCTTGCCCGTTTTCACATCCAACGCGATCACGTGCCCGTCTGCCGTTGGAGCGTAAAGTTTATCCTGATATATGGCGATGCCCCGCATCGCCGATTCTCGTCCGCCATTTAGCTGGTCCCCCAGCGGCCGAACGTACTGCCACAGCAGATCGCCCTTTGCGCCGTCCAATGTCTCGACCGTGTTGCCGCTCTCAATGAATACAACGCCGTCGTGGACGAGCGGCGTGATTTCGTCGGCGCTCAGCGGCAGCGCGCGGCTCCACGCAAGGCGCAGGTCGTTTACATTTGCCTTTTTTATTTGTTCGAGAGGACTGAAGCCGAGGCCACTGTAGGTGCGCCGCCACATTAACCAGTCCGCGTCGGGTGGATGCTGGAGCACGCTGTCCGTCACGGGCGCGATCCTTTTCAGTTCGGCCGCGCGACGGGCCATGACGGCTTTGTAAGGTGCGTCGCGATTGGCCGCAGTCGTCCGCACGCCTCCCTGGAAGCCTTGGGCTGCCTGCGCGCCCTGAGCGCTCGCTCCACCGAGTTCAGCCGCAGTGAGTTCCGTTGCGCCCGGTTGGAGACCATTCGCCTGAAGAATGTAGGCTTCCAAATCGGCGTACGTTTGGCTGCCAAGTCTTCCCGGGTCCGCCGGCGGCATCTTCTGAGTCATGTAGGAAAAAAGTGCGCCCGGCGATTGCGCGCCCCATTTCTGCTGGAACGATGCGTCCTTGAGCGTCGGACCAAAGGCGCCATCATCCAGATTCGTGCCGTGGCACGATGCACAAGCGTTGTTATAGGCCGCTTTTCCCCGCTCCGCCTGGCTCGCAGTGAAGCTGGGAACGGGACCTGGTTCGTAGAATTTCTGTGACTGCGCGAGAGAACAGACACCAACGCCGGCGAAAATTAGCGCTACCAACGCCGGCTTTCGCAATCCAAACGGACGGTGCCCTGCGACCATGCCGAACACGCTCGCCGCTAACCGTATCAAAGCTGTTTTGGCTTTGGTCATTTGTGATGCCGCCGACCGCAACGCGCGTAGTTTACTACCACAAGCCGAGATACGTTCGGGTGGAATCATCCCGCACGGCCCGCCCTTGACACCGCTCTCGGCCCGCAAAGCCAGAGGTGTGTCGTGAGGAAAGCTAGGGGACGCCGTATTCTTCACCATTCTGCTGTCAGCCACTGAGGCAGCAGCACTCATTACCCGGCTGGCTGGTGCGGTCGCTGCCGAGAAGGTGGGCAAAGAGGGGTCCGGCTTTACGCACTCCGTTTTCGTTGATAACAACTTTTTCTTCGAGCGTCCTTGCCAGCACGGTAGCGAAATTGACAAGTCCGCAGGAACGACCGCGGAGTTGCAGAACATCAAGGAAGGGCCACATAACCGACCGGCCTGTTCGAAATTCCTTCTGGCTATCGCAAGATTACGGCCCAGGACTATTACAAAAAATGACTCGCCCTGCGCCCACGCGTTCTTGACTTTCGGGCGAAAGCGCACCTCCATCCTACGTGCAGAGAAATGTGCGGCATTTCTCGAACGTTTGCGGCTTAGATTCTCCGCTGGCAGAGCGAATTGCTCTTGAATATGCGATTTTCACGCCAAGAAGTGCATATGACGGCCCGTAAAGCGGTATTTGGAGAAAAAACAATGACTGGTTGACGGAGAGGGGGGATTATCCCCAGGCACTCTCCGGCCAACTCCGCCTTTTCAGCCAGATGCGCGCAAAGGCCCATGAATAAAGGTGATTCGACGTTTTCAGTGATCTCAACTCTGCCTGCCAATCGAATAGAATAGTTCTCCGTGCGTTGCTCAACTCGTTTATGAGCGATACCTAAAATGAGAGCTTCAGCCCAAGCTGCATGGCGCGTGGGCCGCCCGAACCGAGCTGCGGATTGGAGCTGTAGGTGTCCGGCGTTAGGAAAACAGCGCCGAAGGGCTGCGCCGAAGGATCTCCGATTGCGCCGCCTGGTCCACCGCTCGGATTCGAGAAGATGGGGTGGTTAAAAATGTTGAAGAACTCGACGCGACCCTCCACCTTGAGGCGTTCCTTGAAGGTGAACGCCTTGGTCACAGAGAAGTCCGCATCGCGGAAGCCAGCATCGCGGAACATATTGGACTTCGTGTTGCCGTAGGTGCCGTAGGGCGGGGGAAGGAGGACAGAGTTACCGACGGCATAGCATCCGATCGCGTTGAGGGACGCAAGCGCCAGTTGCAGTTGCTGACCCGAGAAGTGCGAGTTGTCTGCTGCCACGCACTTCGCCATGATCCCTCCAGATGGGTCACTGCCTGAGAATGGCAGTCCGCCGCCACCGTTTTCCCACCCGCCGTTCGTATTGGTCCATCCGTGGACGGGAGTAAAGTCCTTCCGATTGCCATAGAAGTCCCACTGCTCGCCAAAGCTGTCTCCTGCCGTGTTGATGGCGTTCGTTCCGCTGAAGTCATCCGACAAATCGGCGAGCCCCCACGGCAAACCGCTGTTGAGCAGGACGACGGCATTGACCGACCAGCCTTCCAGCATCTGCCCGTAGCCCTTTCGTCCGGGGAGGGCGTAGTCAAGTGAAACCGTTAACCGATGGCGAATATCGAAGTCGGTGTTGGAATACAGCTGCTGTTTTAGGTTCCCGTAGCTGTTGATGACGAGAGGAAAGTCGGCAGCTGTACCCTGGTCGGAAGCATACCCAAGGGCGTGCGAATAGGTATAACCCGCCGTGAAGGACAATCCGTGATAGTTCCGGCCAGTGAGGGTTACCTGAAGGCCATTGTAGTTGGATTCGTAGCTGTTCTGAAGCATGGTCACGTAGCTCAGGTAAGAGAAGCACGAGTTGTGCGGATTGAAAGGGCCGCCAGGCGCATTGGTCGGCGTAGCTCCTGCGGGACTCACACCCACTGACGCCGCGCACGGCGCTGTGAAGGGCTGCGCAGCTTGCTCGGCTCCGGTGTCGACCGAGCAATTGTCGAAAGAAGAACCGGCAGGGTTGAGAGAACCGGGGGAACCATCGTTTGCGCTTAGGACGCAGTTCGTTTTTGCGGTTGCAGTCCAGCCTGCTCCGAAGGCCGGCTGATTGTAATTCAGTTTCCCAAGCAGCTTTGTCCCATGGTTCCCCACATAGCCGACATCCAGTGACAGGTTATTCGTGATCGCTCGTTGGAGACCAAGGCTCCACTCGCCCACATAGGGGGTGCGTATGTCAGGATTCACACCGTAGATTTCGCACGGTGAAGGCGCAGCGGCGTAGAGCCCTGGATTCGGGTTATTCACACCATCGCCGCAAGCTGGGTTGGAACCCGCCGAGAAAAGGCTGTTGGCTGGCGTAACCGTTGAGCCGGGAACGAAGTTCTGCCAGGCTTTATTGATCGGCGCCAAACCGCTGCCACTAAACGTCAAGGAGATGGTATCGATCTTGCCGTTTATGGGCAGGGCGCTGGGGCTGCCCGCGTTAAACAGTGGTACCCCCGTCGGGAACGTACGCAAGCCAAGCAAGTTGCCCTCACCGTTCATGACGTCAAAGCTCCACGTCTCGTAAAAGATGCCCCCTCCGCCGCGCAACACGGTTTTTCCATCGCCGAAGACGTCCCACGCGAAGCCCAGGCGGGGTGCGAAGTTGTTGTGATCGCCGTGATAGGGATTGTTGGTCTGGTAGATTCCGATCGTGGGATCGAAATTGCCCAGCAGGCCGTTTCTGTCATGTACAACGCCGTTGAGCTCGTAGCGTACGCCGAGGTTCAGGGTCAATTTGTGCGTCACCCGCCAGTCATCCTGTAGGAAAGCTGAAAAGCCTCTGTTATACAGGTGACGCTCGGCGTTGCCAGTGAATAGAAACGCTCTCGCGAGATCTCCTTCAAAGAAATCTTCCAGCGCGGTGTTGCCGTTCGACGAGGAGGCAAACCGAAGCTGCGACTTGCCGTTGGCCGTCTCGTTATTGCTGGAGGTGTTGTAGAGATACTCCGCTCCAAACCGGAAGGAATGCACGCCCTTGATTTTGGAGACCTGATCGGTGAGTTGCATGCTCCCATCCGGGCCGATGACCTTCGGCCATCCGCCGCCGATTCCGTCGCCCGCTGGATACGAGTAGAAACCCTGGAACCGGATTCGAGGAGCGCCGAAATAAAAGGGATTCGTGATTCCCGTCGGGAATTGGTATGTCTGCCCGTTGAAACTATAGTTTGCCGGGTTATCGTTGGCGTCGGGCGTAAAGTACGTTTGATAATAGTGTGCATAGCCGAACCGCACCTCGTTCACTACTGTCGAACTGGGCGTGTACGTCCAGTCGCCGGAGGCCGCTTCCGAGCGCGCATGCTGGGCGCTGATCCACGCCTGAGACACTTGACTGACGGGAGAATCGGGAGCGACGAGGTCGCCCTGGCTCATGAACCACATCCCCTCGAACTGATTCTTGTCGTTGAGGTGGTAATCTATCTTGCCCAGTCCACCGTTGATGCTGTTACTGCTCACCAGGTCGGTGAATGCCGTGCCTGAGGTATCAACAGGGAACAGGCCCTGAAATTGAAGCCCTCCCTTGTCCGTTGTGAGCTTGCTCGGGTCAGCCACGCACTGTGAGCCGCTCACCGCAAGACCAGCCAGGGACAAGCTTAGCGGCGTGAGTTTGCCTGCACCCAGCGCCGCGCTGCACGCATCGAGCAGGCTATGCTTAACATCACCCGTCGAAATCGTCATCGGCGTAGCCACGGCGTTTACGTTTCCGATGCTATACCGCAGTCCTTCATAATTGACGAAGTAAAAGAGCTTGTCCTTCTTGATCGGGCCTCCAAACGTTGCTCCAAACTGCTCCAGACTAACCGGTTGCTTGGTGGTGTTAATAATCGAGTTGGGAGGTGACGATGCGAGGTTGAAGTAGTTACGCGCATCGAACGCCGTGTCCCGCCCGTAGGCGTATGCCGACCCGTGGACCGTATTCGTTCCTGATTTGATGCCGACGTTGACGATTGCTCCCGGCTTCCAGCCGTATTGCGCTCGCGGATTGAACTCGGTCTTGAATTCGTCGATGGCGTCCATGGACATAATGGTTCCGGCGTCGCCCGAAGCCATGACGCCGTTGAACACGCTCTGACCCAGCCACGGGTCCGTCGCGTTAATGCCGTTCACCATATATATGTTGTCGTGTGGCCGCTGGCCGTTGGCGCTCTGCGTGTAACCTGCGCCGCCGGGATACATTGTCACGCCGGGGTTCAACTGCAGGAGGTTTTCAAAATTGCGCCCGTTGAGGGGGATGTCTTGGATGATCGTGCTCTGTAGGGTAGCGCCCAACTCGGCGTTGGTGGTTTCTACCATCGGGACCGCCTCGGTAACGGTGATGGTCTGGGAGACTTCGCCGGGTTGCAGCGTCACATCGACACGTATCTCGCCGCTGACCTCCAAAACAATTCCAGTGCGCTCGAACGTCTTGAAGCCCTTGGCTTCGGCGCGCACTTTGTAATTGCCTGGGAGGAGGTTGGGAGCGCCGTACGCTCCTGCTTGGTCCGTCATCAACACGCGCGGTGCGTTGCGGTCCACGTCCGTGACCGTGACCGTGGCCCCGGCCATGGCGCCTCCGCCTTGATCGGTAACCGTTCCCAGAATCTTTCCAGCTGTACCTTGTGAGAACAGGGGAATACACAGGAATAGCATTCCGAAGGTCACACTCAGGGCGCACCCCACCCTCATTACACCAGCCAAACCGTTTGGTTCTGTCAGTTCAAAGGACTTCATATCCACTCCTCCCTCCTGAGATTCCGTCCCAGCAAGTTTGAAAATGGCCCACTTCCTCTCCTTGCCTGAAAACCGCGAACGGCCTTCGGTCCCGGCACACCCCTAGCGGTTGAACGATAAGCGACCGTAGGTTGGCCGCCCGCTTTAAAAAGGGCCGCCCGCTGCGCTCCCCACGTCTATCAGCTCATCATCCAGCGAAGCGCTTTGTTCTGATCATTTCTCGAATCCGAGGAAGGTAGCATTGTCCGGGCAGACATGCTCCATGATGTTCCAGTCCGACTTGAGCTGGTAATACAGCGTTGTCTTCCAAGGCATATCGAGTGCCTTCTGGTCCTCCATTGTCATATCGATTTGCAATGTCATGATCAATCTGCTTCACGCATCCCCAGCAAGACGCGCTCTAGCGACCATAGATCAGCAATCGGAACGTGCTTGCTATGACCGTTGGACGTGGATCTGGTTCTTCCTTGGTTGGGGCTGGCGCGGGCCCGAAATCCGAGGTCACGGTGTAAATATGGTGGTTCTGCTCGTCGAGAGCCATCGTGCGCGCCCCCTGCTCCGTGCTAATCGTTTGAACCTTGGTGTACTTATCTGGAGAGTCTTCGTGGGCCACAGTGATCGTGCCATCGCCGCACGACGCGAATACCAACTGAGTCTCGGTGTCAAAGCGCGTCGCGTCGACGCCTCGGCCGATGGGCAGAGTGGCAACCACCTTGCCATTGGTGTAATTCACAATCGCCAAGACACCGCTGCGGCAACCGACAAAAAGACGTTTGTGCTCGGCATCAATCGACAACCCAGTGGGTGTCTTGCAAGGAGCCAAAGACCACGTGTGCAGAACCTTGAGCGCCTTGGAGTCGAATTCAGTAAGCTCAGCCTTAGCTTCAATATTGACGTAAACGTGTCCCAGACCATCGGCCTGTGCGGTCTCGGCCTTGTCTGGTAACTCCACATTGCCCACGATCTTTCCAGTATCGGCATCGATGGCGGTTGCATCCGTCGCCGGGTCATCATTCATGGTAAAGACGCGCTTTGAGGCCGGGTCGAAAAGAATGCCATCGGGCGCTCGGTCCGGCAGTTTGACTTCCTCAACTGCTTTCAAAGTATTGAGGTCGATGATGGTCACCGATTTATCGTCGCCGTTAGTCGTGAACGCGCGCTTTAGCTCGGGCGCGAACACAATCCCGTGGGCATTTTTCATGCCTGGAAATTTGAGGTCATCCAGGACTTTACCTTCAGGGTCCAACACCATCACATGCGTGCGGCGAGGGATAAAGACGCGGTGCGTGGCTTGCTCCACCTCGAAATAGTCCCAGCGACCGTCCCCACCCAGCGTGATCTTCTTAAGCTGATGATAATCAGAAGATTGTGGCGCGGCGGCTACGCCACGAATGATCGTCGCGCCGCCGATAAGCAAAACCGACGCTACTGATCCTGCAATGAAAGACCGAATTCCTGCCCTCATGAACACACCTCCAGTATTAGTCGCGAACCTCGTGCCATTTTGGCCGGCGTCCGTACGGCAACCGTTAAGGGACGTTACGGTCGAAACTTTGAGAGATTCGCGTGATCCTCCACGGCCTTGAGAGTGAATCTTTGGAGGCAGGGATCATCAATTGGAATTCACCTTCCCGCCTCGTCGTGAGTTCTACTGTCGCTCGCGCCCACTTTTCTTCGTCGTTGGTATGCGCAATCGTGAGCAACAGCTTGGAGCCCGACATGCGCGCCTCAAGAATTTCATCCACCCTACTCTGCTCATCGACATGTGTGAGTTCGCCCTGGGAGTTTTCCTCGAACCGAGTGGCGTGCGTGCAGATTCCAGTCAATTTGCCATCCTGCTCTTTGAGATTTAGTACTACAAAGGTTCTTCCCTGAAATTGCGCTTCCCATGACCCCTCGAAGCTTCGGAAGTCCGAGCGGAAACCGGCGGCGTGCACAACTTGGAAAGAAAATGGCGAAATCGTAAGACATCCCCCAACCAGCAGACCGCAACCAACCACGGCCAACACGCTACTCCAAACGGTTCCGACAAGTTTGATAGGTTTCAGTAGATTCAACACTCGGTCTTCGAGTGAGTCGGTATCGAATAGTCCAAGCGCCTGATCGAACCTTCCGCGTGCGGCAGGGCAGATCGATTCGGCGATGTTCAGCAACGACCGCGCGTACGCCGCACGACTGGGCGATCTCTCCGCGGCCAACTCGTCGCACGCCATTTCTCGAGTTTCATCGATCCTCGCCTTCATTAGTGCAGCCAGAGGGTGAAACGAGATGGGTAAGTGCAGGAAGTGGCAGACGACGTTCAGCACATAGTCGCCACGCCGGATATGCGCGAGTTCGTGGTGGACCGCTGCGGCGAAATCCTCCTTAGAGACGTTCCCAAGCGTTCGCTCCGGCACGATTAGGACGGGGCGCCGGAAACCGAATGTCATGGGACTCGCGGTCTCCGCCGAGGAGAAGACGGAAACGCCGTGAATCGCCCATGTCATCGCGCAGTCTTCCGCGATCCTTGCTAGGACGTCAGGTACCGGACGATTGCCGGCACTCTTGCGCAATCCATCCGTGCGCCGCAACGCCATCCCTAAACCAGTCAGACGATAAAGAACGTACAGTAGATATGAGCCAGCCAAGATCCAAAGAACATTTCGACTGAACGGAATCGGTTGGCTGAGCGCCTTACCGTGGAACGAACTCCTGGTGCCGCCGTTGCTATCGCCCGCATTCGAGCTCAGTACGCTTTGCGCTTGACTCGGGCTCTGAGTATGACTACCGCCGGTTTGACCCCTCAATGCGCACAATGGAAGCAAGGTAGTCAGGACCAGCGCCCCGATCCAGAGCAGGTGCCGGCAGGCCCACGAAGTCCGCCGCAACAGACAGGAACAAACAGTGGCAATTCCGAATACGACGGGGACTTCCCACAGCGCATTCGCGAGATACGTCGCAATGAGGCGACTAGCTGCGCCGATCATTCTTCACCTGCTTCTCTCGCTCCGCTGTCTGCTGCTCCTCGATGAGTGCTCTCAGTCTTTCCAGCCGTTTTGGATCGAGCTGACGAGCTTTCACTAGGTTCATCACCAGTTCTTCAACCGAGCCGTCGAACATGCGATCAACTAAATCCCCTATGGCCTGGCGATTCGCTTTCTCCTGGGTCAACGATGCCTGGTACTCGTATGCCTTGCCCTTGAGCGTCCTCCTCACTTTCCCTTTCCGATGCAGCACATTTAGCATTGTTTGCACTGTGGTATAGGCCAACCTCTCACCGGCAAGGTTTTCCTGAACCGCCTGTACGGTGCACGGACCGTTTTCCCAAAGGACCTGCATGATTCGAAGTTCAAGCGGCGTGAGACGTGCGTCTGATCTTTGTGTCTGTACCATTTCTTCTCCTAAACGGTTAGGAGGATAGGACTGCTTCGACTCGCGTGTCAACTAAATTCTTAGGAGGTGTCGGTAGCACATGATATGTCCGGTTGAATTAGCAAGTGAAGTGTCCGCTTCAGGCGGCGGTGGTAGGAGACGATGCAGGCATGTTCTCTTACCCGAAGGCCGCAGTGGAGCGATCGATGCGAGTACAGGAAGTGATTTTGCGAGCGATGGCCAGGAAGATCACATGGTGGCAAGCAGCGGAGATCATTGGCATCAGCGACCGGCAGATGCGACGCTGGCGGGAACGTTACGACGAGTTCGGATTTCGCGGTTTGTTTGACCGGCGGCGGGGACAGCCGTCGCCCAAGCGGGTGCCGGTAGCGGTGGTGGAGAAAGTCCTGGGACTATACCGCGACCAGTATTTCGATCTGAATGTGCGCCATTATCACGAGAAGCTGAAAGCCGAGCATCAGGTGGATCTCAGCTACAGCTGGGTGAAAGGAGTGCTGCAAGGAGCCGGACTGGTGGCCCGAGAGCGCAAGCGTGGGGTTCATCGGAAGCGGCGTTTGCGTCGAGCTCTGCCCGGCATGCTGCTGCACATCGACGGCAGCCGGCACCGTTGGTTGCAGGATGAACGCTGGCACGACCTGATCGTGATTCTCGATGATGCCACTAGCGAGATTTACTACGCGCAACTGGTCGAAGAGGAATCCACCGTTACGGTCATGAAGGCGCTGTGGGAGGTGATCGAGCACAAAGGCCTGTTTTGCGCCCTGTACAGCGACCGGGGCAGCCATTTTTGGCTCACTCCGAAGGCGGGTGCTGCCGTCGATACACAACGGCCCACGCAGGTGGGACGGGCACTGCGCGAGCTGGGCATTCAGATGATTCCAGCCTACTCGCCGCAGGCACGAGGGCGCTCGGAGCGCAACTTCGGCACTTGGCAGGGGCGCTTGCCGCAAGAACTGCGGATCCACGGAATCAAGACCGTGGAAGCCGCCAACCGGTTCCTGCGGGAACGATACATTGCCGAGTTTAACCAGCGGTTTCAAGTGCCGGCCGCTCAGCGGGGCAGCGCCTTTCTGCCGCGACGCGGACAGGATCTGGAGCGAACGTTCTCGCTGCAATGGGAGCGCACCGTCAACCGGGATAACACCGTCACCTGGCAGAACCTGACGCTACAGATCGAGCGGGTGAAGTGGCGCGCCACTTTGGCAGGCTGTACGGTCACGGTGCACCAGCATTTGGACGCAACCTTGAGTCTCCGCTACGGGCTGCACTGCCTGGGACGTTACAGTGCGGAGGGCACTCCGGCGGCGAACTTCACGCTTCTGCCCAGGGTTGTGGAAAAGACGGCGGTGAAACCGCCTTGGAAAACGCTCCGCGTTTCCCACTTTCCCACAACCTCGGCGGCGGCTTCACCTTAACCAAACCGGACATTTCACTTGCTACAAAAACCGGACATTTTAATTTGCTACGAACACTAAATTCTTAGGAGGTCTCCTGAGACGGAAGGTCAACTGTCTGGTCAAATGATCTATGCGTTAGACGACCGGGCTCGATACGGCACCGGTCACTAGGAGATGCGCATGAAGATCGCTTCTACAATCCTACGCTACTTGCTCGGTTTGATCTTTTTGACATTCGGCCTTAACGGCTTCAATGGACGGTGAGAGTCGATACCCTTGCCGCAGATTATGGGCGGATAACGGGCAATCCGGAAGCAATCCAAGTTGGCTGGAAAACGCGCTATATGCGCAGCTTGCTCCGCATGACTTGGGTCGGAGCTGTGCTCGGTTATGCCATTTGGCCGGCCGTCGCCAGCGGGCCGCGTGACTATGAAACGGATTACTTTTGGTTGGCCGACGATTCATCTGGAAGCTCCGCGTTGCCTGTTCGGAGGCCGCCTGTATCATCGTTTTGTGCTACCATCGCTCTTGCGTTGGGGGACGCATCCGGTCCGCGGAAAGGGTAGAAGCCCACCCGATTTACAATCAATTTTCCCGAACCTTCTTTCAGCCCAATGTGCGGACAATGGGCACTCGATGAAAGGAGGCCGTTGTGACCGACTCCACCGAAGAGCCCCGATCCCTTCCCGACCGGCCCAATCTCCGACATCTGAAGGACCAAGCCAAGAACCTGCTGAAAGTAGGAGGTGTGAAATCACTGACCGAGGCGCAGTTCCAGATCGCGCGTCTCTATGGATTTGCTAGTTGGCCCAAGCTCAAGGCTCACGTCGATTTGCTTGAAGAGACCGGGCAGCTCAAGCAAGCCATCGACACCAACAACCTCGACACAGTCAAAACTCTCATGACCCGCAACCCTATGTTGCACCGCGCTCGCTTGGTTATGCCAAGAATGGGCCACTTACTTGGGTTGCGGAATGCCGCGTGCCGTGGGAACCGCCCAGTCCCATGAGGCTGGCAATGGCGGGGTGGATGATCGATCACGGATCAGACGTCCACCAGGGTGGCGATGGGCCCCTAATGCGGGCAACGCTAGGCGATCGCATTGCGATGATGGAGCTTCTCGTTTCCCGCGGTGCAGATGTGAACGCTTTATGGAACGGGCATTACCCCATCCTGTTCGGCGCTTGCGAAGTTGTTGATCCTGCCTCTCTGAAATGGCTTTTAGACCATGGTGCTGACCCGAACTGCCCGAAGCTCGGCCAACGGACCACGGCGCTC
>Ga0206879_1137_pt1 | contig 16146 bp, 11 predicted proteins | sample Alteio_BWOrgCont_5_FD_152897 | JGI IMG/M metagenome (GOLD analysis project Ga0206879, IMG submission 152897) | Enriched cells from forest soil in Barre Woods Harvard Forest LTER site, Petersham, Massachusetts, United States -... | ecosystem: Environmental > Terrestrial > Soil > Temperate forest > O... | reverse complement strand
TACAGGTAAAACCCAATGAGCAATATCCTAAAGACCAATTAGCGGCCATTGATAAAGCTATGGCCGATGCTGCCAGCGCAGCACAAAAGGCTGCTTTACAAGCTAAATATGATTCGTTGGTTAAAATTGGTGATAATGCCTTTAAGTCCAAAGATTACAACACTGCAAAGGGCGGTTATAATGGTGCACTACAAGTAAAACCCAATGAGCAATACCCCAAAGACCAGTTAGCAGCTATAGACAAGGCTATTGCAGATGCGGCCAATGCAGCACAAAAAGCAGCAGCACAAAAAGCATTGCAAGCTAAATATGATTCCCTGGTAAAAATTGGTGATAATGCCTTTAAGTCCAAAGATTACAATACTGCAAAAGGCGCTTACAATGGTGCATTGCAAGTAAAGCCTACCGAGCAGTATCCAAAAGATCAGTTAGCTGCCATAGATAAAGCTATAGCTGCAGATGCAGATGCAGCTAAAAAAGCTGCTATGCAAGCCAAGTACGATTCATTGGTAAAAATCGGGGATAATGGATTTGCCGCCAAAGATTACGGTGGTGCCAGGACCGCATATAAGGGTGCATTGCTCGTAAAACCTAATGAGCAGTATCCTAAAACTCAGTTAGCAGCCATTGATAAGGCCTTAGCTGCTGATGCAGACGCTGCAAAGAAAGCCGCGTTGCAAGCTAAGTATGATTCTTTAGTGAAAATTGGAGATAATGGGTTTGCTGCTAAGGACTATACCAGCGCTAAAGCCGCCTATAAAGGTGCGCTACAGGTAAAACCCGCTGAACAATACCCTAAAGATCAGTTAGCTGCCATAGATAAAGCAATTGCAGATGCGGCTAACTCTGCTAAAAATGCTGCCATGCGAGCTAAGTATGATTCTTTGGTAAAGATCGGTGATAATGGATTTGCTGCTAAAGATTACACCAGCGCTAAATCAGCTTATAAAGGTGCTTTGCTGGTAAAACCAAGTGAACAATATCCTAAAGACCAATTAGCTTTGATAGATAAGGCGCTAGCGGATGCGGCTAATTCGGCCAAGGATGCACAGAAAGCTGCCGCGCAAAAGGCCTTACAAGCTAAATACGATTCGCTCATAAAGATCGGAGATAATGGATTTGCTTCTAAAGATTACACCAGTGCTAAGTCGGCTTATAAGAGTGCTTTACTGGTAAAACCAGCCGAACAATACCCTAAGGACCAATTAGCTTTGATAGATAAGGCGTTGGCTGATGCGGCTAATTCGGCCAGGGATGCACAGAAAGCTGCCGCGCAAAAGGCTTTGCAAGCTAAATACGATTCACTCATAAAAATCGGTGATAATGGATTTGCTTCTAAAGATTATACCAACGCTAAGTCGGCTTATAAGAGTGCTTTACTGGTAAAACCAGCCGAACAATATCCTAAGGACCAATTAGCGTTAATAGATAAAGCTTTGGCTGATGCGGCTAATTCGGCCAAGGATGCACAGAAAGCTGCCGCGCAAAAGGCCTTACAAGCCAAATACGATTCTCTCGTAAAGATAGGAGATAATGGATTTGCTTCTAAAGATTATACCAACGCTAAATCGGCTTATAAGAGTGCATTGCTGGTGAAACCCGGCGAACAATATCCTAAGGATCAATTAGCGTTAATTGATAAAGCTTTGGCAAATGCTGCCGATGCAGCCAAACAAGCCGCTGCAGCCAAACGTCTACAGGCTAAATACGATTCGCTGGTAAAGATAGGAGACAACAATTATAATAGCAAAAAGTACAGTACTGCAAAGACTGCCTATACAAACGCTTTGCAAATAAAAGCTGATGAACAGTATCCTAAAGATCAGCTGGCATTGATCGATAAGGCCCTGGCTTCAGATGCTGATGCTGCAAAACAAGCAGCTGCGGCTAAGCGCTTACAAGCGCAATATGACTCTCTTGTAAAGATAGGAGACAATGCCTTTAAGCTTAAAAAATATGATAATGCAAAGGAAGCCTATAACGGTGCGCTCCGGATTAAACCAAATGAACAATATCCTAAAGACCAGTTAGCTTTGATAGATAAGACTCTGGCCGGTGAAGCAGATGCTGCAAAAAGAGCTGCAATGGCCAAGCGCCTACAGGCTAAATACGATTCACTTGTAAAAATTGGAGATAATGCGTTTAAATCTAAAAGCTACAGCACTGCTAAAAATGCTTACAATAATGCGTTAAATATTAAGTCTGACGAACAATACCCTAAGGACCAAATAGCTGCCATTGATAAGATATTAGCTGATGAGTCAGCAGCAGCTGATGCAGCAAGACAGGCAGCTATGCAAAAAGCGCTACAGGCTAAATATGACTCGTTAGTTAAGATAGCAGATAATGCCTTTAAAACGAAAGACTATAGCAGTGCCAAGATCGCATATAACGAAGCCTTGAAAGTTAAAGGGGATGAGCAATATCCAAGAGATCAGATAGCAGCTATTGATAAATTGATTGGCCAACAGCAGAATAATGGACTGCAGTATGACAAATTAATTACGAATGGCAACCAATATTATTATACCAGGCAATACAAAGCTGCTTTAACTATGTTCCAGCAAGCAAGTGATCTCAGGCCCAATGAATCTTTGCCAAAACAGAGAATTGCCCAGCTAGAGGCATTATTAAAAGACCAGGAACCAGTAGTAAAAATAGCCCCTGTTAAAGATACAAGTACAGCTGCTCCTGACTCGGTTGCCAGTAAATATGCACAGGGAGTGACTGAAGAAACGGTTGATGAACCCAATTGTCAAATAACCAGAAGAATTGTTGTAAAAGGCAAACAGGGCTGGGTATATACCAAAAAAACATGGAACTTTGGCACGTATTACTTTAAAGCCTCTCCTCCTGATTATGCCGAGGTAGCCATTACTATCGGTACCTGGAACTACGAGACCAATTCAAGTAAGTAAAATGCCCTTTACAAAAGGGCTTCCCTTGTATTAAATAAATTATTATCTTTGCACCCCTTAAAAAAACTATAAAATGGCAACAACAGGGGATATTGGAGTAGGTACTGTTCTCCGTTTCAACGGAGAACTTTGTGCTATTATTGAATATCAACATCGTACACCCGGTAATCTGCGTGCATTTTACCAGGCGAAAATGAGAAACCTGAAATCGGGTAAGCTGGTGGAAACCCGCTTCCGTTCAGGAGAGGCTGTTGATGTGGCCCGTGTAGAATTTAAGGAACTTCAATACATATATTCCGAAGGTGATTTTATTGTTTGTATGGACAATGAGACCTACGAACAAATTCATGTGCCTGCTGTATTATTCGGTAAAGGAGCTCACTTTTTAAAGGAAGGAATGACAGTAAAAGTTGCTTTTGAAAGCGATAACGCTATTATGGCAGAACCGCCTACATTTGTTGAATTAGAGGTTACCTATACCGAACCGGGAGTAAAAGGCGATACAGCTACTAATACAACCAAAACCGCTACCGTTGAAACCGGAAGCGAATTACAAGTACCTCTTTTCGTAAACCAGGGCGAAAGGATAAAGGTAGATACCCGCACTGGTGCTTATGTTGAACGCGTAAAATAATCTTAATCTTTACTATTTAATCTTACCATGGCAAATCACAAATCATCCATCAAACGTATCAGGAGCAACGACGCTAAAAGACTACGTAACCGTTACCAAAAGAAGACGGTAAGCACCCTGATCAAAAATATTAAGAGCATTGAAAGCAAAGATCAATTACTGAAGGATCTTCCTAAAGTACTTGCTTCTATTGATAAGCTTGCAAAGAAGAACATCTTTCATAAGAACAAGGCTTCAAACCTTAAATCTAAACTTATGAAGAGAGCTAATGCACTTGGTGGTGCAAAGGCTAAAGCAGCTAAAACTGCAACTAAGTAAGTTTAGTTTTACTCTATTACTTATTACCCATGAAAGGATATCCTTTCATGGGTAATTTATTTTATTTATCGAGGGAATGCCATATGGTATCTATAAGCTCAGATACCCCTTGATGGCTTACGGAAGAAAAGAAAACGACCGGTACACCCTTTAATTTTGTCGCATGTTTTTTCATCTCTTTTTTGGTTTCATTTAAAAGCTCCTCGTCCATCATATCACATTTAGATATGCCAAGGATCCTTTTCTTTTTAAGTAAGGCCGGGTTAAATTTCTCAAGCTCTCCTAAAAGTATTTTATACTGTTCCATAATATCATCTGCATCGCACGGAACAACAAAGAGCAACGACGGATTTCTTTCAATGTGCCTAAGGAATCTTAAGCCAAGGCCCTTGCCGGTGTGCGCACCTTCAATTATACCCGGTATATCCGCCATTACAAAGGAATAATCTCCCCGGTACCTTACAATACCCAGGTTAGGTACCAAAGTAGTAAAAGGATAATCAGCTATTTCCGGCTTGGCAGCAGAAACAACTGAAAGCAATGTGGACTTACCTGCATTAGGGAAACCCACTAATCCAACATCTGCAAGTATTTTAAGTTCAAGTATCTTCCACTTTTCCTGCCCTGGTTCACCTGGCTGAGCAAAACGCGGAGTTTGTTGTGTAGGGCTTTTAAAATGATTATTACCCCACCCACCTCTTCCACCGGGAACGAGTATACGTTCTTCCCCATCATTAGATATCTCAAACTCTTGTTTACCGGTTTCAAAATCTCTCACAATTGTACCTAAAGGAACATCTAATATTTCGTCTTTGCCATTTGCCCCGGTCATCAATTGGCGAGACCCGCAGCCACCTTCAGTGGCAATTACATGCTTCCTGTACTTTAAATGTATAAGGGTCCATAATTGTTTATTGCCACGTAAAATTATATGTCCACCCCTGCCGCCATCACCGCCATCGGGGCCCCCTTTTGCTACTTTTTTGTCGCGAAAAAAATGGGTAGAACCTCTGCCTCCTTTACCGGAACGACAGTTTATCTTTACGTAATCTACAAAATTCGAATCAGCCATGTATGGAGAGCGTAAATTCTTACGCTTTATTTATAACCTTTATTGCGGCTGCAAGTATTGCATCAGCAGATGAATCAGAAGAAGCCTCTGAATATAATCGCAGGACAGGTTCTGTACCTGAAGCACGTATCATAAGCCATTCGTCTTCGCTAAAATAGAACTTAAATCCATCAAGATCAGTGATTCGTTCAACTTTATATTGACCAAAAGCTGAATACTTACCTTGTTTGCAGCTATTCAAAACGCTTTGCTTAAGCTCTTCTGTAATATGAAGGTCAATACGCTTATACGCAAATTTGCCCGTCATTTTTAATACTTCCTTTATCAATTCATCAAGGGACTTACCCGTTTTGGCCATATATTCCAAAATTGTAAGCCCAATCCATATACCATCACGCTCAGGAATATGGCCCTTTATAGCTATACCCCCCGATTCCTCTCCTCCTAAAAGTACATCCTCACTTATCATAACTCCGCATACGTACTTAAAGCCAACCTTAACCACTTCGTATGGAAGCTTATATTTTGCAGATAACTTCTTGACCTTATCAGTTACAGAGAATGCTACGCAAACCTTACCACCCATCTTTTTATAATTGACCAAATAGTTTATGAGTAGAAGGATGATATGATGAGAATCTATAAAATGCCCTTTGCCATTATAAAGCCCTATTCTATCGGCATCGCCATCGGTGGCCAAACCCATGTCTATATTTTTCTCTTTTTTAATAAGGGTTTCAAACTCTGAGAGGTTACGTTCGATAGGTTCCGGTGCAGTACCCCCAAAAGATGGGTTATGCACGCAATGCAATAATGTGGCCTCAGGGAATAGTTTCTTTATTACGTTTTGACCAGCACCATACATGGAATCGTATGCAAGCTTAAGGCCTGATCTTTTTATCAGTTTTAAATCAAAATTCTTTTCAACATGTTTACAATACATTTCTTCCAGGTCAATATACTTAACAAGCCCTTTATCTATAAAGCTTCTTAAAGAAAGATCTTTTAAGTTACCCGGAGTATTTGCCGGAATAATTCCTTCTATCTCTTTTACATTTTCTTCCAAAAGAGGTCCACCGTATTCTCCTTTTAACTTAAATCCGTTATAGTCCGGGGGATTATGGCTGGCAGTAATTATAATGCCCAATGATGCTTTATACTTTACCGCCCCCAACGATATCATGGGTGTAGATACAAAACCGTTAGTAAGTAACACTTTTATGTTATTGCTGGCTAACACATTTGCAGTAACCTCGGCAAACAATTTTCCTCCAAAGCGGCAGTCATAGCCAACAACAACTAAAGGTGTTTTATGTTTATCGATCACCCATTGCGAAACGGCTGCAGCTACTCTTGCAACATTATCAACAGTATATTCCTGAGCGATGATTGCTCTCCAACCGTCGGTACCAAATTTAATAGTGGTCATTTTTTATTATTAAGGGTACAAAATTAATCGGATAAACGGTATAAACGCCCTTATGTATAAGGAATATCATTTACCTCTACCCTGCAAAACTATAAGGATGGTGTATATTATTATTCGAATATCTAAAAGAAAGGAGATATTTTCGATATACAAAAGATCATATTTCATTCTTTCTACCATTTGGTCTATACTCTCAGCATAACCATATTTTACCTGCCCCCACGAGGTAATACCGGGCTTTACTTTATTCAGATGCTTATAGTGGGGTGCTTTTTGAATTATTTGATCTACATAAAACTTGCGTTCAGGCCTTGGGCCCACAATTGACATATCACCCTTGATCACATTATAAAACTGGGGTAATTCATCGAACCTTGATTTTCTGAGAAATTTGCCAAAAGGAGTAATGCGGGCATCCGTATGGCTCGATAGTGCAGGACCATTTTTTTCTGCATCCACCCACATAGAACGGAACTTATAGATTGTGAATGGAAGCCCACGCAAGCCTACCCGTTGTTGTTTATATATTACTGGCCCTTTTGAGGTAAGCTTAGTAATTAAACCAAGTATTAAATAAACCGGGGATAAGACAACGAGGAAGAACAGTGACATGGATACATCAAAAAATCGCTTATAAAATTTTTGTCTTGGCTGCAAAATATCCCTGGAAATAACAATAAGAGGGGCATCTAATATGGAGGCTAATCTTACCGAACCTGTCATAATATCGTACATGTCCGGTATTATTTTAATAACAACATTACAATCATCCAGGGTATTTAAAATAGGCTCTATGTAGTTGTGTTCAGAAGATTCAATAGCAATAATTACTTCTTCAACTTCTTCTTTTACAATAATTTCACGAATGGTCTCGAACTCACCCAGATGCTTAAGTTTCTGACCTAATTGGTCAGAAAATCCATTGCTTTTATCTACATGCACGAAACCAATAAGCCTATTGCCCGAAGATTTTTGTTGCTTAGCCATTTCATCATAAAGTTGAAGCGCTTTTTGGTTACTCCCAATTAATATGGTGTTGAACCCTATCTTTCTGTTGTGCAGTTTTTTGTTTGTATCGGTTGTGATGATAAGGTGAAAAAAAAACCGATATAAAGAATTGAAGGCTGAATAGTACAGAAACTGAAATATAATAGGATCTGTAACTTACTATAGTATCATTTAACAGAAGGGTAAAAAATATAACGACTACTCCTACTGTCGAGGCTAAAAAAAGCTGCTTGATCTCGGTGATACGCGATTTACGATAAACATTGGCATACAAACCCCACATGGCGTATAGAAATATCCAGCATAGCGGGATAATGAAAAGTCCGGCATAGAATTTACCATTAGCCTGGAATGGGACACTAATTCCAAATTTCTGAGATTCGATATAAAACTTTCTGAAAGTCCAGAATAGAGCCCACGTAACTGCAGATGCTAGATAGTCTGACAGAAGGTATTTTGCTATTTCCTTCCTTCTGTTCATCAGGCGCCCTTAAGATGCATCAATTTAATATTATCGAGCAGCAATTTAGCCTGTGTTAGCCCAGTTTGACGCTGCATAGTAAAATAAACAGAAAATGGCCCCGTTTGATTTGCAATAGACGGGCCCAGATCGATATACATTTTTTTCCAGCCTGTGGTGGGGTATACTTCTACCAATATGGGCAACTGGGTAATATTAGTAGAATAACCGGTAAACAGGCCAACACCGAAAGTATTATTGGTATTATAATTTATTTCCATAAATACTGCTGAACCGTCGTGTGGCAGGTTAAAAGTATCTAACGAAACACCTGTGTAAAGAATATTATTGACAGAAGCATTACTATCCAGCAATATCTCTCCGGAGCTGTTTCCTTCATAGGCATCTGGTTTACCTACGGTGGTAAGGCTTGCAGTAGTACTTGTTTGCGGGGTATACGTTACAATTGTTACCCCATGTGATTCAAAATCTTCCATCCAGTCGAACACCGTACTTGTCGCGTAGGTGGGTGTAAACTTAAATTTAGTTACACTATCCTGTTTAATATAAACTGTACTGTTGTAGTAGGTATAAAAGGGGTCTTTTTCTCTTGTAGCACTAATACCATCAGCAGTTATACCGGGGAAAATGGTAATAAGATGACTCCCACTACTTGATATCATTGGAAATGTACAAGGCAGATCAAATGCACCTACAGGCTGGTCATCCACATAAACCCATGCACATGTAATAGCAGAAGATGCAGTACCCTGTAACGGGTAAGCTGTTGTAATATCCATAGTATCTATATGGCCATAGCAGGGTATGGATAAGGGAGGATTAATAAGGTTACAGGATGCCAAACTGATAAGATATATCAGTACTGATAAAAATGTGGTTGGAATAAAATACTTTTTCACCATCCTTATATTAACGCCATATCAAGCTGTTTATTGCAGATTCACTGATCTATATCCAATCAACCTTCCAGTATAAGGTTTATCTTGTCTATGATCTTATGTGCCACTTCCAATGCTTTAGCCCCATCTTCCATAGTAACTACAGTAGGTCGATTATTAATTATAGCATCAGCGAAGGTAGCTAATTCTGTCTTAATAGCGTTATTGGCAATCACTTCAGGGGTCTCTAGGTATATTTGCTTTTTAGCTCTGTCCTTTCCAAAATCAATGGTCATGGCAGCAGGGTCATTCTCGTTTCCTTCCGCAGCATCTTTGATCCTTACCACTTCGGCTTTATGCATTAACATATCTACAGATATATACGCATCTTTCTGAAACATCCTTATTTTTCTCATCTTCTTCATTGATATTCTGCTTGCTGTAAGGTTGGCTACGCAGCCATTATCAAATTCAATGCGCGCATTAGCAATATCGGGTGTACTGCTTACAATAGGTACTCCACTGGCGCTTATACGCTTTACGCCTGATTTAACAAGACTGAGTACAATATCAATATCATGTATCATTAGGTCCAGTATAACAGAAACATCCGTACCCCTGGGATTAAATTGTGCCAATCGATGTGCTTCGATAAACATAGGATTATCACACATGTTTTTCACGGCAATAAAGGCAGGGTTAAAGCGCTCAACGTGGCCTACCTGAGTTTTTACATTGGCCTCGCTAGCCAGGGAAACCAGTCGCTTGGCTTCAGATAGCTTGCCTGCCAGTGGCTTTTCAACAAAAACATGCTTAGATTTTTTTAAGGCGGCTGTTACACAGTCGTAATGATATATGGTAGGCACCACCACATCTACTACATCAACGCTACTTATAAGTTCAGTTAAAGAAGTATAAGCTTCTACCTGCAATTCTGCAGAAACAGCGCTTGCAACTGAAGCATCACTATCATAGAATCCAACCAATTGATATGCCGGTATCTCTTTAATTTGTTTGATGTGTATTTTACCCAGGTGGCCTGCACCTATAACTCCAATTTTAAGCATGTATGTATATTAAATATCCCCAAAACTAAAAAGATTAAAGGTGCAAAGGTTTTAATAACTTTGCTTTATGAACGATACTTTTAAACATGTTGCGTTAAGAAAAAAGCTGGTAGCGGAAATAAAGAAAAAGGGAATAAGTGACCCTTTGGTGCTTCAGGCTATTGAAAAAGTGCCCAGGCATTTGTTCCTGGATAGCACCTTTCTGCAATTTGCTTACCAGGACACAGCCTTCCAGATTGGCGAAGGACAAACCATTTCGCAGCCATTTACAGTAGCTTATCAATCAGAGCTGCTCGAAGTAAAAAAAGGAGACAAAGTACTCGAGATCGGAACCGGGTCTGGTTATCAATCTGCCGTTTTAAATGCCATGGGAGCCCGCGTATATTCTATTGAACGACACAAAAAGCTACACGATAAGGCAAAAAAATTATTAGAAGAACTTGGATGTATAAATGTTAAATGCTTTTACGGAGATGGCTATAAAGGATTACCTGCTTTTGCTCCATTCGACAAGATCATAATAACGGCCGCCGCCCCCTATATTCCCAATGATCTTTTGGAACAACTTAAGCCCGGGGGTATTATGATCATTCCTGTGGGAGAAGGAACAGTACAAGTAATGAAAAAGATCAAAAAAAATCCTGATAATCAGTATACAAGTACGGACTATGGCAACTTCTCATTTGTGCCTATGGTTAAAGCTACTGATTGGCAAATTAAAAGCATTTAGCACCTGTAATTATCAACAAAAAAAAGTTGATAATTATGACTATATTAATTTGGCTCCACAGGTAATATACTATGTACCTTTGCGCCCGATTAACCAAAACACAAAACACATGAAAAAAATCATCTTAACAGTTTCTATGGCAATATGTGCCTTAGGATTGTTTGCACAAGATGCCTCTTCCGGTTCAAACAGTGGAGCTTATGAACCTAAATCTAAGCATGGGGAAATGATCCTCCCTGAAGCAGGTGACTGGGCTGTAACATTTGATGCTAGTCCTTTTCTTAAGTACATCGGGAACTTTTTAAGTCCAAGTGGCAACCAGGCACCCACATTAAGCTTTTTGGGTGGCTCCGGATCAAATTACACTATCGTTGGCAAGTATTATGTTGATGCACAAACCGCATACCGCGGTTTATTAAGAATAGGGTTTAATTCAAATTCACTGTCTCAAGTAATTCCTGAGGATAATCCACCTGCCGGTAATCCTCCTTTCCCAACCGTCACTGATAAATTGAGTGTTTCATCTTACTTTATCGGAGTTGGTGCCGGTATTGAAAAGAGAAAAGGCCATACACGTTTACAAGGCTATTATGGAGCAGAAGTTATGCTCTGGATTGCCAGCGGTGGAAATGACAGCTCAATGACCTATGGAAACACTTATTCCGCAACAGCAACTCCTAATTCGGGTACCGGCAATTCACAAAGTCCTTCCTTTTATAATTTTGCAAATGGTACTCGTGAATTCTATACCTTTAGTCCTATTCCTAGCCAGCCTAGTAGTGGAAGAATTACCAAGGATGCTCCCGGTTCTGTTTTTGGCCTTTCACTGCAAGGTTTTATAGGTATTGAGTATTTTATTATGCCTAAGATATCGATTGGCGCAGAATATACCTGGGGTATCAATTTCTGGACACAAGGGGAAGGAACCAGAACCACTGAAATAATTTATGCTCCCAATGGTGGTGGTAACAATGTTGATGCTAATGTAACCTACAAAACCAATGGCGCTGGGCACTTTGGTATTGATACCGGTGTAAACCCTTCATTTGGTACGGCAAATGGCACGGCAAATTTAGGAGCGGCAGATCTGAATATCATCTTCCATTTTCAATAAGCCAATAAACTAGTTTATTAATAAAAAAGCCCTGCTAAATTATCAGGGCTTTTTTATTTGATCTTTCTTCCCAGAGTTCTCTCGAGCTCTCTACGTTTTATGGTTTCTCTTTTATCGAAAACCTTTTTGCCCTTGGCTAAAGCTATCTCCAATTTGGCCCAACCTTTATCATTAATAAAAAGTTTTAACGGTACTATGGCCATTCCTTCTTTAAACGAATTCGTGATTTTCTTAACCTCTCTTTTATTAAGTAATAACTTACGGTTACGCAAAGGATCGTGCGTAAAGAAAGATGCTTTTTCATATTCAGATATATGCAGGCCTCTTACCCAGAGTTCATCCTTCTCGAAAAAGCAAAATGCATCGTTTATAGCAGCTTTACCCGTTCTTATAGATTTTATCTCGGTGCCTTTTAGCATCAGTCCCGCAAAATAATGATCAAGCAAAGTATATTCGAAAGAGGCCTTTCTATTCCTTATACTTATTTCCTTCTGCTCTTCTTTTCCTTTTCCACTCATAATTTAATGCTAACGTATAAGACACATCTTGCCCCAACCTTTTGTAAAATATTGATCGGCATTTGTTGAATAGTGATCAATGGCCTGGCCATCAATTGAAGTAACTATATGATAGAGGTAAATACCATTAGCCTGCCTATCTCCAAACTGATCTGTTCCGTCCCAGGCATATTGGGTTATATTGTTACCAATATGCAATGGGCCAATTTCTTCCTGGGTTATCTCCTTTACCACTCTACCTGTAATAGTCATGATCTGTATTTTAAAATAGGTAGGTATTTCACTGCCTGTAAGCGTAAATACAAAACGGGTAGAAGTAGAAAATGGGTTGGGATAGTTAAGCACATTACTTATCATGGGCTTATTAATAACCTGGAAATCGACCAGGTAATTATTCGATGAACCACCGGAAGGATTTCCTGATCTGTCTGTTGCCTGCACCGTAAGTTCATAGGTGCCATCCTGCAAAGTCGGGGTATAATTGATCCTGCAACTATTGTGCGGCAACACAGCAGGTGTAAAAGTCAGCTGCGGGTTTGGATGCGCAGGACTACCAAAATATATGCGCTGAGCGGTAGGATTATTTATATTACGGATAAATATAGCAAAGTCACCGGTATCATTAAGCGCCAGGAATTTATTCTCGTCTATCACCTGCATTATTATATTCGGATGAGCAGACACAATATCGTTATTCATGATATGAATACCGTCAAAAGTTACATCTAAAAGCGGGTTTATCTTATCGGGAGCTACAACAAAATATTTTTCTGCAATATTATTGAAATGATATTGCTCCTCCCGTGTAAGAGATTGAAACAATGGGTTTACTTCCATCCATACACTGTTATGACCAAAATATCCGTTTGAAGATGCTTTAACTACCAACATGGTCGTATCCCCGGGATTAAGCTTTTTCGTATACTTAACAGGCAAATAATGAAGCGCATTGCCGGCATCTACGATCCATGAATTAACTATCATGCTATCCATAGGATAGCTGCTGATATTCTGAACTACAGTCTTGTAATAAATGCTGTCGCCTACCTGCAGGCTGTCTTTATGAAAGTATGAATATATAGAAGGGTTAACCGCCACCTCGGGTACGGGAGTATAAAACACCTGCCATTTTCTCATCTGCGATGGTTTATGCGTTATCCGATCTTGCGTATATTCCGTTAACTGAAGATAAGGATATAGCTTGGGACTTATGGATGAGATGTACATATTAGCCACAATCGGACTAATACCACTCAATAACGTTTTTTGGTTTCCATATATATCTACTCCTGTAATATTAAGACGTACACTATCCTGGTTATTTGTACCGGGTAATAGGGCTTGTCTCCATGAAAGAGAATCCCATTTTTTAGCCGGACCAATAAGAGGCGTGGTATTGGTTCCATAATCTTCATTATTCGTAAGAGTAGTCGTAAAATGCAGGGAGTCGTTTACATTTTTCCCTACCATGGTAATTGCAGATGCAGGATTACCCTTTTGAACAAAGAAAATAAAGGGTACCGAATCAGGGTGCATAATGGATGTATCGGCACCCAGGTTTTTAAGCTCGGCCCTCACCCCAGGGTCCGCCCAGTTTGAAAAATTTCCTTCTGTCCAGGAATATATAAGTATATAATATCCATTAGGAACACCTGTAGGCACTGTATTATTCTGAAGCATATTCTTTAACCCGCTCATTTGGCTGGGATCACTCTCCCAGAATATGAATTTTTTATCAGGATACACACAGCCATTGGCAGCAGCATTAGCAGTATTATTAATATTCCCGAAATTATACTGATCAGCAGTCCATGGCTGGAGAGATACAGGATCTATAACTGCCGCAAAAAGTGCGGGGTTGACCTGGCATCCACCTGCCGACTCAGTGGTAATATCCAGCTTATAAAGGGTCTGATATAGCCTTCCCTGGTACTTAAGTATACCCGCCAGCGTGGATAAAGCTGCCGGAGGTATTCCAAAAGTAAAACACTCCAGTGTTCTGCCGGTAGGAGAAAAAGCCCAATTTCTTTGAGGGATATTGGTGTTGATGTAATTGTAAGAGTTATGGATAAATTGATAATACTGCGCTTGCGCCCATCCTGTTTTACCCTTTATATATTGAAAAGAACTTTGTTGCCACTGATAATCTTTATAATCTGCAGTATCACGCCTTACCCGCCAGAAATAAACAGTACTATCGGTTAAAATTAATGGCGGAGCATTAGATTTAATACGCATGCTGCCTATATTGCTTTGATTAACTGTGCTTGCAGTTTTACTATTAACGTTGCTGATGGGAGCACCCATTTGCCCGGCACTCTTTAAAGTATTGGTGAGCAAAGTATTGGGTGATACATTATTCTTTATAGGGCTACCGGTTGTTACCGCGTTAGTAGCTGTGACTACCGCAGTGGGAATACGGGCATCTGTTTTTACACTTGTATTTAACACACGCTCACCGCCGGTATGTGAATCGCTTCCGCTATGCGAAAGACCAGGTGGAGGAGTATTGGTCCAAAATTGAGAAGGAGCACAAACAACACCACCTAATGATGATACTATTTGCGATTTTAACCATGGACTGCTGAAATCACCAGCCGTATCAATCTGGAACATATAGCTTCTATAAGGAGCATTCGGATCTCCGGTAGATGCTTTAAGTGTTGTTGTATCACCTGGTATAATAGCAAATTGATAAGGGAAAACCGGAATAATATCACCCGACGTAATTAAAAGGTTCACAGCAGGAGGAAAGCCTGTAGGCCCCAACTGGTTATTCGTTTTTGTTAATTCTTTTATAATATTGGATGGATCGATATTTACATAAAAACGATTCAATCCTACTCCATTAACCGGATCGACAGGAAGCCTTATAATTGCAGTATCCTGGTAATAAACGTGCTTAAGAGTAGTGGAATAGGTGGCAGTTAATCCACTGGGCAGGTATCTTGTTACAGAAACCTGCACCGGCTGGTTTAATATTGCCTCGCCCAAATTTGACACAGCTATATTTATGTTAAAAGAATCGAGCTGAGTGGTAACATTAGGAGGGGTAAAGAAAACACTTGAATCAGTTACAGCATAGTCAGGCAGAGAATCACCCCCATTAATGGCTATAGCAGGGTCTCCATGCAAGGTCATTTCCATGCATGTATATTGTTCCAGGATATCAGTTGTATTTTGTACCGTATTTATTGTACTCTGAATACAATTACCTAATGGTTTGCGATACATGGCAGAGCAAAAATTAGTATAGAGCTGTTGTGTATACTCATATAATTCGCCTGCCACACCCAGGTCATCAGCGGCAAGAAAAGCAATAGAGCCTTTGGGATCGAGAACAAACTGTTCACTGCTGCTTGATTGAGCCGTTCCGGCAGGTTGAAATATGTCTCCCGAAAAACAGGCATTAGCAATTATAACCGGATACTTGCCCACATTATTGTAATCTGAAGGCGCATCAAGACTTTCATCAAAATTACTGCCATCAGCATGTCCAAAAAAAGTCATAACAGAAACACCTGTATTAATTAACTTGGTTACAGAATCTGCAAGGGTAATTTGAATGGGAGCTTGCGAAGTTTTTTGAATGGTATATACAAAAGCACCGAACAAGGGAGCTTCGGCAATAGTAGCATAACTATTCAGATAGCCCAAAAATTGTGCCTGCTGTCCGGCATCGGCACCACCGCAAAAATGAATGATCCTTTTCATCCACTGCGCAGGTGCATTAGATTCATAGGCTTCTACTTTATTCAGGTAGTTGTTTATCTCTGTTCCGTCCATCGCAGCTAACCTACCTGTAGGTATGGCGGGCCTGAGTGAATTGGCATTAGTAAAACCAACTGTGAATAATATATCGGAAGATGGATAGCCAAAAGAAGGTACAAGGGTGGCACTATAGGCAACCGGATCCTGCCTGTAAAGGGGTGTATGGATTCCCTTACCCATAAGAAAAAGATACGCAGGTGGAATACGC
>Ga0206879_1042_pt2 | contig 16159 bp, 16 predicted proteins | sample Alteio_BWOrgCont_5_FD_152897 | JGI IMG/M metagenome (GOLD analysis project Ga0206879, IMG submission 152897) | Enriched cells from forest soil in Barre Woods Harvard Forest LTER site, Petersham, Massachusetts, United States -... | ecosystem: Environmental > Terrestrial > Soil > Temperate forest > O... | reverse complement strand
CACCTTGGAATCCGTCTCTTCTCCCAAAGCCCTTATCAATAATTCCCGCCACATCAAGCACGAAGGTGAAATCACTCCTTATCTCCTTTTTACTTCTGCAATCGGCTTGTGACAATTCGATTCCCTTAAAGGGATCCTTAGGTTGTGACTAACACGGTTCGAACTGACCGGAGAGCTGCGTGATAACGTACGCTATTTTCGCACTCTTGAAGGAGGGCAAGTCCGGTTGGTGAAACAGAGGGCCTGAGGGACTACACCCGAGAGGAGGGGCGATGGAGCCCGTCAACCAGAAGGAAGCCGGACAGGAAGTAACGAAGCTGAGCCAAGTGATCCAGATCAATGAGGGAAGATTCAGGTGCACCTGGGAGAACTGGCTCGCAGCAAGTGGAAGAGACGCTCAACGCCCTGCTAGACGCCGAAGACGATTGTCTTTGCCGAGGGCGAAAGGCAAGCTCAGTTGATCGGGGCAGCTACCCACAATTCAGCCAACTGTCGTGCCTGCTTGATGCGGAGCCAATCGCGAAACGGGAGGCCGACCTCGACGTCCCGCCTTCGGCCCTCGGCGTAGCAAATGTGGGCAGCATTGCTTTCGTCAACTATGTCAGTCTGCTCGCGAGGTAGTGCAATCCACGGAATCCTTACCCAAATTACCAGGCCGAAAATGCTGCACAACCCGTTCGGGACAAAGCAGCGAGACAACAATTCCGGCAATGAATGACAATGGCATGGTGAAGATCGCCGGATTGCGGAGGGGAAACCAGGCACTTTGATGTCTCAAAACATCTACTTGAACGGTCGGCGAGAGAAAGATTAGCAGGATAGTAGCCACAGCTCCCGAGCTTATAGTTGCCAAGGCGCCAGCCGTGCTGAACCGCCTCCAGTAGATCGCCAACACTAAAGCCGGAAAGTTCGCACTGGCTGCTACCGCAAAGGCCAGTCCGACCATGTTTGCAACGTTTTGACCTTTGAATTCAATCCCTAGGACAACCGCAAGCGAGGCTAGCAGGACCGTCGCCCCCCGAGCAACCCAAAGCTGCTCGAGCTCTGGAGCTTTCCCCCTTCGGATGGCACTGGCCCAGATGTCGTGGGAAAGGGTTGCTGCACCCGAAAGTGCGAGGCCCGACACCACAGCGAGAATGGTTGCAAACGCCACGGCGGCGATAAATCCCAGAAATGTTCGCCCTCCGACCACTTCAGCCAACAGAGGTGCGGCCATGTTACCACCCGGATCGACCTGACGAATCAAGTCTCTACCAACTATTACCATGGCTCCGAACCCAAGCACGAACACCAGCAAGTGGAAGTATCCCATGAAAGCAACTGCATAGCTGACCGAGGTTCGTGCCGTCCTCGAGTTTGGCACGGTATAGAATCGCATCAGGATGTGAGGTAGGCCACATGTGCCGAACATCAGTGCCAGTCCCAGAGACACTGAATCGAGCGGATGTGAGACGAAGGCGCCAGGGCCGAGAACTGCTGCCCCATTCAACTTAGCCGCTTCATCGAAGAGCGTTAGTGGATTGAACCCGAATCGCTCCAGTACGAGTGCCGTCAAAATAGTGCTGCCAACAATCAGCAGTGCGGCCTTGATGATCTGAACCCAGCTCGTGGCGATCATACCTCCGAAGAGCACGTAAAACAGCATGATGATTCCAATGATGAAGATTGCCAGCTCATACGGCACACCGAAGAGAATACGAACCAGGTAGCCTGCCCCGACCATCTGCGCTGTGAGATAGCAGCTGGTGACGGTCAGCGAGCTTACAGCACAAGCAATCCGCACGGGGGGCTTGCTGCAGCCGGTGTGCGACGACGTCAGCGAACGTGTATGTGCCGAATTTTCTTAGAGGCTCGGCGATCAGGCATACAAGAATCGGCCATCCAACCATGCCGCCAATTGCATACATCATGCCATCGAAACCGAAGATCGCCACCATACCCGTGGTCCCCAAGAATGCGGAGGCGCTCATGAAATCTCCCGCCAGCGCAAGACCATTCTGGAGGCCACTGAGCTTTCGCCCGGCGGTATAGAATTGCTCCGTGCTTTGAGTCCGCCGCGCAGCCCAATACGTGATCGCGAGCGACAACAGGATAACGAAAGCGAAAACGGTTATGACGAGTGCGTCAGGCTGGCCCAGCGTCATCTTCATCGCAGTGCTCTGTAACACCCTAATCTCGGCGCGAATTGCACCAGCCAACGTACGTCCACGTCAGAATGCAACAGACGACGATCACAATCACACCACAAAGAATTCCGACACTCAGGCCCGGGATGATTACCCGTTCGAGGAGTGGCCTCTCGAAACCCACGAGCAAAATGAAGGCAACATAGACCACCAACATTGCAGAGCTAATGGCAACTCGCCATTGAGCCCCCACAGGGCGGGGTTTCGTTTCGGTCATAGCCTTCCTTTGCGCAGGCCTCAACACGTGCAAAGTCGAAGACCTACTTGATCTGCTGCCCAGTTCGACGGTTAGGCACCTAAGTACCCTGCCGCCTCAGTTGACGCGCTAATTGCTTCGATCCTTGAAGTGGGGAAAGACCCGCTCCGAATACAGTTGCATGCCTTCAATAATGGCGTCGACTTCACGAATCGGCACGATGCCAATGGTGAAGTAGCGGATCCCCGCCTGGACATATCGTTCAATCGCACTGACACAGTCGTCGGGGTCACCAATAATCGCGACCCCATTTCGAGCCATCTCCGGCACGCTTAGAGTTGACCACTCTTCGCGCTTACGCAAATTCTCCGCAAGCTCGTAAGCACGGCTGCGCTCGCGATGAATTACCGAATAGAACAGGGCAGCCGGTTTGATAGCGTCCGGATCACGTCCGTGTTCGGCCGCCAGCCGGCGAATGTTGTCCAACCCAGCCCGATATTCATTCGTGTCTAGTCCCGTGTAATGTGGTGCTGCCGGGCTCCACGCATCGCCATATTTCGCAACGGCTGCTTGGGTTTTTTTACTTGAACCGCCGAACCAGATAGGAGGATGAGGCTTTTGGAATGGCTTTGGCCAGAATGGCGCCTGTTGCAGTTGATAGTATTGCCCCTGATACGAGACCGGTGCGTCTTCGGTCCAAAGTTTCTTTATAATTTCCACTCCCTCGATCATTTTTTGATATCGCACGCTGAATTTCTCGTCAAATGGAAATCCGAACGCGTCGTATTCAGGTCGATGCCATCCTGTTCCAACCTGTAGAACGAGGCGTCCATTTGAAATCAAATCGATGTTAGTTGCCATTTTCGCTATGAATACCGGGTGTCGTAAAGTAATTGGCGTGACTTGGGGTCCCAGCTTCACGCGCTTTGTCACTGCTGCCGCAGCTGCCAACGCGGTCCACGCCTCGGGAAAACTTGGTCGTGCATCATCGGCGATCGACGAAAAGCCACGCACTTGAGTCGCGGGTAGGCCGATGTGATCAATAGTATAAACACCGTCGAACCCCATATCTTCAGCCGCCTGCACGAGCTTCAAATAATTCGCAAAAGGCGTTTCCGGTTGATTTCCATACATGTTCCATTTCAAAGCAAACTGAATTTCGTCTTGGCTCATCTGAGCATCTCCCCTCTTTACTTGCCGTTGGCCATCCCATCTTTTCGAAATTGAGCGATGGTTTCCTCTTGGGTTGTACTGGTGGTCGCGCCGAATTCACGTCCTCAAGATCAGATTTCCAAACGCACGCTGGGATAAAGCCGCCGATCCAGAGGAGCACGAGTTAGCAATTCTGGGCCTGAATTAGTCACGAGAACTTCATCTTCAATGCGAATCCCCCCACCGCCTGGAACGTCGGGGACGATAACGGTCGGTTCGATCGAGAAAATCATCCCGGGCTTCAACTCAAAAACGGAACCGGTGAAAGCCGGGTCGCCCAAGGTCGGAGGTTCCCAACCGGCTAACCCGATACTGTGTCCCAGCACGGTGCGTAGCGCATATTGTTCGAGGTCATACTTCCTGTACGCCGACTGCGTCGCCCGCGCCACATCTTCATTCGTGTTTCCGGGTTTCATGCTTCGCACGGCCGCGACCATCGCGGCGTAGACAGCCTCTGCTATGCGACGCTGCATATCATTAGGCTCACCGCAGCACGCCGTACGCGTCGCCTCCGCGAACATGCCGTTAAAGCAACCACCTATATCCATGAAAACCAGATCGCCATACCGCACTTGCTTGTCGGATGCGAAGCGGGTCAAGGGTGCTAAGTTCTCGCCTGAGGCGACGATCGAGCTGCACTGGGAGATTTCCATCCCGCAGCCGTACATCGTACGCATGGCATCTCCCAGAAGCTCGCATTCGCGCACACCCACTTGGATGGACTCGATAGCGGTCTGCATGCCTAGGTCCACGCACAGTGAAGAATGCCTCATCAGCTTGATCTCTTCTGCATTTTTAATGAGTCGCGTCTGGCGTAATAGAGTGTCGCAGTCCACGAATTTCGCCCCGGGCAATTCTTTCTGAATTGCCTCCAACACGAACAGATTGATTGTGTCGATGCCGATTTTTCTCTCTCCGGCACCTAATTCCCTTAGAGCTTGGACAATTGCTGGCAAAGCCTTGGGAACGATGTCAGGTTCCTCTAAGGCAGCCAAAGGCCGCACGTTGTCGGGCTTCAGCCAATACATCGTTTTGACTCGATGAGCGTGATCGCCGCCGGTCACAAATAGGATCACGTCGCTATCGGGTGTCATGACTGCTGCATTTCGCAATTGCGCAAGCGGAAACCAAAGGGGGCGAAGGCCCGCTAACTGTCGCGTGTTCTCATATTTAAAGACCAAAATGGCGTCGAGCCCTGCGAGCCGCATCGCCGAGCGGATGGCTTGCAACCGTAAGTCGCGCATCTGATCGAAATCGACTCTCTTAGTCCAATCTGTCAGATAGTACATTCCACACGACCTTTTGAGTCCATACTCGGTTAACAATCGCGGAAGGCTTGTAAGCGACCGACCCACCTACTGAAATCAGCGACCCCCACTGCAACGGACTGGTGGAGTTATCTACCACATCCAATGAGCATGGGAATGGGTCCCGGGCATCCCGTATAGTATCCACTGCCTGTCCGCGGATTAAACAGCAAAAAAGTCCGCTAATGCAGTTCTTCGACCTATACATCCCCATTCTTCCTTCATGAGAGTTTATATACGGACCATTAGGAGCCCGACGATCAAAACTTCCGAAGCCGCTTTGCATTCGCGCCAGCGTCTACGAAGGTAACGTTGAGCCACGCAAACGACGCTCTCCTGAACGAATCAAGGCCTCTTCGGCCAGACCAACAGCTATCGCCCTGCGTCGACGTTCAATATTTTCTCCGTCCGAATTGATTCAGTACATTGCTTGACTGTTGGTAGTAGCGCAATTCAGGTAATCGAAAGACGATCTTAATCTGTGGCTAACGGAAAGGATGTTAATTGGGGAACCTAAAGGTGCAATCCTCTGGTGCACAGGGATAGTATATGGCGGGGGGAAATAAGATAAATGTTCAATCGCAGAGACTTTCTGACAGACTTTTTCGGCGCGACGACTGGGTTGTTCTTCGTTGGGTGCATGCCTCTGGAGGCGTCGGTCAGCTCCGAGTCCAATCGCGTTGGTAAGCGCCGCGAGATACTCGTCCACGATCGCAGAGCGATCACCGTTGACGTTCACTGTCACTGTGTCATTGATATACGAGACCTCGTGAAAGACCACTACGATGGCAGACACGTATCACAATCTTATGGCGCATTCGCTCCCGATCCGTTCGTAGACCCAAGTCGACCGATGTTCATGGATCCTACGAGCGTCGAAGCCCGCTTGCGGTACATGGACGAGCGTGGAATTGATGTTCAGGCCGTCAGCTTGTTGCCCGGCTACAGTTACGCTTACTGGGCGGAGGAGGACGTAGCCAGGAAGATCGTCCTACGTCAAAATGAGCAAATCGCCGAGTTGTGTACAGCTCATCCTGATCGTTTTGTGGGCCTTGGCGCGGTTGCCGTACAGCACGCGACTCTGGCGGTGCAACAGATGGAGTATGGCGTAAAACAGCTAGGTTTGAAGGGATTTGAGATCGGTTGTAGCGTGAATGGGGACGAACTGTCAGCCCCTAAGTTTAGTCCTTTCTGGGCTAAAGCCGAGGAATTGGAAACTTTTATCTTCCTACATCCTGACGGGTTCCCAGAAGGAGAGCGTCGCCTTCAAGGAAACGGTCTTTTGGCGAACGTCGTTGGCAATCCTTTGGAGACGACGGTTGCGCTTTCCCATTTGATCTTCGAGGGCGTGCTGGACCATTATCCTCGCTTGAAAATCTGTGCTGCTCATGGTGGCGGCTTCCTCGCATCTTATCTTGGGCGTTCGAATCACTGTGCTGGGGCAAGCCCGGACTGTAAGCCCATTAAAAAACTTCCCAGCGAATATTTTAAGAACCAACTTTACTGCGATTCACTGGTCTTTACTCCGGAGGACTTGCGCCATCTCTTAGCCGAGGTTGGTGCCGACCATGTTCTGCTGGGGACAGATTATCCGGCATCTATGAGTGGCAACCACATGGGGGACGACCGTGGAGCTGATTTTATCCTCGGCATTCCCGGGTTGAGCGACTATGATCGGAGAGCAATTCTGGGCGAGAACGCGGCCAAGCTGCTCAAGATCCCACCCTTAAGTTCACGACAAGGCTAAGCTGGCTGCCGACATTTTCTGCTAAAGCACACCCTAGACATCATGAGAATGTTCTGAAGTACTTCGCTACTTCTCTGAATTCACTGGCCTGATATCTCACGGCGAATACATCCGCCTGCATCGATTCGATAGCCGAAAGGAATCTCAAACAACAACTCCGCCAGAAGAACAGTTGGACCTGCCATTGACACGCGGTGGTGCGGAGCATATGGTTCAACATTAAAATTGAATAGGTTAAGGAGGCGAGACACAATGCGAACAATTCTGTTGTCGCTGCTAGTAGTAATATCATTGCCCCCCGTACTTAGAGGACAGGCGATGACGGGGAATCAAGCGAACAAAATTAAAGATGAAATTGTCAAATTGGAGAAAGAAAAGGCATCTATTATCTTGAAGGGTGGATCTATCGCCGCAGATTATTATGACCGCTTTTACGGTGACGACGAAGCGTATCTCAGTTCAGCCAAAGGTTCGCGCACCAAAAGCGACATCCTAGGCGACTGGCGGGCTGGGGTTCCAAAGATACTTAGCACAAAGCACTACGATTTTGATGTTCGAGTATATGACAACGGAAACACAGCTGTAGTCACATACCACGCCAGTGGGGTCATGCAATTAAAGGATGAAGCACCGAAGGACTATGATGAGCAAACTCTGGAGATTTTCGTCAAGCAGGATGGTAACTGGCGAGTCGTAGCCCACGCCGTTGTAGACGTGAAAAACCTCTCAAAACAATAGCAATAAGAGAAATTCAGCCGGCAGTTCCAAGACCGCAGTGATGTTAGCCATAGATTAAGATCGTCTTTTGAACACTGGAATTGCGTCACTACTGGTTGTTTAGACACAGTACCGACCTGAGATTAGAGTGGAGGAGCATCAGTACAGCCTTGCGTCAGGCAATTTGTAGAGAAGCCTTTGCAAGAAGCTAAGTAACCTAAATCGAAATACGCAATGGGAGTACAGAGAGGAAGCTTATGCATAATCAGTTAACTGTGAAGATCATCTTCACACTTTGCATCACGTTGATCTCCGTTCGGACCTACGCGCAGGTGGCTGGAGCAACATTGACGGGCACCCTGGGCGACCAGTCGGGGTCCGTGATACCTCGTGTGAAAGTCAGCGTTAAAAACGTAGGCACTAATGAGGTCCGCGAGGTTACAACTGATTCGGCGGGATTCTATTCAGTGCCGAACTTGCAGCCCGGGAGCTATGCAATAACAGCCACCGCTCCGGGATTCACCACCGAAGTGCGGTCCGGCATTGTACTTACCGTAGGGGCTCAGCAAGTGCTCAATTTTACGATGGCAGTTGGCCAGGTTAGTCAAACAGTTAACGTGGTTGGCTCGGCTCCCCCGGTGGAGCTGGCCAACCCAACCATCGGTGGAGTTGTCAGCGAGACTACCGTCGTCGAGCTTCCTTTGAACGGTCGGGATTGGACCTCCCTTGCAACACTCCAGCCTGGCGTAAATTCGGCGGCATCAATACAGCCTTCTCTGGAAGCAGGTTTTAATAGGGGGGAGCGCGGTTTCGGCGTACAAATGACGATTGACGGTGCGCGGCCGCAACAGAACAGTTATCGGCTCGATGGGATTAATATTAACGACTACGCCGGTGGCGGACCCGGAAGCGTGGTCGGCGGGACTTTGGGAGTGGATGCGATTCAGGAGTTTTCTGTTTTGACTAGCAACTATTTGGCGGAATATGGGCGGACGTCGGGTGGCGTCGTAAATGCGGTCTCTCGGTCGGGAACTAATCAGTTCCATGGCAATGCGTACGAGTTCCTGCGCAACAGCGCGCTAGACGCACGAAACTACTTCGATTCGGCTGCGATTCCAGAATTTCGGAGGAACCAATTCGGGGGATCTTTAGGGGGGCCGATTAAGAAGGATCGCACATTTTTCTTCGCCGACTACGAGGGGCTGCGCCAGAACCTCGGCGTGACTCAGGTAGATACGGTGCCTTCGCTAGATTTGCGCAACGGGATTATCCATAACGCTGACGGAACAACAACTCCCATAACTATTAGCCCTCTAGTCTCACCGTTTCTTCCTTTATGGCCACTGCCGAACGGAGGCCTCTTGGCTCCGGGGAACACTGGAATATTTACCTTCCCAAGTTCTCAAGCCATAAGCGAAAACTTCGCGACTGCACGACTCGATCACAAGTTTTCGGATAAAGATAGCCTCTTTGGCAGCTGGCAATACGACAAGGGCGATCTTACTTTACCCGATCCTTTGGATACTGTGCTCGACGGATCCAATTCGAGCAGAGACTTTGTCTCAATCGAGGAGACACACATTTTTAGCCCGCAACTCGTCAATTCGTTTCGGGTGGGATACAGCAGGAACCAAGCGCTAGTCAATCAAGGTGTCAAAGCGCTGAATCCGTTGGCGGAAGAGCCATCTCTCGCCACGATCCCTGGATTAACCGCTGCATCCATATCAGTCCCAGGACTGACGCAGTTCGACGGAGGCACGAACGCCGCGACTTTTGGTGAATTCGCTTACAACTCATTCCAAGGGTATGACGATCTGTTTGTCACCAGAGGTATCCACAGTTTGAAATTTGGTTTCGGCATAGAGCGAGATAATGAGAATTACATTCAGTCGTATGTTCCCGGGGGGTTGTTTGGTTTTGGCTCGTTATCCCAATTTTTGACCAACCAGCCGGCGGGGTTCTTCCTTGCGCAGCTTCCAGGGACAATATCTCACAAGGGTCTCGCGCAAAGTATCGTCGCGGGTTACGCTCAAGATGACATCCACTTGCGACGCAACCTCACCGTCAATTTGGGGCTTCGCTACGAGACGTCGACGTCACCTACTGAAAGGCGGAACGAATTGTCATCGCTCCGTAACCAGCTGGACACAGCACCCCATATTGGCGGCCCCCTTTTCCTTAACCCCACTCTTCGAAATTTCGCGCCACGCGTCGGTTTCGCCTGGGATCCATTCGGAAGTGGCAAGACCTCGATTCGCGGAGGCTTTGGGATGTTCGATGTTCTTCCATTGGCCTACGAATATCAGCTGATGGAGGCGGCGGGCCCTCCATCTGGAACAATCGACGACACGGTAACCCAGTTGGCGCCGGGATCATTTCCATATGGGGCACTTGGCGACCTTAGTGCCACTGGTCTATTGCGCACGCCATTTATCCAATTCGAGCCTAAGCGCAACTACACGATGCAGTGGAACCTAAACGTTCAGCGTGAACTTATGCCTAACCTGTCGATGACAATCGCTTATGTTGGGACTCACAGCGTACACAATCCATTTCATGAAGATGATTCAAATACCGTGCTGCCGACCCTGACCGCGGCCGGCTATCTCTGGCCTTTCCCCGCGGCTAGTGGGACTGTGTTGAATCCAGCAATCGGCCGGATGGATTCATTGTGGTGGACGGGAAACGCACACTACAACGGCCTTGCGGTTAATCTTCTCAAGAGAATGAGCCACGGCTTTCAGGTAGAAGGCTCCTACACGTGGAGCAAAAGCATCGATGACTCATCGGCTAGCCCTATTAGTGATCCGTTTGCAAATTCCATCACTAGCTTGTTATTTTTCGACGAGCATTTGAGGCGGGCGGTGTCCGACTTCAACGTAGGACAGAATCTGACAGTCAATTACATCTGGACGATTCCCGCTCCAAGCTCCTTCCACGGTCCTGCTTTATGGGCTGTTCGGGGTTGGCAGTTGGGGGGCATACTTCAGGTCAGCAGTGGACTACCTTTTACTCCTCTCATCGGGGGTGATCCTCTTGGCGAAAACAGTGCTGATCCTTTTGCCTATCCGGATCGTCTCACAGGGCAAGGGTGCCATTCGCAAGTCAATCCAGGCAATGTGAACAACTACATCAAACTACAGTGCTTCACTCTTCCGATGGCCATACCTTCCATTGCTACGGAATGTACGCCTTTCCAGCCAGGTGGCCCCGGAAATCCAGTGGCGGTCGGTACATGCTCAAATCTCCTTGGCACCTCGACTCGTAATGATCTGAACGGCCCTGGCTTGGTAAACTTCGACTTTTCGCTGTTCAAGAATAACCAGATCAAAGAGAACTTGAACGTACAGTTCCGCGCAGAGCTTTTCAATGTGTTCAATCACTCTAACTTTCTCGCGCCCACCGACAATCAAACTCTTTTCGACCAAACCGGCGCACCGATTGCGAGCGCGGGCTTGATTGATACAACTTCCACGACGAACAGGGAGATCCAGTTCGCGTTGAAGTTAATCTGGTAGTCGTACCGGATGATTCGAAATGCCGTTTTTCGGCTGTAGAAGAGCGCGTTGGGAACTCCGAAAAAGCGGCAAATCTGACTGACCTCGCCGCTCACAGGCTGCGCATTCTGCAGCCTGCGCAGCCTGGCATTCACCTTCTGGGGGCGAAGGACATACGATACGGTGGAACTGTTGAAAAGGACAACTTCTGTGACTACAGAAGTTGGTATGGGATTTGGTGCCCTCGATTAGAGAACTCTCCGCTTCGGGTGAGCAATTGCGATCTGCCCGTGATGAAGGAGGGGGTCGAGCATAGCGGTAACGGCGGCTCTGTCACCGAGTAATTTGCCACAGTCCTCAACAGGGCCTCCAGAGACTCTACTGCGTTCAGGGCCTTGTTCTTCCTTCCTAACCTCATCCGCTCGATTTTGAAGACTCTTGTTTCAAATTCATTAGTCCGTACGGCCTTTCGCCATTTATGCCCGCAATCACTTGTGCCACTGCCTTTGCCTGCAAAGCCGCGGTAGCCTCCTCGCTCAGCCAGGCGGTGTGTGCGGTTACAACCATTCTCGGATGAGTCACGAGGGCGGTTCGCAGTGGCGTCACAACGGTCTCGGATTCAACAACGTCGAGCCCCGCCCCGGCAATCGTACCCTCATTGAGTGCCGTAAGCAGCGCCGCCTCATCGATCAGACCGCCGCGGGCCGTGTTGACAACGAATGCCGTCCGTTTCATCTTCGCGAACGCCTGCTGACCCAATAAATGCCGTGTCCATTGGTTCAGAGGCGCATGCAGCGAAATAAAATCGGATTCGGTCAGCACCCTGTCAAACGAGACCAGCTCCGCACCGATTTCACGACATCGGTTCTCGTCAAGATATGGATCGTAGACCATTATACGCATGCCAAGGGCCGTCAATTTCCTTGCTAGCAGTGAGCCTATCTGGCCGCAGCCCACCAGGCCGCAACATTGCCCGCGCACGCGGTGCAGAACTGGCATCTTGGCTATCGGCCATTTCTCTTCCCTTGCCAGAGTCATCGAGGGGATCATCTGACGACTGAGCATCAGCAAGAGCGCTAGAGCGTGGTCGGAAACCTCTTCTAGGCAGTAATCTGGAACATTGGCTACCATGATACCGCGCTCAGTCGCTGCCGGAATGTCAACGGTTTCGACACCTATTCCGTACCGCACGATGATCCGGCAGCGCTTCATTGCCTCTATCACCCGTCTGGTGATAGGGGCACGCGCCGTCAAAACCCCATCCGCATCTTTGCACAGTTCAGCCGCTTGAAGCTCAACTGTGGCTTCGCCCACAGTAAGTTGCCCACCTGCGGCCTCAACCGCCCGTCTCTCCACCTCGACATCCTTGAACCGATGATCCGTAATAACAATTTTCACACCTGTCCGCCTCAAGGTTTGCCGCCTGCCACAATCATTTTGGTCGCGGCAACCTTTTATTTTCGATTCTCGCAGTTATTTCCTCCGAGAAACGCAAAATCCCCCGGGATCATAACTGTTGGCACTAACTTCACGCGCTTATTTGAACAGGTTTTTCCGTCAAATTGCGACAAAAGTCCTTAGGCAATCCTTAAGGAGTCCTTTAACAGACTCGAATTGAAGCAGCCGTCTAGATCGGGCATGGTAGTTGGCTAGTAGACGAAGGACCCGGTCGGAGTCGTCTAGTTTGATTATCATGCACCAGCTGAAATCTTTGGAGCGATTGCACACATAACCGCTCACATCATCAGGGTGCAATAGGCGTGCCTTATGCGGCAAATTGTTGCAGTGGTCGGAGGCACGGGAGCGGAAGGAAGCGGGCTCGTCCTTCGTTTTGCTAAAGCCGGCGTGCTGGTGCGAATTGGCTCGCGGAATCTAGATAAGGCACAAGCAGCTGCTAGGGAAATCGCGGCCCGAGTCGGGACAGTTGAAGTTACGGGCCACACGAATCCTGACGCCGTCAGAAACGCTGCGATCGTCATTCTTACCGTTCCCCTCTCAGCCCAAGTCGGCACGCTCAAATCCATTCGCGGTTGTGTCGCACCAGGCGCAATCCTTGTCGATACCACTGTGCCGTTGGAAATTGCCATCGGCGGCCGATTGTCTCGTACGGTGAGCCTGTGGGATGGATCGGCCGCGCAGCAGGCCGTGCGACTCGCGCCTCCGGGCATGCCGGTGGTTGCAGCTTTTCACTCGCTGAGTGCCGAAGCCTTGGCGAGGCTTGACGAACCGGTCGACTGTGACACGCTGATCTGCGGCGATGACGCGGAAGCAAAAGCTGCCGTAAGCGAGCTCGCCGAAACGATTCCTGGCGTGCGCGCCATCGATGCTGGCCCGATTGACAATGCTCGCTTTCTTGAAAGCTCCGCTGCACTGCTCGTCGCACTGAACCTTCGACACAAGGTAAAACACTGCGGGATAAGGATAACCGGGCTTGCGCTGGGGAAAGTTCGACAATGATCCGCAATTCGGTGGTCGCGCTCGCAGGCGGAGTGGGAGCTGCGCGTTTTCTGGACGGGTTGACCCGCGTGCTCGCTCCGGATCGCATCCTCATCATCGGTAACACCGGCGATGATGCAGAGATCCATGGGCTACATGTCTCCCCCGATCTGGACACCGTCACCTATACCTTGGCTGGCTTGGCCGACACACAGCGTGGCTGGGGTCTCCGCGGTGATAGCTTCCGATGTCTGGAGGCGCTAGGCAAATTCGGGCCGGAGATATGGTTCCAGCTCGGCGATCGGGATCTGGCGACGAATCTCTACCGGACACAACGCCTGAGCGAAGGTGTGCGGCTTACCGAAATAACCGCTGAGATATCGACCGCGCTGGGAGTTCGTTCTCAGATCGTTCCGATGTCCGATGATCGCGTGCGAACCCGCATTTGCACACCCACGGGTGAACTCGAGTTCCAAACGTACTTTGTCAAACGCCGCGCGCGCGATAGCGTTGTTAGCGTGCGCTTCGAGGGTGCTTCGGAAGCAACGCCCGCTCGTGGCGTAATCGATGCAATTGCAATGGCGGAAGTCATCATCTTGTGTCCCTCGAATCCCTTTATTAGCATCGGACCGATTCTGGCTGTTCGAGGCGTGCGAGAAGTGCTTCAGAGCAAACGGGATCGAGTGGTGGCCATTTCGCCGATCGTAGGAGGCCGTGCGCTGAAGGGGCCCGCAGCGCGTATGATGAAGAGTATGCGCCTACGGCCCGCTGCGGCTGAAGTGGCGCGGCTGTATTCGGATATCGTCAGTGTATTCGTGATGGACGAAGTGGACCGAAAGCAAGTCGCTCTAGTGGAAAAGCTCGGGATGCGGCCTGTTGTGACGAACACCATTATGCTTGGTCTGCGGGAGAGAAAATATCTGGCGCGAGTTGTTGTCCGCGAACTGGGGATCGACCCGTGATATTTGCCGTATTGCCCGTCAAGAGTCCGAAAAATGCCAAACAACGACTGAGTGGATTTCTTTCCGCTTTGCAACGAGAAACGCTAGCTCGGATCTTATATAGGCAAACGCTTGCGGCACTATGCCAAGCGAAGGGCATCGATCAAGTGGCCGTGGTGACGAGCGATTCGGAAGTCGCCGAACACGCCCGTCGCTCCGGCACCGTGGTCCTTGATGAGAATGAGCAACTGAGTCACAGTGTATCCGCGGATGTAGCGTGTTTGCGGGCCATAGAGTTGGGTGCCACGACCGTGCTGCTCGTCCCGATCGATGTGCCACTTGTAGTTCCTGCTGATTTCAGCCGGCTTGCTGCCGCCGCGCAACCTGGACTGATCGTTGTGCCCTCCGCCGACGGAACTGGTACGAACGCGCTGGCACGCACACCGCCTGATGTGATCGAAAGCCGCTTCGGCCCCGGTAGTTGTCGCGCGCATCTCGATCAGGCGCGCTCGAAAAACGTTCACACTGAAGTGTTGCGGCTACGCGGGCTGATGTTCGATATCGACACGCCGGAAGATGTGGCCGAGTTCCTTGCCAGTTCGCACGACAGCGACGCGGCCCTGTTTCTGCGATCCATATGCGCGTCGAAATAGTCGTGCTCTCTAATATGCCAGAAGTACGCCGAGGCGCGGCGTGAAACCGAAACCAACACCTGACTAAGCCCGCCTATTATGTCTCGAAGCTTCCTGAGTGCCTAGGACCTTCAAGTGGTCTTACCTTTAAGTTCTTCAACGGAATTGAAGAAGGAATTCGGCTGATTGCGGGAGGCTGGTAGTGACTTCTTATCCCATCCAAAGGGTGGCGGTCACCACAGGCGCGATAGGGCAAGACCATAGATCCTGCTTCCCTCTGCGACAGTTGAGCAGAAGGTCGAGCATTTCACTGTGAACGGCACACACGTACTCAGCGTTATTACAGTCCGGAGTTTCAGGCGTTTAGCTTAGAGCACCACGACATGCGGCTCCGAACGACCCTCGGCAGCCCCCTGAAGTGCACAATCGGATTCGAGCAGTGGGAAATGAACGTTAGCCAAATACTAAGTACGTCTTTAGGAAACTAAAATTGTGTCAGCGCAGCGGAATCGAGAAAATTATTGCAGGGGCATATCCCGAAATGCTGTAGGAACAATACCGAGCATTCGTCGACTTAGTTTGCGGTCACCATAGCAATGGACGTGCCCGCCGTGTTCAAGATGAGCAAAGATTCCCAAGGGGTTCGTCCATGCTCCCGTGCTACGGTCGCCCAGATGTTTTGCAAGCTAGCGCTTTTTCTGATGGAGATCCTGAAGGTCAAAAAATGGCGACAAGCGGCGTAAACATCGATCGGCTGCGCGAATGGATCGGCAAGTCCGAATCGCGCGAGGATCGCATTACTCTCACGCCCATAGCCGCTCTTTCCGCGACACTTGACCGTGACGACCCATACCCACGCGAGGGCGATCAGCTGCCGGTTCTGTGGCACTGGCTCTACTTTCTGCCCCTTTGTCGCCATTCTGAGCTCGGCCACGATGGCCATCCCAAGCGCGGCGGCTTTATTCCGCCGGTGCCCCTGCCTCGTCGCATGTTCGCGGGCGGCCGCCAGCAACTGCAACGACCATTGCGTGCGGGAGAGGCGATTTGTCGGGTCTCGCGCATCGAGGATGTTACACACAAAATTGGGCGCAACGGCCCTCTGGTTTTCGTCCGCGTGCGTCACGAGATCAGCAATAGAGATGGCCTGGCGCTGGTTGACGAGCACGATATCGTCTATCGTGAGAAGCTTCGGCCCGGTGAGGGCGTACAGCATCTCCAAGTCGCCCCTGCGGATGCTTCGTGGACGCGCGAAATTTCCACTGACGCCATTGTGCTTTTCCGCTATTCG
>Ga0206879_1135_pt1 | contig 16348 bp, 14 predicted proteins | sample Alteio_BWOrgCont_5_FD_152897 | JGI IMG/M metagenome (GOLD analysis project Ga0206879, IMG submission 152897) | Enriched cells from forest soil in Barre Woods Harvard Forest LTER site, Petersham, Massachusetts, United States -... | ecosystem: Environmental > Terrestrial > Soil > Temperate forest > O... | reverse complement strand
ATATGGTTTGATAAAGTTTTCCGCTTTTATAATAATAAGCATCTCCTTGCAACGTATCATTAACAAAGTTTTCGCGTGAAACCAATGTTCCTTTACTACTATCACTTGCAAGTGGTATATAGGTAAGCTTAATTCCTGTCTTTTTACTATTTCTATAAGTGTAGCTTAAATACATTAAACCCTTATAATTGTAGAACTTCCAGGTACTATCCAATAAAAAATCTTTTCTGTTTCCTTCAGATTTTATTTTCCCATCTTCAAAATAGCTTTTCCAGTATCCATCAGGCTTTCCGTCTCTAATAATTCCTTCGCTCGATACTTTTCCATTTGAATAATAAAATTTCGTTGGTCCATCTTTAGTTACTTGCCCGATACATGGAATGCTGCTAAATATAAAGCATACGAGGGTACTTACAATGACCAGAAAATATTTTTTTGATATAATTTTTTTAGTTTTCATATTGATCATACTCTAGACATTACAAGTGTCCATAATATTATTCACGGCATATTAGGTAAAAGTATGATAATTTTTGCTTACATGATTTTAGAAACAAGGCAAAATTCCTTAATCACATTAAACTTTAGATGCAGTTAATAATTGTGTTCATAGCGGTAATTATTTATAATGGGAACACTTCTTTTATATGGTGAATTCTCTCTAAACGCTCTAGATGCTTCTACTTTATTTAATTCCTTAAAAGATTGCATAATAAGGCCAGGAATAGAATTAAATTTGAAATTAGATTAAACCTTTATATATTTGAGCTATCTAATTTTGAAAATCACAAAACCTAGATTCATGAAAACAAAACACTTTCTTATCATCGGGACATTGGGAGCTGCTCTTGCAGGTTCAATATTTGCTGGTTGCAAAAAGGATACAACTCCCACAACCACAACTACTACTTCCTCACCTTCTGACTATACTGCGGCCCAAGATGATGCCAATGCATCATTTACTGTTCAGGATACTAAAAATATTGCTGACGGTGCCGCTAAAGGACAAGCAACTGATAGAACTATGGGAGGCTATCCTATGCTAGTTCCACATAGCGATACTACTATTGGTACAGTTACAGATTCAGTTCTCGATGTTTATTTTGGGCCAACCGATATATTATGTGCTGACGGAAGACTTAGGAGGGGCCACGTTTTGGTATGGTATTTGCCTCATGGTTACTTTACCCAAGGCAATACAATAGGAATGGGATTTCAGAACTATTTTGTAAATGACATTGGTATTACAGGGAGCAGAAATTTGACTAATACGGGTGTAGATTCTGCTGGTTTACATACATGGGCATTTACTGCTAATCTTACTCTAACTTATCCTAACAGCGGAGGAACTGCAACATGGACCTCTACCCGCACTAATACGCTTACAAAAGTTGCGGGAACCTTTTATTACAGCATTACGGGTACTGCTAGTGGTGTTAGCAGGAAAGGAATCAATTACAGTATTACTATTACCAGCCCTATTTATGTTACTGCTTTACCTTATTTATTAGGTGGTTGTCGCTATTTTGAGGCGGGTAACGTAACAGTTACTATTCCTACATATTCTATCGACTTAGCCTTCGGTACTGCAATAGGTACTTGTAGCGATGCGGCTACAGCCACGATCAATGGGAAAACATACAATTTTTTGCAACAATAATTTTATCACAGATTTAGAGAAAGGCAGCTTATTAAGCTGCCTTTCTTGTTTATAACTTCAAGTATTCTATCCAATTCTTCCTTCTTTTGTCGTATATTTGAGTCATAAATGTAATTACAAGATCAAGAAAAGGTGAGAATAAGATTAAAAAAATACTTGATTTTTAGTGCTTTAGCGATTTTAATTGCGAGCATTAGTCTTAGTTCTTGTAAAAAGAAATATCCTACCGATACCACAGCAGCAGAAGATGATGCAAACGCTTCAATTACTATGCAGGACACAAAGAATATTTTAGATGCTGCTGTTAACGGGCATGTGATTGCACAATGTGCGACAATAACAAAACGTGATACTAACTCAGGTATTGATTCATTGCTGGATATAAATTTTGGACCAGCTGATTGTACTGGTGCTCCTGATAAACGAGCAAGGAGAGGTCAAATTTTAGTTTGGTACCTCCCCGGAACATATTTCAATCAGGGGAGTATTATAAACATGGCTTTTAAGAATTATTTTTTAAGTGACATAGGCGTTGCAGGTGCGGCAACTATAACTAATACAGGAGTAGACTCAGCTAATATCCATAGTTGGAGTTATAATGCCAATCTAACCCTTTCATACCCGAGTTCAAATGCAACCTGGAATTCTCAACGTTCTTGTGCTCTAGTTAAGGTAGGCGGAATATTTTATTATAGCATTACAGGCTCTGCAAATGGAAGAAGCAGAAGTAGTGCGACATATACCTTAAATATTACCAGTCCAGTATATGCAACTGCGGTACCATATCCTATTGGTTGCCAATATTTTGAAGCAGGACAGATTAGCTTTACTGTTTCAACCTTTTCATATAGTGAGCGTAGTTCTTCCTTTTCAATGAACTCGGTATTTGGTACTTCTGTTGGTTCGTGTGGCAATACGGCTCAGGCTACTATATCTGGCTCTCAATACCCTTTTAATCAACCATAAAAAGAGGGTAACCCCTTATATTAAATCATTATACCAGCTTATTATCTTTACACCAATCTATGTGGAAAGATTATTTTTCATTCAACAAAAGGCAGCGTAACGGAATACTTGTTTTATTATTCCTAATTGGTGCAATGCTCACTTGGTTATTTGTTTCTGATCATCTTTCTCCATCACATGGTAATATTGATTTTTCTAAGTTTAAAGCGGACTTAAAGAATGATAACTCTGATGTTCGGGGCAGTAGGTCTCCTGTTAATATAGAGTTGAATAGTGCAAACTTTAAACTTCTCGAAAGCAATGAAAAATTAGCACCTTATGCCCACGAAATAATGGATTATCGTGAAAAACTAGGCGGCTTTGTTGCTAAAGAACAGTTAAGGGAATTACATAAAATGGATACAGCAGCTTATAACTCTATTTGCAGTTATATCACCATAGATACTACTCAAGTTCATAAGCTCAAACTTAATTCCACAACAATAAAAGAATTAGGTCGTCATCCCTATATTGGGTATTATTTGGCCCAGGCAATAGTTAATTATCGCATACAGCACGGTGATTATAAAAAGCTTAGAGATCTGCTTAAAAATGTAGCGGTAGATGAGGCTACTTTTTTTAAGATATCACCATATCTTTCAGTAAACTGAATTATTGCATTACTATTGGCTGAAATATTAAATTTGCAACAAATACAATTACATGAGCACTGATACCATAGCAGAATCTGCAATAGATTTCGGAACCACAGAAACGCAGCAGATGATAGCTGATACCATTCGGAAGTTTGGCAAGGACCATATACGTCCTTACATTATGGAATGGGACGAAAGCCAGAAGTTCCCGGTAGAGGTATTTAAAAAGCTTGGAGAACTTGGCTTTATGGGTATGATTGTGCCTGTTGAATACGGCGGGGCTGGCTTTGGCTATTTTGAATATGTTACTGCAATTGTAGAAATATCAAAAATGTGCGGTTCCGTTGGTCTTTCATTTGCTGCTCATAACTCACTTTGTACGGGTCATATTTTGCAATTTGGTAGCGAGGAACAAAAGAAAAAGTATCTCCCAAAACTGGCTTCCGGTCAATGGATAGGTGCTTGGGGATTAACCGAAGTTGGAACAGGATCGGATGCAGGAAATATGTCGACTGTAGCAAAAAAGGATGGAGATTATTATATACTCAACGGAGCTAAAAATTTTATAACTCATGCAATTTCCGGCGATGTGGCTGTTGTGATTGCACGTACAGGTGAGAAAGGAGATTCACATGGAATGACTGCTTTTATAGTTGAAAAAGGCACTCCTGGAATGAGAGGTGGTAAAAAGGAAAACAAGCTCGGGATGAGAGCTTCGGAAACAGCCGAATTAATATTTACGGATTGTAAAGTTCACAAGAGCCAGATAATGGGCAAGGAAGGTGATGGCTTCGTTCAGGCGCTTAAAGTGCTTGACGGTGGACGTATTTCTATTGCTTCTCTTGCTTTAGGCATTGCAAAAGGCGCTTTTGAAGCATCTATAAAATATGCTAAGGAACGCCAACAGTTTGGTAAACCTATTGCAGAATTCCAGGCTATATCATTCAAAATTGCTGATATGGCAACTAAGATAGAAGCCGCAGAACTATTGATTCTACAAGCAGCAGATCTTAAAAACAAACATAAGAAAGTTACCAAGGAAAGTGCATTTGCTAAGTATTATGCATCTGAAATATCTGTAGAGGTTTCTACGGATGCAGTTCAAATATTTGGTGGTTATGGCTATACCAAAGACTTTCCGGTAGAAAAATTTTATCGCGATTCGAAGCTTTGCACAATAGGAGAAGGTACTTCTGAAATTCAAAAACTCGTCATAGCTCGCGAAATATTAAAGTAAACTTGAACATGACTTTATAAATAACCACGAAAAACCGAATACCATGAAATATGCAATTACCAAAATTTTAGTTGGACTTTTTTGTATAGCGGGATTTGCAGTAAAATCTCAGTATGCTTGGACACAGAAAGCCAGTTGCCTGGGTAGCGCTAGGGAGTTGTCTTCTACATTCACAATTGGCCACTATGGGTATGTGGGATGCGGAACAAATGGTCATTCTGTTAATTATCCTGATTGGTGGAGATTTAATGAGAGAACAAACTCCTGGTCATCCATAGCTAGTTATCCAGGTTCGGGACAGGTAGGGTGTACTGCCTTTTCAATAGGAGCAAAGGGGTATGTGGGCTTAGGCTTAAATGTCAGTACCGATTATACTGATTTTTGGGAATATGATACTATAAATAATACTTGGACTCAAATAGCTTCATTCCCAGGAACGGCAAGATACGGAGCACATGCTTTTGTAATAGGAACAAATGCCTATATATGTTGTGGCTCCACAGGTGGCCCACCATACTTAACGGATTGTTGGAAATATAATTCGCTAACCAATACGTGGTCATCTATAGCCGCCATACCAGATAATGGCAGTTCGGTAGCTTTTAGCATAGGTAAATATGGATATGTGGGATGCGGAGCAATTTCTGGAAATATCAACACGTCAATGTATAAGTACGATACTACTGCTAATACATGGACTTCTATTTCTTCCATACCGGCTAGTAATGCAGTAGGTGGGCAGGCTTTTTTTGTATTGGGAGATACGGCCTATTCCGTTTCCGGAAAAGATAATTCATCACACTATTTACACGAGAGCTTTAGCTATAATTCAAATACAAATATATGGAGTTCAGCGCTTAATTTTGCTGGAACGGCTCGATGGGATGGACTAGGATTCGCTATTGGGAATAAAGGGTATGTTGTTACTGGACTAGATAGTGTTGGAGGTGTTTATAATGATCTATGGGAGTATGCTCAAGTTCCGTCTGGAATAAATGAAATTTCATTAGGTAATGAAGGTATAGTTGTTTACCCAAATCCTGCTAAAGATCAACTTACTGTCCAGCTAAAAGGTTCTGAAAAGGCTACCTTGGTTCAATTATTAAGTATTACAGGACAAGAGGTATGTGAACAAAAAGGCACTTCAAATTCTTCTCAATATTTAATAGATGTTCAATCCTTATCCAACGGTGTTTATTTTCTCAAAGTCAAAATGCTTAATGGAGCCACTTCAATTAGAAAAGTAGAGATTATTAAATAGGGATTATAGCTTTTCTAACACTCTTTCCATAGCCATACCACGGGAGCCTTTAAGCAGTATAGTTTTTGCTTTTAAAGGATTACTGTCAACCCATTTAAGAAAAGCGTCCATATTGTCAAATAATCGGGAATTTGACTTTGTTTTACTAAACTCTTTACCCACCAAGTAAACTCCATCCCAAGTCTTTTTGCTTTCTATCAGATCTACCAGTGCCTGGTGCTCTTTATTGCTATCAACACCTAATTCAAACATGTCGCCAAGGATCAATACTTTGCCTTTTTCAGATAATTCGGCAAAATTTTCAATGGCTGTTTTCATGCTGCTTGGATTAGCATTATAAGCATCCACCCAAATAGTATTATTGCCTTTTTTAAGTATCTGAGATCTATTATTAGAGGGTGTATATCCTTCGATAGCACTTTTGATTTGTGATAGTGATAATCCAAAATGAAAGCCCACACAAGTTGCAGCTAATATGTTGTAAAAATTGTACCTGCCAGCTAATTGACTTTGTATTTCTACCTCTATACCATCATCTATAAAAATGCCTTTTGCTAAAAAACTTTGCTTGTCATAAAGTCCTTCACAGTCAGTATTTTTAGCAGTACCGTAAGTTATCCTTTCAATGTCGTTAGATAGTTTTACTAATAGCTCATCATCTGCATTTACAAAGAGCTTACCGCCTTTTGCTTTTATAAAATGGTAGAGTTCGCTTTTGCCTTTTATAACGCCTTCAGGTCCGCCAAAACCCTCTAAATGAGCTCTGCCAATATTGGTTATTATTCCGTAGTCTGGCTCAGCTATTTTGCATAATTCTGCAATCTCTCCCTGGTGATTAGCGCCCATTTCTATAATGGCAATTTCATGCTCTTTAGTAAGGGCAAGTAGAGTAAGTGGCACACCTATGTGGTTATTCAGGTTGCCTTGGGTAAACAGGGTTCTATATTTTTTAGAAAGTACTGCGGCAGTTAGTTCCTTAGTGGTGGTTTTGCCATTCGATCCGGTTATTCCGATGAAAGGGATATTGCTTTGTTTTCGGTGATGATTAGCTAATTTTTGCAAGGTAGTTAGTACATCAGGCACCAAAATACAGCCTTCTGTATAGTGTGCTTCCTCATCAATAACCGAATACTTTGCTCCCTTACTTAAGGCTTCTTTTGCAAAGGTGTTAGCATTAAAATTACCTCCTTTAAGCGCGAAAAAAATGCTCCCTTGTTTTATATTACGGGTATCGCTGCAGACATTGGGATACTGCAGATACAACTTATATATTTCTTCTATGCTTGGGTGCTTCATTCCATTGCTTTAAAGTAATCCAATATAGCCCTTATGACTAGCCCTTTTTGTTCGCCTGGCCTTAATGGAGGTAAAGTAGTAACAGCATCCCAATGCGGCCAACCATCGGCATCTCTGCCGGCAAATGTATAATAGCCAAATGGCTCTAGCAATGTGCAAAGAGCGATATGGAGCACATCTAATTTTTCGTCTTTGGTGAATTTTTTATAACCCTTCCCTAATTCCTGTGTACCGATCAATATAAGTATACCTTCTATCTCAATTCCCTCGCCAAACTGTACTTCCAGCCTTTTCATCAGGTTAGTCCATTCTTGTTTTACTTCTTCATCCATGATGTAAAAATACACAAGTAAGGTCAACGAAAATACAGAAACCGTAAATGATTTTTTCGCTATTCCTATGTTGAAAAATCAAAATAATGACGTTAAAAGCTGATGCACAAACTCATACTTTTGCCGGCAAATGACAACAACTGATATAGTACTGCTAATTCCTTTGCTTTGGGGTCTTTATAGGGGCTTAAGAAAAGGCATAATTGTTGAACTTGCCTCTATTCTTGCTATCATCTTGGGGGTTTATGCCTGTTCCAAGTTTTCAGATATGGTGGCAGATTTTCTTGGGACTCACATCCATAGCCACGTTTCTTCGCTCTATCTTTCTATAGGTTCAGTTATAATAGTTTTTCTGGGGGTGGTAATATTAGTATTCTTTATAGCAAAACGCATTAAGAAGCTTGCTGAGGCTCTTTTTTTAGGGATTGCTGATAAGATACTCGGAGCGCTTTTTGGAATGTTTAAATGGGCCCTATTGCTTAGCTTTATTCTATACTTTTTCGATATACTAAATCAAAAAGCAGGAATAGTATCCTCAACTTCTCTTGAACATTCCTGGGTATATATGCAACTTATAAAGCTGGCGCCACTGGTAATGCCTACTTTGCTTAAGAGTAAAGCCAGGTTACTTATTTAGGCCTTGGCTTTGATGGAGTGCTTAGCGATAAGCTCCTCAATTTTTTCCACCATATCTCTAGAGCCAATGAATAAAGGCGCACGTTGATGCAATGTAGTAGGAGTAACTTCCATGATGCGCTTTGATCCGTTGCTTGCTTTTCCACCAGCTTGTTCTACTATAAAAGCTAAAGGATTGCACTCGTATACAAGTCTAAGTTTGCCATTAGGCGAAGCCGATGTAGTAGGATAAAGGAATACTCCGCCCTTAATAAGATTGCGATGAAAATCTGCTACAGCAGAACCTATATAACGAGAAGAAAAAGGGCGTCCAGTAGCTGTATCTTCTTCCTGGCAATACTTTATAAATTTCTTTACTCCATCCGGAAAGTGTACATAATTTCCTTCGTTGAGAGAGTATATTTTACCCTGGCGTGGTATCTTCATATCAGGGTGAGAGAGGCAAAACTCACCTATAGAAGGATCCAATGTAAACCCATTTACACCTTTACCTGTGGTATATACCATCATGGTAGATGAGCCGTATATAACATAACCGGCAGCTACTTGTTCGGTGCCGGGTTGTAAAAAGTCTTCCAAATTACCTGGACCAGAGAGAGAAGTGCGACGATAAATAGAAAATATGGTACCAATGGAAACGTTAACATCTATGTTTGATGAGCCATCCAACGGATCCAGTGCAACTACATATTTAGCGCCCTTAGATACAGCATTATCAACTGTTATAACTTCTTCATTTTCTTCCGATGCAATAGCACAGCATTCGCCACCAACACTAAGCGCAGCAATAAATTGCTTGTTAGCAAATACATCCAAAAGCTTTACATTTTCGCCTTGTATATTTACTCCGCCTGTTTCTCCAAGTATATCCGCTAAACCTGCTTTATTCACTTCTCTATGAACTATTTTTGCCGCAATACCTATATCGCTTAACAAGCGAGTAAGTTCTCCTTTTGAGTATTGAAAATCCGCTTGTTTCTCTACTATAAATTCTCCTAACGTTTTTACTGAACCCATGATGATAAATAGATATGTTTGATTAGCAAATATAGGTATTTTTGGTTCCTTCTATAGAACAATTGATTATGAATTTTACGGTCCGCAAAGCGATAAAAAAGGATACTGCCGATATATTTAGGCTCATTAAAGAACTTGCAGAATATGAAAAGGCTCCTCAAGAAGTTAAAGTGACTTTGCAGGAACTTGAAAATGATGGCTTTGGGCCAAATCCAGTATATAATGCCTTCATTGCAGAAATTGAAGGGAAAATAGTTGGTATGGCTCTGTACTATGTTAAATATTCAACCTGGAAGGGACGTTGTATTTACCTGGATGATATTATTGTCAACATAGAATATAGACGCAAAGGAATAGGTGGAAAGCTGTTTGAAGAAGTTATAAAAGTCTGCAAAACTATGGATTTCCGAAAGCTAGATTGGCAAGTGCTAGACTGGAATGAACCTGCTATAGAATTTTATAAAAAATATAGTACAGTTTTTGATGACTCATGGATAAATTGCACTCTGCACGAAAAACAATTGAAGGAGATTAAGTTATGAAGGTGTTTAAGTTTGGAGGAGCATCGGTAAAAGACGTAGAAGGCGTAAGAAATGTTGCGACTATTTTAAATAAATATCCAAAAGATAAAATAGTGGTAGTGGTTTCTGCTATGGGTAAAACCACCAATGCACTTGAAAGATTCGTTAGAAGCAAAGACTCAGCGGAGGCAGATAAAATATTGGAAGATATAAAGCAATATCATTACGATATTCTGCTGCCTATTTTTCCGGGTAAAAAGAACCATGTTTTTTCTATTCTGGATGGCGAATTCAACAATTTAAAACAGAGCATTAATACTTCCACACACACCTCGTTCGATGAAAAATATGATCAGGTTGTATCTATAGGAGAATTAATATCTACGTATATAGTTAGCCATGTTTTAAAGGCTTTGGGTGTCGAAAATGAATGGATAGATGCACGCAATATTATCAGCACTGATGATAATTTTAGGGAGGGTAATGTGGATTTCGATAAGACCAGAAGTCATGCCAGGGAGATAATAAACCCTGCACTTAATGAAAATAGAATTGTAATTACTCAGGGCTTTATAGGCAAGACATCATTTGGCAAAACAACAACTCTTGGCCGTGAAGGCTCTGACTATACTGCAGCTATATTAGCTTATTGCCTTGATGCCGAATCAGTAACCATTTGGAAGGATGTTCCCGGAGTACTTAATGCCGACCCTAAATGGTTTGACAGTACTGTAAAAATAGATCACCTTAGTTACCAGGATGCCATAGAGTTATCGTATTATGGAGCTACTGTTATTCACCCAAAAACAATAAAACCCTTGCAAAATAAGGGTATTCCTTTGTTCGTAAAATCTTTTGTAAAGCCTGATGATCCGGGTACTCAGATAGATAATAATTCCTCGCACCTTCCTGTTCCTTGTTTTATTTTTAAGGTTAACCAAGTCCTTATTTCAATCTCTCCAAAGGACTTTTCCTTTATCGTGGAGGAAAACCTGGGTCATGTTTTTAATGAGCTGGCAAGGCACAAGGTTAAGGTAAACGTAATGCAAAACTCAGCCCTGAACTTCTCTATTTGCATGGATGACGACGCCGAAAAAGTTCCGGCACTTACAGCTGCATTAAAAGAAAACTTTAGAATGCTTTACAATAAAAACCTTGAGCTAATTACCATTCGATATTACGACCAAGCCACGATAGACCGGGTATGCATCAATAAAAAGGTTCTATTGGAGCACAAAAGCAGATATACAGTTCAGCTAGTGGTGCAAGAGAAATAAATCTCTTTACCTTCTAAAAGCGTAGTAGCAATTACTCAGCGGTAACCATTTTTTCGCGGCGTTTGCGCTCGTTCTCATCCAGAACGATCTTGCGCATACGGATACTCTTTGGAGTAGTCTCTACATATTCATCCTCCTGTATGTATTCGAGTGCTTCCTCGAGCGAGAAAGGTACTTTAGGCGCAAGCTTAACAGCTGTATCACTACCACTGGCACGCATATTGGTAAGCTGTTTTGCTTTGGTAATATTTATCACAAGGTCATCAGGACGTATATGTTCGCCTATTATTTGTCCTCCATAAATTTCTTCTCCTGGGTCAACAAAAAATCTACCTCTGTCTTGTAATTTATCAATAGAATATGCTGTACCTACACCCTTTTCCATAGAGATAAGAACTCCAGAATTTCGTCCGGGGATGTTACCCTTAAAAGGTTCATATTCTCTAAAACGGTGAGCTATAATAGCCTCTCCTGCTGTTGCGGTAAGCATTTGGTTACGTATACCTATAAGTCCGCGTGAAGGTATATTGAATTCTAAATGCTGATAATCACCCCTTGGTTCTATCATAACCAGGTCACCCTTATGTTGTGTAACAATATCAATGGCTTTGCTTGATGATTCCGCAGGAGTATCAATGGTAAGTGTTTCATAAGGCTCACACTTAACACCATCAATATCCTTCATGATCACCTTAGGCTGACCCACTTGCATCTCATAGCCTTCGCGACGCATGGTTTCTATTAAAATGGCAAGGTGCAAGATACCACGTCCATAAACCAATAGTGCATCTGGTGAATTTGTTTCTTCAACCCTTAATGCGAGGTTCTTTTCTGTTTCTAAAAAGAGGCGTTCTCTAAGATGCCTTGAGGTAACAAATTTACCTTCTTTACCAAAGAATGGTGAATTGTTAATGGTGAATAACATATTCATAGTAGGCTCATCAATAGCTATTGGTTTAAGCCCCTCAGGGTTTTCAAAATCAGCTACGGTATCACCTATTTCAAATTTTTCTATTCCGAATATGGCACAAATGTCTCCGGCTCTTACTTCGTCAACTCTTTTACGTCCAAGTCCTTCAAAAGTGTAAAGCTCTTTAATACGGGTCTTGTCAATTTTGCCATCTCTGCGAACAACAGAAATAGGCATTCCTTCCTTTAAGGTACCACGCAGCAAACGGCCTACAGCTATCTTTCCTGTATAAGAAGAATAATCTATCGAGGTTATTTGCATTTGAGGTGTACCCGGAGTTTCCTTAGCTTCAGGAAAGTAAGACACGATAGTATCTAAAAGAGGGCTGATATCGGTCGTAGGCTTTTTCCAATCTGTAGACATCCAACCATTTTTTGAAGAACCATAAATAACAGGGAACCCTAATTGTTTCTCGGTTGCTTCCAATTTAAAGAATAGATCAAAAACTGATTCATAGGTTTCTTCAGGTGTGCAGTTAGGCTTATCTACTTTATTAACCACTACAATAGCTGTAAGGCCCATTTGTAATGCTTTTTGCAATACAAAACGGGTTTGAGGCATAGGGCCTTCAAAAGCATCAACGAGTAAAAGTACTCCATCAGCCATGTTAAGCACACGTTCCACTTCACCACCAAAGTCAGCGTGACCAGGGGTATCTATGATATTGATCTTAACACCTTTATAATTGACAGATACATTTTTAGAGAAAATGGTTATACCTCTTTCACGCTCCAGGTCATTGCTGTCCATGATGAGCTCCCCCATCTCCTGGTGCTCCTTAAAAAGTTCGCATTGTTTTAATATCTTATCTACCAGGGTGGTTTTACCATGATCGACGTGGGCAATAATCGCTATGTTTCTGATTGATCTCATGTAAAAGTTTATTATTAAAAGCGTGCAAAGGTACGACTAAAAAGCAGACCACCGACCTCCAAACCTTCTCTATTTAAAGAAAATGCGATAAATAGAAGGGCTAAACTGCCCAATTAATCGGGTTTTAGAGGTTTAGCGCCTTTATTTTATTGACTAAAACCTTTGCGATCTTTTCATGCGATTCAAAGGTCCATCCTGCAATATGTGGGCTTAAAATAACCTTATCGCTTTGTATCAAGTAACGAAATGCTTCCGGTAATTTATTTGGATCCAGAGCTTCAAAAGAGACATGTTCATATTCTAGTACATCCAGACAAGCACCCAATATTTTGCCCCTTTTAATTTGCTCTACCAGTTCATCCGTCTTTACTATTTTCCCACGGGCCGTATTGATAATATAGATGTTCTTTTTAAATTTTTCGAGGAATGAGGTTGTTACTAAATAACGAGTCTCTTCTGTAACTGGCAAGTGTAAACTAAGAATATCTGCCTTTTCAAAAAGCTCATCCATACTGGCTTCTTTAGCATATTCATCAGAAAAATTCTTTTTGTATTTATCGTATGCTAATACTGTAACACCAAACCCTTTAAGTCTTTGTGCAAAAGCACTGCCCATATTTCCATACCCTATTATACCTATAGTTTTGCCCTGTATTTCTATCCCTCTATTGCCTTCACGTATCCATATTCCTTGCCTTACTTCCTTGTCGGCCCTATTCAAATTGTTAAGTAAAGACAGTAGCATACCTATAGCATGTTCTCCAACCGCATCGCGGTTACCTTCAGGAGCATGCAAGCATTTTATGCCCTTGCTTTCGGCATAAACAACATCAATATTTTCCATGCCGGCCCCGGCCCTTGCAATAAATTTAAGCTGAGTGCCTTTGTCTATCATTTCTTTATCCAGCTTAAAGCGGCTACGTATTACCACACCAATGTAATTGTGCAGTTCACCCATCACTTTTTCCTTGCTCCATTCATATTGCAAGTCACAAATAAAGCCTGCCGCTTGCAACTCTTCATGCAGTGTAGGATGATTGGAATCAATAAATAATATGCGCTTGTTCAAACTCATTCAAATATCTTTCAGATGCGAAAATAGTATAAGAATGTATGTGAGTTCTACATTTTAGGTGTAGATTTATGCCTCCAAACGAATTATGTCTACACCAAAGAGAATAGCGATAATGGGCTCAACAGGGTCCATAGGTACACAAGCTTTAGATATTGTAAAGGCTAACCGCAGCCATTTGCAGGTGGAGGTACTTACTGCCCAAAACAATGCAGATCTGCTTATAAAACAGGCTTTAGAGTTTGAGCCAAATGCGGTGGTTATTGCAGATGAAACTAAATACAAGTATGTTAAAGATGCCCTGGATAAGCACGATATAAAAGTTTATGCGGGTGCTGATGCACTTTGCCAGGTGGTACAAATGGGCACTGTAAATATAGTATTAGCGGCCATTGTGGGCTTTGCCGGACTTAAATCTACCATTGCAGCTATCGAGGCAGGTAAGCCTGTAGCCCTTGCCAATAAAGAAACATTGGTAGTAGCAGGAGAATTAGTTACTTCCCTGGCAAAAGAAAAAGGCGTTAATATTTATCCTGTAGATTCTGAACATTCTGCTATATTTCAATGCCTGGCAGGTGAGTTTCATAACAAGATTGAAAAGATAATTCTTACAGCATCTGGTGGCCCATTTAGGGGAAAGGACAAGAAATTTTTGTCGACCGTTACTAAAGAGAGTGCATTAAAACATCCTAACTGGACCATGGGTGCCAAGATCACCATCGACTCTGCCACTATGATGAACAAGGGCTTAGAAATAATCGAAGCTGGTTGGTTATTTGCATTAAAACCTGAACAAATAGAAGTAATAATTCATCCACAGTCTATAATTCATTCGTTGGTACAATTTGAAGATGGATCCATAAAAGCGCAATTAGGCTTGCCAGATATGCGTATCCCAATCCAGTACGCTCTTTTTTACCCACAACGTAGCAAGTCATCTTTTCCTCGTTTTGATTTTGCGGCATACCCCAATCTGACATTTGAAAAACCTGATAGAGATACATTCTCTGCTATTGGATTAGCCTACGAAGCCATGAAAAAGGGTGGTAATATGCCTTGTGTGCTTAATGCTGCTAACGAAGTGGCCGTAGGTGCATTTCTTAAAGATAAAATAGGTTTTCTTGATATAGCATTATTGGTGGAAAGGGTAATGCAAAAGGTATCCTTTGTTGCGAAACCCACCCTAAATGACTATGTAGAAAGTGACTTGGAGGCGAGGAAAATAGCCGAGGCGTTTTCTAAAAAGTCACTGCAGGCATAAGGCATTTTATTTTTATGCTCGTCTCTAAAGAGAACGAAAATAGCGGTAACTTTGCAAATATTCAAAATAATTTATGGGTGTATTGATCCAGATCACACAGTTAATATTAAGTCTTTCTATACTTATTATATTACATGAAGGAGGGCATTTTCTATCAGCCCGCCTGTTTAAAATACGTGTAGAAAAGTTTTATCTTTTTTTTGATCCCTGGTTCTCACTTTTTAAAATAAAAAGAGGCGATACCGAATATGGAATAGGTTGGCTACCCCTTGGCGGATATGTTAAGATATCCGGAATGATAGATGAGTCTATGGACAAAGAACAAATGAAACAGCCTCCTCAACCCTGGGAATTTCGCGCTAAACCAACTTGGCAAAGGTTAATTGTAATGGTTGCCGGTGTAACAGTAAACGTACTGCTGGGAGTGTTTATTTACAGTATGGTAATATATACCTACGGAACAGAATTCCTGCCTAATAAGAATGTGAAATATGGTATTTATTGTGATTCCTTAGCTCTTAAAATGGGCTTAAAAAATGGTGATAAAGTGATTTCGGTTGATGGCAAAGTAGTAGATGATTTTAATAAAATACCGCTAACAATTATACTTAACAAAGCTCATTCCGTAGAGGTAATGCGCGATGGGAAACAAGTAGTTGTGCCTGTAAAAGAAGAAGATATTTCCCAAATGCTCGGAGACGCTAAGGGCCTGATACAACCTGAATTTCCTGCCTTGGTAGATTCGGTAATTCCCGGTTTAGGAGCGGATAAGGCAGGTGTTAAAAAGAAGGATACGATTGTAAAGATAGATAGCATTCCTATTCATTATTATTTCGATATTTCTCCTGTACTTCAAAAATTTAAGAACAAGGATGTTCAAGTTACAGTTAACTCCGGCGGACAAATAAAAGTTCTGAATGCCCACATTGATACAGCCGGCAAAATTGGTATTAGCGGCCCTTTAGATATAAGTGAGGTTTTTCAAACAGAAAAGAAAAAATATTCGCTTTTGGCTAGTATACCGGCAGGTATTAATAGGGGTATAGAAACTATAGGAAGCTACGCGAAACAGTTGAAAGTTATTTTCACTGTTAAAGGGGCATCTAAGCAAGTTGGAGGGTTTATAACCATAGGGAAAGCATACAGCAAGGTATGGGACTGGCAGCGTTTTTGGGGATTTACAGGGTTCCTATCTATTATGCTTGCATTCATAAACATACTTCCTATTCCTGCATTGGATGGTGGGCATGTATTATTCCTGCTCTATGAAATGATAACTGGCCGCAAGCCAAGTGAGAAATTCATGGAGTATGCTCAATATGCAGGCATGATTC
>Ga0206879_1134_pt1 | contig 16581 bp, 12 predicted proteins | sample Alteio_BWOrgCont_5_FD_152897 | JGI IMG/M metagenome (GOLD analysis project Ga0206879, IMG submission 152897) | Enriched cells from forest soil in Barre Woods Harvard Forest LTER site, Petersham, Massachusetts, United States -... | ecosystem: Environmental > Terrestrial > Soil > Temperate forest > O... | reverse complement strand
GCGGGACCGGCTGTCGCGCTGGAATGAAATCCGTTTACGCCATCGCCCTGTTCCCAGCCAATATCATAGGTGAGTGAACAGGCTGCACGCGAAATGCCTTTGCTTTTCGGATTATTGTAATACCGGATTTCTGCACTGTTGTCACTATGGTAACGGGTACGTCCGGGAGCATCCTGATCGTCATGTCCGTAGTATTCATTCGAAAGTATCTGGAACCAGTCCCTGGGTCTCCACAAAACTTGTGAACCGAAGCCGGGCATATTGTTAAACATGGCGTAGGATTGCCAACCGTTGATGATCCAGAATTCAATTTTCAGATTTTCTCCGGGAAAAGTTTGAATGCGAAGGCCGTTGAAGAACCAGGGCGTGTTATCTGAAGTGAAAGAAGGCTGGTAAACCCAGTTTTCACAATTGTAATAAGAGAAAAGACCGATATAGGACATGAAGAGGCCGGCATCTACGTTGATGCCGTGCCATACGTTGAAATGATAACCTGCATTCGCCTCGCTGAAATAGCGGTAAGCATCCGGCAAATCGTATTGCCCCTTGTATCCGCTTCCGTCGTTTCTGGCAACTACAGTTGCCCTGGTACCGAGTTGCAACAGAATGCTTGCACGGATATTGTCATAGTGGTAGTCGCCACCAATCGCACCCAGGTTGATTTCCATTTCGTCAGTACGAGCTAATGTTGTAGAGCCGATCACCGTATGGTCAATTGGGTTTTGGTTGTCGTATAACGTATTTACATCCAGCAATAACCGTCCTGTAAAATACTTGCTGTCTAACAATGCGGTGCTCCTCCTGTCGTTCCCGTTAAGCCAGGTATAATCCCCGTGTGAAAAAGGGGCGCTGTGTGCAGAATCTTCGATACTTGCCAATGCATCCGGCTTGAGATAGATCAAAGAACCCTTGCCCGTCATGATTATTTTAGGAGCCTGAGACTCTCCCGAGGAAATCAGTTGGCCCACCTTGTCGAGTATGCTGCTGTTGGTGGCTATCTCCTGGGAAAAAAGAGTGGCCACGGTAAAGGGCGCTGCAATGGACACGGTAAAAAAAAGCGTCCTCCAAAACATTGTGAAAATCTTCGAGTTACTCATATCGATAGTATGGATTTGTGTATGCCGGAGGGCAAATATATGCACAAATCACATACTGTATCAATATGGGTTTTAGTTTGCTGTTGTTTGACTTAAAAGGTAATTCACTTTGTACATCTTATGCTCGTTATCATAAACCGCAATGTCTGTGGCACCGTTAAATTCAGTATTAAGTTTGTCATGGAATTTTAAATTTCCCGGAAATGTTCTTTTCAGATTCGCTACAGTCAGGGGAAGTATTTCTGAGTTGAGGGTTGTGCTGAAAAAATAGCTGGAAATGATGCTTTTGGTTTCCAATATCTGATATTCATGATCGTATTCTCTGTAAAACCGGTAATCGTTTTGTTTGCAATCCCGGTAACCAAAGGTGCTGTCTTTTTCCAAACGTATCTGCTTCCTGCTTACTAATACATCAATATAGCTTCTCGAAAAAAAATGGTTCAAACGAATTTTACCTGAGGACGAATCGCAATTGCTTCTGTAGCAGAGTTTGTCCTCCTTGTAATCCTTCGCATTTCGAAATATCCCGCTGTAATTTATGGAATCTGCTTTCTGTGCGGAGTGAACTTTGCCAGAATCGTAAATACTATAAGCGCTTTTCGTTTCAACTTCAAGTCTGATTAAAATCGAACCATGAAGGCGATGATGAATTGCAATTCGTCTTTTACCAGGTCGGGGGTCCAGTTCGGATTTGCTGAACCTGGACCGACAGGTGTCGTAACGTATCCGTCGGGCGAAGTAACACCGCCTGGTCCTGCAAAATAAGGAACACTGGCATGTCTGCTGTCAATTTGAAATTCCCAGGTAAAGTAATCAGAGGGCATCCAGTCAAATGCTATGGTGGCATCCCATCCCAGGAACTGGGAACCTGGAGCCATTGAGAAAGGATCTATGCCGGCAGATTGGGTCTGCATAAGTCCCGTTAAAGGGTTAACCGAAACGGTTCCTGGAAGCGGACTTGCCTGACCGGTTGGGGCAAGTACCAGGTAGCGTCCGGGATTGTTGATATAACCTGCACCGACGGTACATGCCGTATGTTGTTTCGGACCAAACCAGAGTCTGTTGTATACCATGCCGCTGAGAAAGTATTGTGCAGGACCATATGTTGCACTTGAATGAAATCCGTTTACTCCGTCCCCCTGTTCCCAACCGATATCATAGGTAAGTGAACAGGCCGCTCGTGATATGCCTTTGCTCGCCGGGTTGTTGTAATAACGGATTTCTATGCTGTTATCACTGTGCGCGCGGTAACGGCCGGGATCATCCTGGTCGTCGTGTCCGTAATATTCATTGGAAAGAACCTCAAACCATTCTTTTGGTCTCCACAAAATCTGGGACCCAAAACCGGGCATATTGTTAAACATGGCGTAGGATTGCCATCCGTTGATGATCCAGCCTTCTATTTTCAGATTTTCGGTTGGGAAGGTTTGTATACGTATGCCATTAAAAAACCAGGGCGTGTTGTCAGAAGTGAAGGAAGGTTGATAAACCCAGTTCTCAGCGTTGTAATAAGAGAAAAGGCCGATGTAGGACATGAACAGTCCGGCATCTACGTTGATGCCGTGCCATACATTAAAGTGGTAACCGGCATTCGCTTCGCTGAAGTAGCGGTAGGCGTCCTGCAAATCATATTGGCCTTTGTATCCGCTGCCGTCATTTCTTGGAACTACGGTAGAACGTGTTCCCAGTTGCAATAATATGCTTGCACGGACATTGTCGTAGTGATAATCTCCGCCGATAGCTCCCAGGTTGATTTCCATTTCATCAGTACGTGCTAAGGTTGTGGAGCCGACTACTGTATGATCGATTGGGTTCTGGTTTGAATAAACTGTATTTACGTCAAGCAGTAAGCGTCCGGTAAAATATTTACTGTCAAGCAGGGCAGTATGCCTTCTGTCGTTACCATTAATCCAGGTATAATCTCCGTGAGAAAACGGTTCGCTGTGAGCAGAATCTTCAACGTCATCCGGCTTAACATAAATCAATGATCCTTTTCCGGTCATGATTATTTTTGGGGCAACGGATTGTCCCTGAGAAATAATTAGTCCCACTTTGTCCAGGACACTGCTGTTGGTAGTTACTTCCTGTGCTAAAAGCGGCGCTGTCAACAAAAACGCCAGCCCTAGTGCTGTTCGGTTTGTAGTTGTGTTCATAATCGTAGGTATTGGTTAATTGTTTGGTTGTTGATTTATTTTTGATTTAAAGCAATGTTCAGTTTTAGTACGTTTACTTTTTCGGGTCCCAGAAAGCCCAGCAAAGGGCTTTCTTTGATCTGAGCTATGATCTGATAAATCTCCTTTTCGCTCCTGTTTCTGACTTTGGCTATACGCGGCACCTGAATTTTTGCAGCCTGAACAGAAATGTCGGGATCGAGCCCGCTGCCTGACATGGTGACCAGGTCGGCGGGTATCTGTTCTTTTTTTATTGTGGGGTTGTGAACCAAAAAAGTGTCGATGCGGGCCTTTACGCCAGCGAGGTATTCAGGATTCGAAGGACCCTTGTTGGAGCCGCCTGATGCTGCCGCATTGTAATCCACGGCCGATGGTCTTCCCCAGAAATACTTGTCCTGGGTAAATTTTTGTCCTATGTTTTCATAGCCCACGACTTTTCCGTTGGAGCTAAGTGTAATTCCATCTCCTCCGCCCGGAGCGAGCTTCGCTACCCCTGCAATCAACAGTGGGTAAATCACAGTGCAGAGTATGATCAGCACCGCTGTGAGTTTTAAAGAAGGTAATAAGTAACTTTTCATTTTAGTATTATTTTTTATATTTCAGAATCTTTGTTTTTCTATTTCCCCTAATGGCTGATTGCTACTTCAAAAAAAGACCCTGACAACCATGTCAATCAGTTTAATTCCAATAAAGGGTATAACCACTCCGCCTGCTCCATAAATCAGTAAATTTCTGCGTAACAGCGCACTGGCCCCAATGGGTTTGTATTGTACCCCGCGAAGGGCTAAGGGTATGAGCAGGGGTATAATAATTGCATTGAATATGACCGCCGAAAGAATCGCGCTTTCGGCGGAGTAGAGTTTCATGATGTTGAGACCCTGCAGGGCAGGAATGGAGGCAATAAACAGGGCGGGTACAATAGCGAAATATTTGGCCACATCATTGGCAATGGAAAAAGTGGTCAGGGTTCCACGGGTAATGAGCAGTTGTTTGCCGATTTCAACGACTTCGATCAGCTTGGTCGGATCGTTGTCCAGGTCAACCATGTTGCCGGCTTCCTTTGCGGCCTGGGTGCCGCTGTTCATGGCCACACCTACATCGGCCTGTGCCAGGGCAGGTGCGTCATTCGTTCCGACGCCCATCATGGCGACGAGTTTGCCTTTTTGCTGTTCTGCTTTGATGTAATTCATTTTGTCTTCGGGCTTGGCTTCAGCTATGAAATCATCCACTCCTGCTTTTTCAGCAATGTATTTTGCGGTCAGGGGATTGTCTCCGGTTACCATCACCGTTTTTACACCCATTTTCCTGAGGCGCTCAAAGCGTTCGGCAATGCCTGGTTTAATGACGTCCTGTAGTTCGATCACACCGAGCACTTTTTCATTTTCAGATACCACAAGCGGCGTTCCTCCGTTGCTGGATATTTGTTTTACTTTTCGGTCGGTATCTTCGGGAAAGGAGTTGCCGGCTTTTTTGGTCATGTTCAGGATGGAATCAAAAGCCCCCTTTCGGATGCGTAAACCATTTGAAAGATCTATCCCGCTCGAACGGGTTTCCGCAGAAAATTTTACAAATCGTGCGTCTTGTACTAAAGCGTCGCTGGCCTGCGTTTTGGCGCCTAGTGTTTTCGCAAGTTCTACGATAGATTTGCCTTCGGGTGTTTCATCGGACAGGGAAGACAGTACGCAGGACGCAATGAAGCGTTCAGAATTCACTCCTTCCACAGGAAAAAAATTGGTGGCCCTTCGGTTGCCGATGGTAATGGTCCCCGTTTTATCCAGCAACAATACGTCGATGTCTCCGGCTGTTTCTACAGCCTTGCCCGATTTGGTGATGACATTTGCCCTGAGGGCTCTGTCCATTCCTGCAATACCGATGGCGCTGAGCAGACCGCCTATTGTTGTTGGAATCAGGCAGACAAACAAGGAAATAAAAAAGGCAATGGTAATGGGTGTTTTTGCATAGTCTGCAAAAGATTTGAGCGTTACACAAACGATAATAAATACCAGGGTAAATGCGGCAAGCAAAATCGTGAGGGCAATTTCGTTTGGGGTTTTCTGACGACTTGCTCCTTCGACCAGAGCAATCATTTTGTCGAGAAAAGATTCACCCGGCTGCACGGTTACACGAACCTTGATTTTATCGGACAAGACCTTGGTTCCTCCGGTCACTGAAGATTTGTCTCCTCCGGATTCACGGATAACGGGAGCCGACTCTCCGGTGATGGCGCTTTCGTCTATGGTCGCAATGCCATCTATGATTTCTCCGTCCAGAGGAATGAGATCACCTGCTTCGCATTCGAAAATATCTCCCATTTTGAGCAATGCCGAACTGATTATTTTAACTTCGTGATTTCGGTGTTCTGCTTCGGTACGAACAAGTTTTGCCGGAGTTTCTTCCCTTGTTTTACGCAGGGATTCGGCCTGAGCCTTACCCCTTGCTTCGGCGATGGCTTCAGCAAAGTTTGCGAACAGCAAGGTGAGCAGTAAAATGATGAAGATGGTAAAATTATAGGCGAAACTTCCCTGGGTATGGTTTCCGGTCAGGATCCAGATGCAAACCAGGAGCATAACAACAGTACCGATCTCAACGGTAAACATGACCGGATTCTTCACCATCAGTTTCGGGCGAAGTTTTACAAACGATTGCAGAAGCGCCTCGCTGACCAGCTTTCTTTCAAAAAGCTTCATGGTTTTTGCTTCTTTTCTTACAGATGTCATATTCAAATCAGTTAATGCAATGAAAAATATTCAGCCAGTGGTCCCAGAGCGAGGGCCGGGAAAAAGGCCAGGGCAGCAAGTATCATAATAACGGCATAGGTCATTAATGCAAATGTACCGGTGTCGGTTTTCAGGGTTCCGGCTGATTCGGGAATGTATTTCTTGCGGGCCAGTATGCCTGCAATGGCTACCGGCCCGATGATGGGCAGGTAACGGCCGATGATCATCACCAATCCTGCAGTAACATTCCAGAACATATTGTTGTCAGCCAGTCCTTCAAAACCACTGCCGTTGTTGGCTGAGCAGGAAGCATACTGGTAGAGCATTTCAGAAAAACCGTGGTAGCCGGGGTTGTTCAGCCAGTTAGAAGGTTTCACGGCCCAGGCGATATCGGGGAAGTTTACTAGTGTCCAAGAAGAAAGGGCTGTGAAGGCAAGTATCAGCAGAGGATGCAGCAGGGCAATGATGGTGGCGATCTTCATTTCTTTGGCTTCGATTTTACGGCCCAAAAATTCAGGCGTGCGTCCGACCATCAAACCTGAAATGAAAACTGCAATAATGATAAAGATGTAGTAATTGAGGAATCCGGCGCCACAACCTCCATAGAAACAGTTGGTCATCATGCCCAGCATTTCCATTGCGCCGGATACCGGCATTGAACTGTCGTGCATCGAATTGACCGAACCTGTGGAAATAACTGTTGTTAAAATGTTCCAGTAAGCGGAAGCCTGAACACCGAAGCGCACTTCCTTGCCTTCCATACTTCCTGAGGCCTGGTTTATATGCATGTGCTGTATGGCCGGATTGCCGTGAATTTCGGTGATCATGGTGGGGATTAAAAAGGTTAGCATTCCTGCTGTCATCACTCCGAATATAGCCCAGGCCATACGTTTGCGATTGAGGTAGTGACCCAGGGCGAAAATCAACGCGAAGGGAATTAGGCACTGTGTTGTAATTTCCAAACTATTCGTGAAGTAGTTGGGGTTTTCAAGTGGGTGGGCGGAGTTGGCACCAAACCAGCCCCCTCCGTTTGTCCCAAGGTGTTTGATCGCGATCATGCCTGCTGCGGGTCCGCGTGAAATATGCGCGGTGTCTCCCTGCATGGTAATGAGTTGGTCTTTTCCTTTGAAGCTTGCGGGGGTTCCGTTGAAAGCAAGCAGAAGCGCTATGACAAAGGCAATTGGTACTAAAATGCGTGTGATGGTTTTTACAAAAAATGTCGAAAAAATTCCCAAGCTTATCCGTTACTTTGTCTCTCATTGCGTTAAAGACAACGACAAGCGCCGCGATGCCGGTTGCGGCGGATACAAAATGCAGGAAGGTTAAAACGATGAGCTGTGTCAGATAGGTGACGCCTGTTTCTCCTGAATAGTCCTGAAGATTGCAGTTCACCAGGAAACTGATGGCCGTGTTGAAGCTCAGATCGGAAGTCATGGACAGATTCCCGTCCGGATTCAGCGGCAGTTTGGCCTGAATCTGAAACATGACAAAGGCATAGACCAGCCAGATCAGGTTGATGCTCAGCAGGGCCAGCATGTGCTGTTTCCAGTTCATCTGCTTTGCCGGGTCTATTCCGCAAATACGGAAAATAAACCGCTCTGCAGGAGCCATGAAATCAAGCAACGATTTTTCTCCGCTGTATACTTTCGCAATGTATTGTCCGAGCGGAATGGCGAGCAACAGTGTAATGACAAATGAAGCGATAACTCCGAGTACTTCTGTATTCATAAAGCAATTTTTAAAAAGAGCTAATCGTAAAAAAATTAAAACCGCTCTGGTTTCAGCAAAACATAAACGAGGTAGCAGAAAACCGCAAGGGACAAAATGAACAGTGCTGTCATGGCTTAAATTTTTTCAAAAAAAATCCAGTGATTTATAAAACAACCAAAAGCAAAGAAGCCCGGTTGCCAAAAGAACGATGTCTGTCAGGAGGTCCATGTGGTATACGAATTAAGACCGATAAAACCAGTGATGAAATGATTCTCCTCAGAGCTATTTGTGATCCTGATCATTTAAATTCCTCCCGCATGTACCTGTTTGTAATATTCTTTTTTCAAGGAATCGTTCAAAATGGCTTTCAGTTGCTTTGCCGTTGATGCCGAAAGGCCGATGGCAATGCCGATTGAATGGATGTACACATTTTCAATTGCGTTTTTTACTGCCGCGTTTCCCTCCTGCAGCATTTTTTCTGCCAGGTTAAAACAATGCTTTACTGCGGCGAAGTTTTCTTTGGTAATGAGTTGCCGGGTATGGGATGCAAAGCAGTCCACCATTGTGTAAATGCTTTTTGCATTTCGGTTTGTTGTGAGGGCGGTATGCAGTTCAGGTAATTCTTTTTGAAGAATTTCTGATACATTCTGTTCGAGGATCATTTTTTCAACTATTGGAATTAAGTGTGTTTGTTACTGAAGGAAGCAAAAGATGTTCCTTTGTAGCAGTCATGGGCCGGATTAGGCACAACGCACTGTTTATAAGCAAATTACATGCTATAAAAAAGTCACACTAAAATTTGCCCGAAACCAAATCCTTATCATTTTGATAGCATTTTATCATTTTATTGCAGCATAGATCTGCAGTGAAGGGACTTTTTCGACCGGATCATCTTGCTTTTGCTGATGCTTCCATTTCGTCACATAGGGATGAAGCGAAAAATAGAATGCTCAGAACTTGCGATTTGAATGATGAATTCCCTGGGTACTGGTTAATTGAGTTTGTATTCTTCCATTTTTCTGTACAAGGTAGCAATGCCGATTTCGAGCAGGCGCGCGGCTTCGGCTTTGTTGCCTTTGGTATAGTTGAGGACTTTTTGGATGTGCAGCTTTTCGCAGCCTGCCATGGAGAAGGCAGAAATGCTGCCGTTTCCCGGACTTGCCTGGTGTTGAATTTCATAAGGCAACAGGGTTTCGGTCAGGTGTTCGCCTTCGGCAAGAATTACGCAGCGTTCGATGGTATTTTTTAATTCCCTTACATTCCCGGGCCAGGGGTACTGTTCGAGTTTTTGAATAAAGTCCTTGCTCATCGTAAAAGATTTTATATTGGTTTTTACTGAGAACTTCGCCGCAAAAAAGGCGGCGAAGGCTTCAATGTCTTTTTTGCGTTCCCGCAGGGGCGGCAGCTGTATCTGAAAAACATTCAGCCGGAAATAGAGGTCAGAGCGGAAACGGTTTTCTTCGCTTTCGGTTTTCAGGTCTTTGTTCGTGGCTGCAATCAGCCGTAAGTTTACGCGTATCGGTTCTGTCCCACCTACTTTTATGAATTCATTGGTTTCAAGGACCCTGAGTAGCCGGGCTTGCAGTTCAAGCGGCATTTCTCCGATTTCGTCCAGAAACAGCGTGCCTGCGTCTGCCTGTTCAAGCAGCCCTTTTTTTTCTTTCACCGCTCCGGTAAAAGCGCCCTGTTTGTGACCGAACAATTCGCTTTCGAGAATTTCCCTGCTGAAGGAGCTGCAATTGAGCGCCACAAAGGACTTGCGGGCCCGGTTGCTGTTCTGGTGAATGGCCTGGGCGAATACTTCTTTTCCGGTTCCTGTTTCTCCGGTCAGTAATACGGTAGCCTCATTGCAGGCGACTTTTCGGGCCAGTTCAATGGCATGCAGTATGGCTTTTGATTTGCCCAGTATGGTATCAAAGGAATATTTTTCTCCTACTCTTTTTTCAAGGTCGCACAGCTGCTTTTTCAGTTGAACTTTTTCAATTGCTCTATACAGCAAGGGAATTATTTTTTCGTTATCGTCTCCTTTGATTATGTAATCGAAGGCTCCATTCTTAATGGCCTGGACTCCGTCGGGTATATTGCCGTATGCGGTAAGCAGAATAATCTCGCAATTGGGTTGTTGGGCTTTTATTCTGGCGGTGAGTTCGACACCGTTTCCGTCGGGTAGTTTTACGTCGCACAGCACCACATCGACTGCGTGTTGCTCCAGTTTTTTTAATCCCGTTTTGCAATCTCCGGCTTCAACAACGTCAAAGCCTTCAGAGCGTATGATGCGGCTGAAGAGGCTGCGAAGTTTTTCTTCGTCGTCGATCAGAAGAATGGTGGCGGGCATGATTTGGTTTTCCTGGGTGTAAAGCTAAAGAAAAGAAAGAGACTCCCCGCGGAGCGTTTCATTCGCTGAAAAAAAATTCTTACCTTCGTAGTCCCCAAATGAACCTTAAGCGAAATCTATATTCAATTTTGTTTTTAGCGATCTTCCTTTTTCCCTATGTGGAAACTGGTGTTCACGACTTCTCCCACCGTAATGACGAGGTGTGTTTTGTACATGGGGCCAAGCACATTCACAGCCTGGAGCACAGTTGCGCGATCTGCGATCTTGTTTTACCGGTCAGCGGAACACTCCCTGAAACAACTGTTGTCCCACAGTCGGATTTTATCACCACGGATTACTGCTCATTTGTTTCTTCCTTTTTCTCTTCCAGTGTTGATCCAGGGTATTCGCCCAGAGGACCTCCGGTCGTTTAATTTTCTGCTGCCCTCTGCCTGGCGTATAGTTCGCCCGGCCTCCTGCGGCTTTCTGTAAATCAATTTTATTTTAACGTATCAGACATTCAGTACAATGATAAAATACAGTTTTTTACTTGGCGTATTCTGTCTTAGCGCAATTTTTGCCCTGGGGCAAAATTCGGTGCAGGGCAAAATAACGGATGCCGAGACCGGCGAAGTGATACCGGGTGCTGCGGTTTTTGTGCCCCAACTCAAAATTGGTGCCACCAGTGATACAACCGGCATCTACCATATTTCTAATTTACCCAAAGGCTATTATACGGTTGAAGTAAAGCTCGTTGGTTTTGCTACAATCGTTAAACAGGTCCTATTTAACGGAGTAACTACGGTAAATTTTTCATTAAGTGTTTCTGCAGGTACCACCAAAGAAGTTCTTATTACCGCTCTTGGTAATATTACCAATACCTTGCGTTCACCTGTGCCTGTTACCGTCGTTTCTCACGAGACGTTTACTCAGCAGTCCTCCACAAATGTGGTGGATGCCATAGCTACACAACCCGGAGTAACCGCGATTACTACCGGCCCGGGCGTATCCAAGCCCGAAATAAACGGGCTGGGATACAACCGTGTGCTGACACTCTTTGATGGCGAACGTCAGGAGGATTTCCAGTGGGGCGACGAGCACGGTATTCTTATTGATCCGTACGCCGTTTACGATGCTGAAATTATCAGGGGGCCAGCCTCCCTTCAGTATGGCAATTATGCTGTTGCAGGAGTTGTAAGCTTTAAATCCCAGCCTCCGCCGGATGACGGAACCATACGGGGAAGCTTCTCTTCAGAATACCAGACCAACAACGGACTCATCGGCAATTCCCTTGATATCGGAGGTAACAGAAATGGTTTTGTGTGGGATTTAAGAATGAGTCAGGAAGAGACCCACTGTTATTGGGACCCGAAGGATGGATACGTCTGGGGCACTGCATTTAGTCAGCAGAATGTAAGAGGAACAATAGGGGTCAACAGAAATTGGGGTTATAGTCGTTTGTCCATAAGCAGTCTTCACCGGGCTATTGAAATCCCGGATGGTAACCGCGACAGCGCGAGCGGTAAATTTGCATTCGATGTTCCGTTGAATGCGGTGTTTAGTCCAGGCGGAGCCTTGCTGAGCGGACAAGTTTATCCCACAAGGGCCAATTATCTCTCCTACAATCCCGAACTGGCATCTGTGTATCAGGTTCTCGATCATCAGGCTATTTGGTGGCAAAACAGTATTAATGCCGGCAAGGGAAATATTTTGGCCGATATTGGCTATACACAGAGTACCCGTCAGGAAATTGATACCGGAAACGTGACCGAAGAGGGTTTGACGATACACGATATTCCTTACTCTTTCAGGTATCAGGTGGCCGGGGATAGTTCGGGTCTGAAACTTACTACAGGAGTCAACGGCATGTACGAATGGAATACCGATTTTGCTGAACCCCCGAAGCCATATACCGGAGTTTTGGAGATCCCTTTCTATACCGATTTGGATGTAGGCGGCTACGCTATTTTGCAAAAAGACTATAAAAATCTTACCCTGAGCGGGGGGCTGCGATACGATTTCAGAACGATGGTGGCGCAACCCATGTATCTGTCCAATCCGAATACGCCGAGCCAGCAGGAAGTCTCCGCATCAACGCCTGGGGCCTATACACAGTTTGCTCCCTTTAACCGAACATTCAGCGGACTGTCGGGAAGTATTGGTGCGACGTATCAACTGCCTCAAAATAACTATGTGAAGTTCAATCTTGCCAACAGTTACCGTGCTCCTTCGATACTTGAACTCGAAAGCAATGAAACAGATCCGGCCAATGAGTACAAACAGGGAGACCCTAATCTTAAAGCAGAACAGGGGTACGAAGCCGATCTTGCGTATGGAATAAATGGCAAGGAGGTAAGTTTTGAAGTGGATGGGTTTTGCAACTACATTAACAATTTTATTTTCGCTGACCGTATAACCAATAAAGCCGGAACGAGCGATTCCCTTCACAATGGCGTCCCTGTATACAAGTTTGGGTCTGCCAATACGGCCGTCATTGAAGGTATTGCGGCCTATTTCAATATACACCCCACAGATACGAAATGGATGGAGATTGATAACGGCTTTACCTATACATATACCTATCTGCCGAATGCTACCGATTCAACAAACCATCTTCCGTTTACGCCCGCACCTCGTCTGACTTCTGAAGTCAAATTTAAACTGGCAAGCAAACCGCATTCGATTTTCAAAAGAACGTATATCAAGGCCGGATTGACTAAATACTGGGAACAGAATAATATTTACAGTGCCTTGTGGAATGAACTGCCTTCGGTTGGTTACACGTTATACAATGCAGGCGTAGGAACCGATTTCGTAAATCCTAAAACCGGAAAAGTGATATGCTCGTTGATTATCAATGTTACGAATCTGACGAATCTTGCTTATGTCGATCATACCAGCCGGGAGCAGTATTTCTGGGCCTACAACGGCGCGTATGCGGGACAGAATAACTACGGCCTGACTCCGGCGGTTGTTACCAAAACCAGCGAGGGGATTTACAACATGGGGCGGAACATTGGCTTCAAGCTGATTTTCCCATTTAGGTAAGCAGACTTGGCTATAAAAACATTTCTAGCGTATTGCAAAAAATATCCGAACGCCAGAAATGCTTTGCTGGAATGGTATAGTGAACTATTTAAATGTGAGTTTAAAAATTTCAATGAACTTAAAAAGAAATTTGGCAGCTGAAGCAATAAAATTGAAAATGCAGGAAAAAGGACTGAAAAGCAAGGATTTGATTTCTTCAATCGGAAGCAAAGGGTATGCATCTCAGATTTTGAACCGGAAGACCCCCCTTACTCTTGAGATTGTCAAAGCCCTGAATAAGTTATTGGGAATACCTGCAGAGCGTTTGATTTCCTAAAATTCGACCAGCACGCACTCCGCGAACTTTTTAGAAACGGAGATCCGGGAATTTTTGCCGATCTGGATATTCAGGGACTGGTCGAAGTCGATTTTGTCAATTATTTTCAGCGAGGTGCCGATACCGATTTGCAGTTTCTGAAGGTATTTCAAAAAAGGCGCTGTAGTGTCCTTTACGCCTACCATTTTACAGGACTTGCCGGGATCAAGGTCGAGCAAAGTGGTGGTAGACAAGCTTGGCATTTCACCGTTTGATTTGGGAATGGGGTCGCCGTGCGGGTCGTACTGGGGAAAGCCAAGGAATTTATCAAGGCGGTCGGCCAGTTCGGGTTGATGGACATGCTCGAGCTGTTCAGCGATGGAGTGCACCTCATCCCAGGTATAACCCAGTTTTTCATGAAGGAATACTTCCCATAGCCGGTGGTTGCGGATGATGGAGAGGGCGGCTTTTTTGCCTTTTTCGGTTAGTTTGACTCCTTTGGTTTTATCGTACTGGAGCAGTTTCTTTTCTCCCAGTTTGCGTACCATGTCAATTACGGAAGCCGGATTGTTGGCCAATACCTGCGCAATAGCCGTCAGACTGATTTTTTCTTGCCTGCCCTGCCTGCCAAGGGCATTGGCGTGAGGCATGGCATCGCTCTGTTTGCCGAGGTTGTAGATGGCCTTTAAATAGTTTTCTTCGGAAAAGGTGGGCATGTATTTTTTTAGTCAATACGAATATAGGAATAATACAGGATACGGCTACTGATCATACGTGTCGTTTATCTGAAAATTAGTTATACCTAATAATTATATTTTGTACTATCAAGTAAAAATACTAAGTTTGCTCTCATGCAAAGCAAAGGCTGGAGAAAAAAGAATACGCACAATTCGCTGGCGGAGGTTTTTTCAAGTATAAAAGTGCCTCTGAAGGGAAACTTTTGGAAAAAACTGCTGGCTTTTTCGGGCCCCGGATTAATGGTGGCTGTGGGGTATATGGATCCCGGCAATTGGGCTACCGACATTTCGGGGGGAGCTCAGTTCGGATACACGCTTCTTTCGGTAATTTTTATTTCGAATTTGTTTGCTATTCTTTTGCAATACCTGGCGTTGAAACTGGGGATCGCCAGCGAGCGCGACCTGGCGCAGGCCTGCCGGGACCATTACCACCCCGTTACCAGTTTTTGCCTTTGGGTGCTCTGTGAAATTGCAATTGCCGCCTGCGACCTGGCCGAAGTAATCGGTTCGGCCATTGCGTTAAACCTATTATTCGGTATTCCTCTGGTCTGGGGTGTGGGCCTGACCTCGCTGGATGTGCTCGTCATTCTGTTTTTTCAATACAAGGGTTTCAGGTTTATTGAGAGTGTTGTCGCGGCGCTGATCTTTGTTATTATAGGCTCCTTTGCTTTCGAGCTGATTCTTTCTCATCCCAGGGTGTTTCCGATGCTCGCAGGTTTGTTGCCCCGGCCCGAAATCGTTTGCAATCCTTCGATGCTTTATATTTCGATCGGAATACTGGGGGCAACGGTAATGCCGCATAACCTTTACCTGCATTCGAGTATCGTTCAGACAAGGGATTATCCCCGGACAGAGGAGGGTAAAAAAATGGCAATTCGCTTTGCCGGTATAGACAGTGCGGTTGCTCTGATGTTCGCTTTTTTTATTAATGCTGCCATTCTGATTGTTGCTTCAGCCAGCTTTCATACCAGCGGCCACCAGGAAGTGGCCGACATTACGGATGCACATAAATTACTAGCTCCTTTACTGGGCACTACGCTTGCGAGCACTTTGTTTGCAGTTGCCCTTCTGGCTTCGGGACAAAATTCAACCCTGACCGGAACGCTTGCGGGGCAGATCGTTATGGAGGGGTTTTTGCATATCCGGATCAAACCCTGGGTACGCCGCATGATTACACGGATGATAGCTGTGGTACCTGCATTTATTGTGACCTGGATATATGGTGAACACGGCTCAGCAAATTTACTGGTGCTGAGCCAGGTTATCCTTTCTATGCAATTGAGTTTTGCGGTTATCCCTTTGGTGCTGTTTACAGGCAGCAAAGGTAAAATGGGCTCTTTTGCAAACAGCAGGCCGCTGCAAGTGGCAGCATGGGGGGTGTCGGCTATCATTCTGGGACTTAATATTTATTTGCTGTATACTACTTTGCGTCCTGGCGTTGTATGAAAAAACCTGTTTTCAGCGCGCACGCACATGTAGCGTTTTAATTGGCGCCCCTGGCATATGTCTTTTTGCCTCTTTTTTTAGCTGAAGAAAAGGGAAAAGTACATCTCAAAACCCGCTTAAAAACGCTAAAAAAAGCAAATTTATAAGAAAGTTTTTGGAAATCCTGCCTGCCCTGCCTGCCCTGCCTGGCCCTGTCTGGATTTATGCATGTTTTTCTTGGTTTTCCCCGAAACACTCCCTATATTTGTGCCTGAAATAGAACAAACAGAATTGAGGGGACGGATAGTCCCCTCTTCTTTTGTAGTAATTGTTGCAAATAATTGAGCCTGAATTGCTGAAGGAATTCAAGCAGTAAAGAAAAATGTTGCAGAAACAGCGCATAGAGGAGTTAATTGCTGAGGCGATTGCCGGAACGGATATCTTTCTGGTGGAGCTGAAAGTGACTCCAGACAACAAGATTACGGTATACCTTGACAACAGCACCCGGATTACGATCGGGGAATGCGCCAAGGTGAATCGTTTTCTGGAGGACCGGCTCGACCGCAATGTGGAGGATTATGAACTGACTGTTTCTTCGCCGGGTCTGGATGAGCCTTTCCGGCATATTTTGCAGTACAAAAAGAGAATAGGCTCCCAGGTGGCCGTGGTCACCAGGGAAGGCCGGAAAATAGTCGGCAAACTGGACAGTGTAAATGAAAATGGCATCGTGATTGAGCAAAAGGCCAAAGAAAAAGTGGAAGGGAAAAAGGCCCGCCAGCTTGTAATTAATAACCTTAACATAACCTATAACCAAATAAAAGAAAGCAAATTAGTTTTACCCTTTTAAACAATTACCTTTTTAAACAAAAAAAACAAGCCCAAATGGAAAGTTTAAATTTGATTGACTCGTTTCAGGATTTTAAAGAAGTAAAAAACATCGATAAGGCGATGCTGATGAACATCCTGGAGGATGTTTTCAGAAGCGTGCTGACGAAACGATACGGCACCGCTGATAATTATGACATTATTGTCAACCCGGACAAGGGTGACCTTGAAATTATGCGCAA
>Ga0206879_1133_pt1 | contig 16646 bp, 22 predicted proteins | sample Alteio_BWOrgCont_5_FD_152897 | JGI IMG/M metagenome (GOLD analysis project Ga0206879, IMG submission 152897) | Enriched cells from forest soil in Barre Woods Harvard Forest LTER site, Petersham, Massachusetts, United States -... | ecosystem: Environmental > Terrestrial > Soil > Temperate forest > O... | reverse complement strand
TGCAACCCAACGAAGGATTTGATAAGCGCTACCTAGTGTTTCGCAGAGTAGAGGTTTCGATCTCGGACACTCCAGTGGTGCCGCAAGTGGGAATCCTGCTTGCGCGCTGGTACGACGGGAAATTGAAGGACAGGTGGGCGACGACGGCAGCGGTCCCTGCTCCTAGGGGTAGCACTTACAAGTTGGAGAAGGAACTTGGGTATCTGATGACGATCGCTGAACCAGGCAAGCAGACGGTGAAGTTGGAGGATTGCGCCAGCAATTGGCCGGGCCATCCGGACCACATGCTCGACCAGAAGTACGAGTGCGATGCGGGACGCTACCAGCGGTTGCGTACGGCGGGATGGGTCTACAACAAACCGCAAGAGCACACGGTTCCGCTCTACCGCTGTTACAACGCGGGAGACCGATCGCATTTTGTATCAAGCGAATCCAGTTGCGAAAACTTGGGGAAGATGGAGCACCTGCTCGGATACGCATTGAGCCAATAGCCAGAATCCACCAATTACTTTAAGCGGACATTCAACCGCGACCCGATCAGTGCTGGTCGTTGATCTGCCGGTCAGCTTTTCTTCTGCTACGATAAGGAAGCGCGGACGCACATGCGCGAGTCGTCCGGGCGAACGAAATGCAGCAGCGTGCGGGAAGCAATCAGAGGTTCTACACTTCAAAGCTTAGTGCGTACCCAAGATTCATCTCATTTTTTCGCTACCGAGACGCGATACGGAGACTACTTGAGAGCTCCGGGGTTCTACGCCTAAGCTTCGGGTCGGGGACGCGAGCGCTCCCGAGAGCAGACCATTTTTTAGTGAAAACTGCTCGGCGGCGCAATTAGCTTGATGAACATCCGGCGCTGCGGAAGACTTTATGCACAAGGGAGCCGATTGGATTGCCGCGACGGCATTCTTCGGGGTCTTCGCGTCGTGGATCGCGTTCGCGATGGTGTTTATGTTTCGAAAGAAACCGCCAAAGGTTGCGGAAGCGAAACGCGATCCGAAATCGTACTGGGGAATCGGATTGGAAGGGATTGGATACTGGTCGGTCTGGATTTTCCACCGGCGCTATTTTTCTCCCATCGTGCCGATGTCGAGGACCGCGGAAATCTGCGTGGCAGCACTGGCGATCGCGATCAGCGTTGTGTCGGTGTGGTTCTGCGGTGCCGCGCTGAGAACGTTGGGCAAACAGTGGACCTACCGAGCACGGGTGCTTGAGGGACACGAACTGATCACACAGGGACCGTATTCGCTGGTGCGAAATCCGATTTACCTTGGAATGCTCGGGATGTTGGTAGCGATGGGGCTTGCTGTGGGCCAGTGGCCGGTAGTGCTCGGGGCCTGCCTCGTGTTCCTGATTGGGACGGAGATTCGGATTCGAAGTGAAGAAAACCTGCTGCGCGAGGCTTTCGGTGAAAAGTTCGAAGAGTATGCGCGACGAGTCCCGGCTTTCATCCCAGGGATTTATTGAGGGGATGGAAGCTTGACTGAGGAGCCTGCGGGACAACCACCCAAGCACTCTCAGTCCTGCGTTGGTACAACCACTCGATGGGCCAGTTGTGATTTGGGCCTGCTCGCGCCACACTTGGGTCAGAAGTTGCCCCAAATTTGCCATTCGGAGCGGATCACGGGCAACCCGGAAGTTATAGGTTCGTCCGCCGGATTAGTACGGAGAAACGCGCCAGCAGTGACCGACCAATCTCTGGAGAGAAGCCGACTTATCGCTACCGATCGGCCCAACCGGGGCAACTTCCGGTTTGCCGACCAACCGGGAGTTGGACGCATCGTTTTACCCGTCGCCTTCAGTGGATAGCTATCTTGCAGCTGTTGCCGAGCAACACACCTGAACTAACGCTATCGCTCGCCCGTGCTCGAATCTGCGCCGCTTTGCCAGGAAGTGGGATTCTTGCTGACCATGCTCTGCAGGCAAACCTCGACCGACAGAATCGGACGAGGTATCTCTTAGCGATCCTTCACTTCGTACCGTGCCGCCATGCCCGCCAGCATATGGTCGCTGATATGACAGTGATAGAGCCAGATGCCCGGCGCATCGGGCACCATGTCGGCGGTAATCATTTGCGCTGATGTGACCGAGAGAACATCGGTACGCTGCCCAGCAACCAATACTGTATTGCCGTGCCAATGCGGCGTGTGCAAGTTGTTGAAGTCCCCCAGCGTGGCAACATACCAGCGCACATGGTCACCCTTCTTCATGGTCATCATCGGCATATTCCCGAAGATGTATCCATTGATCGACCACTTGACATTGGTTTCGGCAAAGCCCGTACCCGCAACCGTGCCCACCATTCCACCCGGCGTTAGGGTGTTGCTCTCCTTCTTGATTATGCCCTTGGGATCCGTCGTGTGGTCGCGAATGTTGTCGTCCAGATACCAGCTCTCATTCTCATTTATGGCGATATACATGCTGACGAACTCGTGGTCCACGTCCTTCGGCCGCCCATCCGAAAGTGCCATGCCCCGCCGGGTCACCACTATGACTCCAAACAGCCCCGACGCCACGTCCCGCAGCTCGTCGGCATGCGAGTGGTAGAGCCAGAAAACCGAACTCGGATCGTTCGGTCCAGGTCCGGACCGCTCTGGAATCTTCCAGAGATAAGTGTGCGTCTGGCCGGGTGGCACGCCGCCATCCTCCTTGTCCGCGCCGCTGGTACCGTCGTTGTAGTCCGCGCCCTCAGAGTCTTTCTCGTACAACACCCCGTGCGGATGCATGCTGAATGGATGCGTCCCGTTGTTCTTGAAAACAACTTTGATCGTGTCGCCCACGGCTCCGCGCAGAATCGGCCCCACTATCCCTAGATATTGTTCGTCGGGGACGCGCATCTTAAGTGTCGAAAACGTCGCATCGGTGTACGCGTGATAAACCACCTTCTTGTACACGCGGCCGATCCGATGAGGCCCCGATTGGGTGATGGCCTTTCCGATGTCATCGAAATCCATGCCCATGGCTTCATCGCGGCCAGAGGGCGCGTAATCCCACTGCACCTCGTCGGCGGCTACATAGTACGTACGCGTCTTGCCTGCAGGTGTGACTGCCGCACCGTGTGCATGGAGGACGATGCCAACCAACCAAGTGGCCATAAGGACGGCGCATGAAATTCTTCGTTGACTCAATTTGCCTCCTGATGGAATAGGTTTAAGAAGAAGAGCGCCACATTGCCCAGCAAGTCGCTACGCCTTCGGCCTCTGCGATCAAAGGCGACGGGAACTTTTCCGCCATCAGTTTCAAGGCATAAGCAAAGATTGGAACCGCATTAGATATCACGAAAGTCATTGTCGGACACTGACTCAGGCTGAGCCTCCCGCAGGATGTCGGCGTTCGGTTTGACTATCCTTTCGCGCGAACGTATCCATATTCATCGCGCAAAGTCGCACGGTGTAGAGCGATCCCTCGCCTTTGTAAATGAATTACGGACGAACCGCAAGTAATCCCCCACACGGACCGGAGAGGCTCGAGTCGGGTAAGCATATACGATCACGGACCGGAAAGGTAACGGAATACGGGCCAACCGGAAGTTATTGCAGGCCAGAAGTCCGGTTCGAGGAAGCGTGGGCATGCTTTCCTCGAGCCCCGTTTCCGAGTAACTTTCGGTTTGTCGACAATTCACTTGCCGATTCGGGCGCCCAGAATCATGCATCGGCCGCAAATCCTCTCGCATCGAAGGGTCTTAGGAGGAAGTGTTATGAAAGCTGCAGTCGTTCCCGCTGTCAGCAGTTCGTGGCAGATCAAAGATGTTCCGCAACCTCAACCCGGACCTAATCAAGTACTGGTGAAAATGCATGCGAGCGGCATCTGCTACACCGACGTACATCTGACGCTCGGACACTTTCCCGGACCATTTCCCCGAATCTTAGGCCACGAGCCAGTGGGCGAGATCATTGCCGTAGCTCCCGACGTCACGACGCGGAAAGTGGGCGACCGCGTGGGTACCGCGTGGATTCAATCCACCTGCGGGCGCTGCGAATGGTGCCAGCGTGATCGCAGGATGTTCTGTCCTTATATGAAGGGCACAGGAATTGAGGCACAAGGCGGGCACGCCGAGTACATGCTGATGAATACCGACGCAACCTATCTGATTCCCGACAAGATTTCCTACGAGCAAGCCGCGCCGATCTTCTGCGCGGGCTACACGGTCTACAGCGGGCTGCGCTGGGCCGATCCCCAGCCGCACGAGCGCGTGGCTGTGCTTGGAATCGGCGGCCTTGGACACCTCGCAGTGCAATACGCGAAAGCAGCGGGCTTTGAGACCATCGCCATTTCCCACTCCCCTGACAAAGACAAGTTGATCCGCGAGCTCGGCGCGGATGAAATTGTCCGCGACGGCAAAAACCTTGCAGCAGCGGGCGGTGCCGACATCATCCTCAGCACTTCCAATTCGACGAAGTCCATGGTGGACAGCATTCAGGGATTACGGCCAGACGGCCGGCTGATCGCTATGGGCGCGGACGCAGAGCCGCTTTCCGTCTCGCTGACGGATCTCATCATGAAGCGCATCCGAATCATTGGCAGCCAGCAGAACGGCCCCGAATATCTCTACGAAGCCCTTGATTTCGTAGCGCAAGGGAAAGTCAAAACGATCGTCGAGACCTACCCATTGGCGGAGGCCGCCAAGGCCTACGAACGCGTTGCGGAGGGCAGGGCCCGGTTCCGCGCCGTCCTCACAATGTAATCGTCGGCGATATGAGCAGTCACCCCTCGTATTCGGGCCGGTCAACGGGCGACCCTTTCATGATCCGATAAGGGAAGGGTGCCGACGGCTGCAAAATTGAATATTGACGCCCTCCTTCAAAGCTTTTTAGCATTAGGAGAATAAATCGAGATTCTCACGCGCGGGAGGCGCAATTCACAGTGGTAGACGTTCGGGGATACGGGGAGCCGGAGTCAAGAACAATGGTGAATATGAGCAGACTGTCCAATAAAGTGGCAATAGTGACGGGCGCGTCCAAAGGCATCGGAGCTGGGATTGCAACGGCGTTGGGAGCTGCGGGCGCGCGCGTGGCCGTGAACTACTCCTCTGACCGGGAAGGCGCCCAACGCGTGGCTCAGGCGATCACCGAGAGTGGGGGCGAGGCAATTGCGGTCGAGGCCGACGTGTCCAAGGCGGCCGATGTCGCGCGGTTATTCAAAGAAGTGGATTCTGCGTTCGGAGGACTGGACGTTTTGGTCAACAACGCTGGGGTATTCCGCTTCGGCGCCTTCGCGGAGATCACCGAAGAGAGCTTTCACCTCCACTACAATATCAATGTTCTCGGGGTGATTCTCACCGTGCAGGAGGCGATCAAGCGGTTCGGGGCCGACGGCGGGAGCATCATCAACCTCAGCTCTATCGTGGGCTCGCATCCGGTGGCGGGAGCCCTGCTGTACGCTTCGACGAAAGCCGCCATCGAAGCGCTGACCCGGGGATTGGCGCTCGAACTAGCGGCGCGCAAGATACGCGTCAACGCCATCGCTCCCGGTCACACAGAAACCGAAGGCAATGTAGCCGCGGGGACCTTTGGGGGTGGTGCCGGTGCCGTTCTGGCTGGGAAGACGCCGCTCGGCCGGCTCGGTCGCGTCACGGATATCGCCCCGCTGGCGGTGTTCCTAGCGTCAGACGAATCAGCCTGGATCACCGGGGAGGTCATTCGTGCCGCAGGCGGTCTCGTTGTGGCCACCTGAGTGCAATGTGGAAGCCATCCATCGTTACAAGTAGGCATCGAGGCGAATCCTTGAGCGGTTATGGAAGGGTTGCCGACAATCCAGACAGAACCTGCGGTCAGCGCCGCTGGCATTGTTTTTTCCCAGCCTAGACATGCAGGGTGTAAAATCCCCGCGCTACGCCCACTCGATTCCGTGGAGCTGAAGCGGACCGATCAGGCTTGCCTGTCCCCTCGGGTTTCTGATCCAGGCCTACTGCGTCTTCCCCCCTCGCCGGGCATGCAAAATTTAGACCCGTAGCGAACCGCGGAACGCCCTAGCAGCATAGTAAGATTCCGCACCGTTGTGATAAACGAAGACAGTGTCGTAGCGGCGATCACAAAAGAGGGCGCCGCCGAGTTTTCTGATATCAGAAGGTGTTTCACCCAGCTCGACGTTTTCGTATCGAAATTTCCAAGTTTCTGTAACTCTCGATATTGTTCTTCCGTTAAAAGCTCAATGCCCATGGCAGCCGCCATATCAACAGCGTTATCTTCTGGTTTATGTTCTTTCCTTGACTCCAGCGCTTCACCGTCGTAGCAAACACTTCTGCGGCCCTTAGGACTTTCCGCTGAGCAATCATAAAAAATGTATTCGCCCGTCTTTTTATCACGACCGACAACGTCCGGTTCACCGCCAGTTCTTTCCATTTCATTGAGTAATCGCAGTTTTTCAGTATTAACTTCCAGCTTTGCTTGTACTTTAGCCCATTCAAGATCTTTATGGCGGTTCATGTTTTCCTCAAAACGGGCTTTCAATACCCTGAGTAGTTCTTCACGTTGCCCTGGTGACAAGTCCTTTCTATTGCTCTCAATGTTTCGCGCTCTTGTTGCTCTCATAGTCGTCGCTTCCCGCGTTTTATCTGTTGCTCCGCTGCGCTCCGGCACATTTTTTTTCGGCTTGTCTTTGCGTTCTTATCAATTCGCAGTTCCACGCCGCTCGGAGTGCACCTGTTAGAACATCCTCGCTCGCCGCCAGGCGCATATGCGTGTGTCGCCGACCAACCGACATTTATTCGTCCATTCAATTCAAATGCATCCGTGGCAGAACTGGCGCCTGCCGCCCTGTCGTATGGACGCCGCCATCTAAGCAGAAGCAGGGCGGTGTGCCCTGAGGAAGGAACGTATCTGGCGCACCGCCAGCGGAACCCGCTCCTTGGGCTCCTTCCATGGGAACATGCTTACTTCGGCGTTTGGCGCGAGCATCGCGGCCTCCATGGCGACGGCGTACGGATGCGCCGGGATATCATCTGGCAGGATCAGCACGGGCGTCTGGCAAGTGCGCACGAAATCGCGTGTCACGGTGAAGACGAAGTCGGGGTTGGTGCGATACATCTTGGTCAGAAATTTCTCGACCATCTCCATCGTGATGTCAGGCTGGCGCTTGACCAAGTCCGGACCCCAGCCGGTCATATTTCCGTCGTAGTTGAGGGTGGGCATCTCCGGGCGCCAACCGCTCGGCTGAGCCAGCACGGCCGCGACAACACGATCAGGCGCCCGCTTCAAGAGGTTCCAGATGAAGGGGCCGCCAATGCAGAAGCCCATCACCATGAACTTATTGATACCTAGGTGATCCATCACGCCGATGTGGTCATCGGTGTATGAATCCCACGGCCGGTCGATCTCAAGCGGACCGGAGGACTGGCCGGCATTGGCGTTGCGCAGGTCCGAGGCGATGCAACGGTATTCTCCCTTGAACTCCTCGATCGGGTTAAAGGGGCCAGTGGCTAAGCCGGAAATCGTCGAGTTCAATCCCCCGCCGGCAATGAGCAACAACGGGAAGCCGGAACCGACCTCCTCATAGTGGATGCGAACGGGACCCTTTTCGTAGAAGGACATGGCACCTACTCCTTTCCCAGTCTGTTGGCCAAACACGCGCCTCTCAGCAGGCGAGTTTGCCACGGCTTGAGATCGGGATTGTCTTGTGTCAGCGTTCGCCACCGACATCCTGGATGTTCCAACCGAAGAAAAGAATAACCCTCATGCGTTCGCAATCCCCCAATCAGGATGTTGGCAGTCGAAACGTGCCTGGGTGAATAGGCAGTGGGAGCTGGGGAGGGGGTACGCCCTATACAGTACTCGGCTCCGCTGACAGGTTGATCCCAGGCACCCGTCAAGTCTGCTTCACTCTACGCGCGCGTTTCCGACGCTCTGGAGCGCATTACGGTGCCAGTCTATAACCGCGTCAGTTTGAGCAAAAGGACAAATCGGCATCGGCCCGTAGAGCGCAGCAGCAGCGCACCTTGAAGCTTGGGGCCTTGGGGCTTTGTGTCAGGCCACCGTTTGGGCCGGGCAGGCTCAATTTGCGCGTGTTTGAGAGGCAGTGCCTGCCCAAACATGTTGTAGGGAAAGCAATTCATGCGCGCTATGCAGCTCTCTCGGTTAGCGGCAGCGAGACGAGAACAGATGTGCCGTTCCCGTTGGAATGAATTCCCAGCGTACCGCCAATTTGTCTGACTCTTTCCTGCATTCCGCGCAAACCTACCCCCGCACTCGCACTGGAGGAAATCTTCGACTGAATTTCCTGATTGATCCCTCGCCCCTCGTCCTTCACTTCCAGCTTGATTTCTGCAGGCGTCCGCCACAGCCTCACCAGCGCGGTCGAACTTCCTGAATGGCGATGGATATTCGTCAGGCATTCTTGCGTAATCCGGAATAGACACAATTCATACTCCGGCGGCAGTCGTCCCAAATCGACCGGAAGTTCCACTTTCGCGGCGATCTTGCTACGTTCGGCGAACCCTTCTGTATACCACGTCAATGCGGAATGCAGACCCATCTCATCCAGCAAAGGAGGATGAAGCAAATAGGACACCGTGCGTATGTCCGCCGCAACATTTTCAATCAGTTCGCAGTTCTCTTCCGCGCATCGTGCTCCATCTTGGCTAAGATTCTTTTTCTCGCGGAGTACTTTGGAAGCATTCATGCCGATAGCAACGAGCAGCTGCCCCACACCGTCATGCAATTCCCTGGCTATGCGTCTTCTTTCTTGATCCTGAAGTTGAAGAAGACTTGCGGACAGCTCTTTTTCCTTGGTTGCCCGTTCAGCTTGTTGACGCTGAGTGATGTCAGTGTTCGTTTCGAGAATGGACCTGGGGTTCCCCTGGGTATCTTGCTCGAGCGCCCAACGGCTAGCCACTAGTATTTGCGTGCCGTCTTTCTTTCTATGAACGAGCTCGCCCGCCCAGCGGTGATCGCGGTCCAGTTGTTTCCTAATGTTTTCCAGAGGCTCGGGGAATTCCGTGCGCAGGAGCTCATGAGGTATCCGACCAAGTGCCTCTTCGCGCGTGTAGCCATATAGTTCCCATGCGCCCTTGTTCCAATACGTGATTCGGTCGGCCGTGTCGCGAACGAAGATAGCGTCACTGCTCAGGTCCAGTAGCCGAGCTTGTTCCGCCTGTGTTCGCTCCGCCCGTTTACGTTCCGTAATGTCCCGCGCGACCTTTGATGCCCCAATGACACGGCCTGCGGCATCCTTTACTGGCGAAATAGTGAGAGAGACGTCGAGCATCGTCCCGTTTTTACGCACACGGACTGTTTCGAAATGATCGACGCGGTCACCTCGCCGAAGCCGCTCAAGAATCTTTACTTCCTCTTCTCGGCGCTCTGACGGGACTATAAGTGCAATGTGCCGGCCGATAGCTTCTCCGGCGCTGTAGCCGAATAAGCGCTCTGCAGCTTTGTTCCAGCTCGTGATGACCCCATCGAGATTCTTGCTGACAATCGCATCGTCCGAGCAATCTACGATAGCAGCTAGCAGACCGCTCGTTTTTTCCGCTTGCCTTCGTTCATTGAGGTCATAAAAGAAGTTCACGACGCCGACAATCGCGCCATCATTGTCTCGAATCGGATCAATGTGCACCGAAACCGAAACACGGCTTCCATCCGGCTTCTCGATGACGACTTCCTCCTCGTGAACCGGGGCCCCCGTCTTTAACGCGAGAGCCACGGGGGTATCGCAATGGGCCATGTGGGCGCCATTGGCGTGATAAAGCTTGTACGCTCCGCAAAAGCGTTCATCAGTGTCACCAAGGACGGGTACGCGGCCCCACAGTTCGACGGCTCGCGAGTTAAACCAGGCGATGACGCCATCGGGCGCTCGGACCGCATATGCGGCCATTGGCAAAAGCTCAATCAGAAAGCCTTTGTTACCAAGATCGAGAAGGTCAGCCGAGGCGGGCAACCGCGTCGTCATGTCGCGTTCCGGCTGGTCATGATCGGGTTGATTCAAGCTTTCGCGCCCGGCTGCAGAATTCAAGAGACTCCGCCCATCGACATGCTGGGGTGCACTCTCGTGGGAATTCGGCGGGGTATTACTCATGATGAGCTCCGTTTACGCTAACTTAGGAGGCTAGCGCCTCCGTTAGTCACAAGGCTATCGCAAACGAAATTTGAAAATCAAGAGCAGATCGCCCTCGTTGGGGGAAGCGCTTACTGGTGCGATAACCGGGGTCTACCCGTCCCCCACAAGACTCACCTACAATGCGCCACTTGGGTTTCGCGCCTAATAAGACGGTCTGACTCTCACGCCGATCCGAGATCAAAGCGTCCGTGTGGTCGAAGCGAATTAACCACGAGACGAACAGGCGCTTTGCCTCTCTGTTCGATGCCACGACAATCTGCCCGAGCATCTTGTCATGAGAGACATCGGACGTGTCGACCGCGATGAGGTAGCCAAGAGAATCAGCGGCGACATCGAACGGCCCATACCCGCTCAGACTATCCCTCCAAAATCATATTCTGGTATCTCGGTAACCCCGAGTCAATAATCGCGAAAGCCCGTGACTCAGGACTTCTTTACCACGGCCAAAGGGGCGCGGGACGCTCTCTCAGGTGGATGATCCAAGGTAAGGGGATTCCCACCGATTGTCCATAAGCGCGGAAAGAGAGAGCGTTTCCCGAAAGGAGGTCCACGAAACGGCGCATGGGCCAGCGGGTCTCGAGTGGGCCGCCGGAGCGTAAAATACAAAACAAGAATCGCAACAGAGATAATGGATACAACGAAAAATATAAACTGTGCAGCGTCTGCGGTTGCGAACGCGCGGACTCCGAATTCTAAAAACCCGATCATGAGCACGCCAATTAAAGAAACTAAGGCGCGACACAAGAACAGTTCCTTGCGTTTCATTCTCCGATCCTGTCCTTCTGCACTCAGAGGATTCTCAGCCTCGAGTACGTAAGTTTTTATCGGTGGCTTTGCGTCGTGCCGCTAATCTCTCAGGCTGTGACGCTCCTGCGGGTAAAGAAGTGGAGAATGAGAAGTACGATGCCCGCGACGAGCACAATGTGAATGAATCCAGTCGTGATGTGAAATGCAAAAAAACCAAGCAGCCAAAGCACGATCAAAACAGCGGCGATCATTCCCAACATGTCTTCATCTCCTGAGTCTGAGCGCGGCAGGTCTTGCCGCCGCGAATTGCCCTGACGTCAAGCTGGTCGAGGGCATTGCGCAGGACCCATCATGAGTGACATCGAATGGCATATCTATCCGCTTCAGCACACACGCGTAGAACGGTGTCCGGGTCGTCTGTTCACGGGATTTACGCAAAAGGGAAGTCCTGGCGTCGAGCGAAATGGCAAAGGTGTGTGACTTCGGTAGATAGCCGGATTGAGGACGGCTCTCAAAGGTCACTATCAGAGCCGATGATAGTCTGGCGAACCCCAAGTGTGGGGAATCCTGCACTTCAGTGCAGAAAATGCCGGTACAGGACTATTGCGCACAACGCGGCGAAGCCGAGGAGGATAAGGCCGAGGATGGCGTTCACGAGACGAAAGAAGATCGGACCGATCCGGTTGGGGATGAAGCGAACGACGACGACCAGCGCGGCGAACCAGGTCATGAGACCGGCGGCGACCATCAGGATTCCCCACTCGGGGGCGCTGGTGCCCAGGACCGAATGGGCGAAGGGGAGCCAGTTCGAGGTGACGCCGACCCAGTAGATTATGGTTAAGGGGTTGACGATGGTCAGGGCAGTACAGTCGGTGACCTCGGCGACCAAATGTTCAGGGACGGTGGTTTCGTTCCAGCGTTTGCGGGCGCTGGCGAAGGCGCGGAGCGGGTCCTTGAAGGCGCGGACAAGGAAGTAGATCCCGAGCGGAAGCAGGACGATCACGCCGATGGCCGCGAGGATGGTCCGGAGCATCGGGTTGGACAGGTCGGAAAAGAGGTAGTGACCGCCCAGTAGGACCACACAGAAGAGGATGAGATCGCCGGTGACGGAGCCGACTCCACAGGCGAGGGTATAGCGCCAACCGCCGATGACGCCGCGGCGGATGGCCAGCATGTTGACAGGGCCCATCGGCGCGGCCGCCGCCAATCCCATCAAAAATGCGGCCGAGAGCACGTGGATGTAGGAGAGCACCATATGGGACATATACAAGTTGCGTTATGTGTTCATAAAGCTGTCGTGCTTTGTGGCACCGTGGTTAGCCTCTTCTTCCTTGCGTACGGACTCAGCAAAGCGGGGCCACGCGATTTCTTTCGTAACGCTCGCGAGCGCCGCTCTGGCGATTTTTGTGTTCAACTTCTTTTTCTTGTTCATAACACCATAATCTCCTTCTGTCCGCGGCGATACAGTCCGGTTTAGAACATAGTTCGGTTCGCGGGCCCCCGGGGCCATCTGCGCGTTCTGTCCCCAAGAAGACAGATGGCTGCCTCGTCATTGCCTAGCATCGTGAAAGCAGAGATTCGGAAAGGATGCAATCATGGTACGAACAAAAACGCGCTCGTTCCCCACGGAACTCAAGATGGATTCGACGTTTGATATTTTTAAAAGACTTCCAGACGGTAACTCTACCTGTATCGCAGCGGTTCGAGGTGTGGCACAAGCGAGGAGGCGGATCAACCGCTTGGCGAAGGCAAAATACGGGCGGCTATTTGATCCACTCTCAGGGGCTCGCGTTCTAGACCCCGCCAGTGAGAAACGACTCGCGCGCACCTTATTGCTGCCCGCGCGTTATGGTGGACCGGGCCAACCTAAACAAGTGTTCCCCAAAGTATCACAAGAAATGCTCGCGGAGATGATTGGCACTACCCGGTCGCGAGTCAATTTCCTCATGAACAAATTCAGGAAACTGGGCTTCACTAAATACAACGGCGAGATCCACGTCGACAGTTCTCTTATGAGGGTTGCCCTGCACGAGTAACGTAACTCTTTGGCGCAGCGCAATGTGCGGTGTTCCCTCGCTATCTATCAGCACTAGTAACTTTCCCTCTGACGCAGAAATCCAACAAAACGCGATTGTGTGTCAATGTGAACAGATATCCCGCTTCGACTCCTTTATGGTGCTGCTTACGGAGAAAGTATGGTGAACCGGATTCCTCTGAGAGTGAGGTAGAGACATGGAAACTGTCTTGATCGTTCTTTTCGTTGTGTTTTTGCTCGGCGGCGGGGGCTGGGGATACTTTCGTTATCGTAGGAACTAGCACCTCTTGGGCTTCAAGACGCGATCACGGGTGCGTTACTCGCAAACAATCTCGACTTGGAAGCCGAAGGTCAGAACGAAAAGGTAGGCGGGAAAGTCCAAAAGAAGTCGACCAAGTAGAGAGAGTCCTCGAAAAATAGTGTGCACGGCTAGGTTTGATCAATCAACACGAAAGAGGAGGGAGAGTCTTATGCGAGTGCGAATGAATTTAAGACCGTGGGTCTGGGTTCTGGCGGTTGCGCTGGGCATTGGTATCACCGGAGGCACGGTACGGGTTGCGGCATCTGCGCCATCACAGGACCAGGGCCACGACCAGGACCACGACCAGGATTATTCGAAAAACAAAAACTACCAGGTAGGTATGCGTGACGGCAAGGATGACAAAACGCATAACAAGGACCACTCCAAGAAGAGGAAGTTCAAGAAAGACGACGACCAGAAAGCTTACGAGGCCGGTTACCAGCAGGCTCACCACTAGAAATTACAGATCGGGTTTCTTGCCATAGAGTACGCGGAGCATTGGTAGGTTTTGTAGGTGTTGATCACCAGCGCTGACGGGACTAGACCAAACTCACGCCACACGTGGTCTTCCGTGAGGGGGCCTGATGTGCCGGCCCAACGAGCTTCAGAGCCCCTCCGGTCGCCCGACATAGGGAGCTTTTGACATCCTCCGCTCCCTAAAGGGAGAGGATTCCTACGGCGTCTCGCTGGTTTGGCGAGATCGCTTCGGTGGGTTCTTGGGCCTATTGCGGGACTTTAGAGTTTGATGATTCGAGTGTGTCGCATACGACAATACGTGAACGAGAAGTGTCCCGTTTAGAACATACGCCTCCTACCCTGTCAAAATATCTTTACTACGGGACTCCAAAGAACGATTCCGGAGCCAACGATTAAAGGTTTCTTTTCGGAATCTAGCTCGCTTCCAAATGCCTGAATTTTCACTAAACCGGGTCCAGCAAATGGGGCAGGTCCCTCTCCTAAAGGAGCGAGCAAAAAGAGGACGACCCCTGCGGATGCTCTTCTATACTGAGGTTGCAGATGCAGAGCTCTGTGCAGGGGAGCTTAAGAGAGCGCACTTCAAAGTAAGCAAAGACTTGGTTCTAACGTCCGGCCAGTTTACAGAACATCTGAAATCACGATTCTATGACGTTGTGGTGGCCGAATACCCCGCGCCCAACTGGCAGGGGATGCAAGCCCTCGAAGCCCTGCAAAAGATAGAAAAGTCTGTCCCTCTTATCTACGTGACGTACATCAACCAAGCAGAAATCACGGGGAAACTCACTACGAAAGGTGCTGCCGATTGTATTGAAATGGAAAATGTGGGCCACCTTCCCACAGCCGTTCGCCGGGTACTCAATGAAAACAAACTACGTGAGCAACGCGACCGGGCCGAGAACAAATTGCGACATTCAGAAGCACGCTATCGCGCTTTAGCCGGGAACCTTATGTATGGCATATGCCGCTGGAACATGGAAGGCAAGCTCGTAGATGTCAACCAGGCGCTGGTGACGATGCTTGGTTACGCATCAAGAAAGGAACTTATGGCCGAGGACCTGACAGGAGCTATCTTTCTTGACCCTTCCATCCGACATCAAATCCTGGAGGGCAGCAGCCCGGAAAGTCCGGTTAAGCCAGCGGAGATTGATTGGAAACGAAGAACCGGCACGACCTTGAAGGTAAGACTTAGTGGACGTGAAGTTCAAGGCGAGCGCGGCGACATCGAAGGTTACGAGGTCATCGTCGAGGATCTCACCAACCAGCGTGAACTGGAAGATAGTCTACGTGATCAGGCAAGCAAAGATTCCCTAACGGGGCTAGCCAACTACCGGGGTCTCATCGATGTTCTCGATAGAGAAATCAAGCGGTCCCAGCGAACGGGAAGGCGATTCTCTCTGTTGTTGTTTGACCTGGATCAATTGAAACGGATCAATGACCGCTATGGTCACGTGACGGGTAGTCGAGCGTTGTGCCGGCTGGCCGACGCTTTGAGTGTCGGTTGCCGAGACATCGATACAGCAGCACGATTCGGCGGCGATGAGTTTGCGCTGGTCCTGCCGGAGACGGAGGTTGAACCGGCCAAGCTCGTAGCACAGCGTATTTGTAGCGCTCTTGCCGCTGATGGTAGGGACCCAAAACTTTCTGTGAGCGTTGGAGCGGCGATCTACCCCCAGGATGGCCAAACAATCGAAACGTTACTGTCCTCAGCGGATCGAGAACTCTACGCAATGAAGGCAATGAACGAGGCCCCACAAGCACGGGGGCGAATCAGGGTCCCCTAACAGTACTTCTGAACTCAGCATTTGGTCGGAGGAAGAAATGGCCAAAAATAACGGGCTCAAGCATCTGACGGTGAAAATTGGCGCCGCCATTGGGAATGCTGATCGCACTGTTCACAAGATCGCAACGGCAGGCGTGTCTGCGAGAAAGAAGCTTGTGGCGATCTCTAGACAGGTTCAGGCTCTCAGGCGGCAGTTGCGGAACAATACGGAGGGACTCACCAGTGTCGTGCCTTAACGTCTCCCCCGTGGTCGTTCAAAGAAAATGTAGCGATTGTCCTCGAAAGTGCAGCCATACCTTCCACGTTAGCTAAACTTAGCTCTGGCTGTTGCGCCGTGCATTGGAGGACTGGGCAGGGCATACTGACCCCACTACCCGTGCAATACGGCGTCAACAGCTTTCAATAATGCTTGGGTCCCCTTCCTTCCGGGCCCTCGACTTTGTTTGGCCACTGTGCGAATCGGGACAGCACCTACCTGTGCACTATATGTACGATCCTGACTGCGTACGAACCGCGGCGTTTTGCGCCGAGCGGCAGTGCTAAGGAGAATCACATGAAGGTAATGAAGTCATCGCTAGTTATGAGTGCGTTCTTGTCAGGGCTACTCATAGCCGGATGCTCCGCGACCCCAGCGGCAGGGCCTCAAGGGCCTCCTGGACCACAAGGCGCATCGGGCTACGATAGAGATCGGGATCGGGACCGGGATCGGGACCGGAGCGCGGATCATGATCGGCAGGATCATGCTGCATCATGTCCACCAGGAGAGCATCGCGATAAAGACAGGGGTTGCGTCAGAGACTAGGACCCAGGCATCGCACCGATTCGCTCATCCGCCTTGACGAGGGTTCTGGCAGCTCCTGAACGAGCCGACAGCCTACGAACGGGCTGCAGTCTCTCCAGGAGTTGCTCGGAAGTGTGTATGGCATGGGCTGTTCTTAGCGTTTTCCCGCACTCACGTGACCACGCCCATCGCGGATTTCGTTTCCTTGGACATGCGAAACTTTATCGAGACGCTTTGACGGCTCAGGTTTATCGCCGGGGCTTGGCATTGGGCCTTTATAGCCGTTGACCTGAGAATGTGTTACCAACGAAAGTGAACGAAACGCAGATTGCTACTATTCCCACCGTGTTCGCCGATGATATTCTCCACCGCTGAGGCCGCCGAGATCAACCACAACCGCGATAATCAGAATCAGCAAGTTAGCGCCCGCTATGGGAAGTCTCGAATTCACCATCCACGCATACGCCAGCGTTGT
>Ga0206879_1132_pt1 | contig 16819 bp, 14 predicted proteins | sample Alteio_BWOrgCont_5_FD_152897 | JGI IMG/M metagenome (GOLD analysis project Ga0206879, IMG submission 152897) | Enriched cells from forest soil in Barre Woods Harvard Forest LTER site, Petersham, Massachusetts, United States -... | ecosystem: Environmental > Terrestrial > Soil > Temperate forest > O... | reverse complement strand
ATTTGATTACACAAATTCGTCATTTTGTTACATGGTAGATAGGGCTGTGGAAAAACTTCCCCACTTTCGGATTGCAAAATCAATTTAAAAATCAAATTTGCTGTTCAAAAATGGGATTAACAGGAAACAATATTCCAGTATTTTCTACTAGTCCTCAGAGCAATGGAGGTTCGGCAACATATACTGGCAGTAATTTGGGAACACTTGGCTCTGCAAATAATGGAGTTGTAATTTATCAAGCGAGTTCTGCCGGCACAAGGGGGAGTCGCATTTATGGGTTATACCTTTCAAATAGTGCTGCCACTGTTGCTAGTGTCTTTCTTTACATAAATCTTTACATTCCAAATACATCAACAACAATCACTCCCATTGGTATAGTGAGTGTGCCTGCTAATGCAGGAAATAGTGCATCCGTGCCATGTGTTAATGCCATTACTTCATCGAACTGCCCAGGATTGCCTCAAGATGGAATGGGGAGACCGTATTTAGAGCTGGCCAGATATGATAATGTGACTCTGAATTCAACATTGCAAATGTCAATTTGCAGTGCTGGTACCAATCCCACCACAATCTATGCAAGTGTTGTTGGTGCTGATTATTAGAAAAAGTATTTAATGAAAAAAGCTAAAACGATTATAAACCCTTAAAACAAAAAAAATGAGCTTAACAGGAAACAATATGCCGGTGTATGCAGTGACACCACAAAACAATGGCGGCCAGATAGTTACCAGTACAGGTACAGGGACTCTCGGTAGCAACACCGGTGGCATCGCAATATATACAGCAGGTGCTAATGGCAGTAGGGTGTATTCATTAATTCTATCTACAACAGATACTACTACTGGAGGCAATAACGTGTTTTTATATATCCTAAATGGTTCAACAGTACTGCCGATTGGGCAAATTAATGTACCGATAAGCTCGGGTAATATAGCTTCGACTCCTGCCGTTGATGCGCTCAACTCTGCAAATTGTCCGGGTCTTCCTTTTGATGGAACAGGCAAACCATATATTGAGTTGACCGCAAGTGCCGTATTAAAGTTCTCAGTTATTGCTGCAGTTGGAAGTGGAAAAACATTATTCGCAACCGCAATTGGTGCTGATTACTAAAAACTAAATCATATGCCACAAAGCGGTTTATATAAGGGTACTTATTCCGGGGTCAATTACGGTACAAATCGTGGTACGGCATCGGGAATGGGATATGGGTTGCAGAGTGTTACAAGCCCCATTTATGAAGCAGAAACAATCGCATGGGTAAAACAACTTTCTTCACCTCCTTCCCCTCAATACCTTTATGCAGTTGATGCCTTAATTACAAGCTTGAAACGGGCAAGTATTTGGTTTCAGTTAGATCGGTTATGGATTTTTGCTACTGAACAGCAGGCTCATGCCCACGTAAGTTTAGTTAATCCAAATGGAATTAATGCACCTTGGCCCACTATTTTGTACGATGGCCCTCCAAACCTTCCGGTACTCGCTACCTGGAATGCTAACAAAGGTTATACAGGGAATGGTAGTAGTATGTATTTAAATACAAATTATAATCCAGCGACAAACGCAAAGAATTTGTCGTTAAATTCATGTAGTGCAGGAGTTTACACAACTGGTACAGATACCGCAACATCACCGTTTCCGATCCCATTTGCAATTGAAACAAGACCAGGTGGTACATCGTATACTCTTGCTCTTGAACCCTGGTCATGGACCGGAACTCAGTGGCAATCCTCGGGTGGTGTCTGGGCAACAACGGGTCCAGCCACAACTCCTGGTGCTACTGAGTTGACCCAAAAAGGGTTATTCACAGTTGTCAGAAGTAACATAACTACTCAATTTATTGCAAACCTGGGAATTGTCCTGGCGACGAATCAAAACGCTTCTTTGCAGATTCCAAGTGGGAATATTCCAATAATGGTTGGAAATAATCGAGGTACGCTCGGAAATTGGTCTTCAAACACATATTCTATGTTTTATGCAGGTAGTGGGACAATTGATCAGGTTGAGTTTTATAATATTTTTCAAATTTTTGCGAAAAGAGTTGGGTTTAGTGTGGGAGCATAATTATAACAATTCAAAAAACAAATAATTTGGAATACTATCAGAATAAGTTCGGTGTACAGTTGCAATTCAAAAGAGCTTTGTTTGCCGTGATGGCTAATTTGAACAACGAAACTTCTATCGAGGATATTGTTGGCAAAGTTCGTGAGCACGTTTATTCAAAGTATTATTCTGAATTTGAAACTGATGCCGCTCTAATTAGAAGTGAAATAGAGTCAATATCTTATCATTCAATACAAAGTTATGTAAGCGGCACAGTGCCGAGTGGTAAAGCTATGTATTCCAATTCACAGCAAGGCTTTATTTCAATGCTTTTAAACAATTCTTTAGGGTCGAAGGAAAATATCAATGGCGTAATTGGCGATGTCTTCCAGAAAGTGAAAGAGGAGGTAGTAAAGGCAGATTTGAGTGATGAGGAGCAGAGACCATTATTACTATCTTGTGATATTGGCGCTGGCGCCAATGAAATTTGGGTTGAGGATGTTTTCAAAAATGCCACTTCCACATTGAATCGTGGAGGTATTGCTACATTTGCAAAAGATAATATTTCATCAACATGGACAAAATCGTGCGTAGATGGTGCATTGGCTGGCCTTAGCGCTGATATTGCGGGGCTTGCTCGTTATTCGAAAAATACGAGTGAACGCGAAGTTGTATTTTCCATTATTGGAGCTTTGACCGTTTCGGTCGGGAAAATCGTTTTGAATTGGACTCCACGAACATTGAAGAAATTAAAATTAGACAGTAAAGTCATTTACGAATTGAATAAGTATGACTTAACTCAATGGTCATTTCCTACTAATTGTCATAATATAGGCGGCTCGACTGTACCGGATCTGTGTACCGGAAGTTTAGGCTGTCCTCCTGTGACTGGCCCACACCGCATACCTATATCTGTACCGGGTATGCCGGGGGGGTGCGTTCCATTCTGTCTAACCAGTAATCCACCACCTGTACCGACAGGTACTGGACCTGTAATCATTATACCCCCCAATGGACGGATTTGTGTTCAAGCCAGCACAGAGGGCCTGGCGTGAAATGAAGGCGGTTACGTTACACATTGAAAGAATCCTCGCTGCACCGTTAGTACTATTGAGGTTTGCTACCTCCGGAAAACAACTGTTCATGCTTCTCGTACCACTCCCAAAATTGCAAACAGTTGATAGACTAATAGTGCAGTGGTAGAATCCTTCCGCTTTCACGATAAGATTGTTTTTAGAACTCCTACGTTCTCCCTGAACAAACTTATTGCCTCAGAGACAGAAATTGATGCTATTAATAAATCTCCTGAATTTCAAGAGGCTCTCTTTAATGCCTCTCCAGAACTGTACAACGAATTAATAAAAAGTTTGGCTAAAAACACCTCGATCAAAAAGAAAAGCAAACAACTTGAATATTCTGTTCGTAAGTACGTTTCAAGAATATGCAGTCGATGCACTCCTTTTGGGCTCTTTGCTGCCTGTTCGACTGGAACTTGGGGTGATCGCAGTGAAATCATTGTTGAACCTAAGTGCAAGAGGCGTACACGCTTGGATATGAACGTTGTCTGTACTATATCTAGGTATTTGTGCAACCAGCCGAGCATCAAGAACAGCTTGCGATATTTCCCAAATACAAGCTTATTTACTTTGGATAATGAATATAGGTTTATAGCTTATGCTTACAACGGTGACCGAAGAAATTATTGCTTAAAAACTGTTGATCGTAGTGAATACGTTCAAAGTGTCTTGAATTGTATTAAGGAGGGAGCGATGATTTCTGAAATAATGCACCACATTGCACCCGAGGAGCACATTGAGGAGATTGATAAACGGGCGTTCGTAGATGAGCTTATTGATTCGCAAATGATTATTAGCGAACTAGAGCCTTCAGTGACTGGCGAGGAATATTATTTAAAAATGTTAACAACTCTAAAATCAATTAATTCAATAAGAAAGTGCAGTGAAATTAGCCGAATAATTGAAATTTTAAGTTCTATAGAAAGGGATCTTGACAATCTTGACAATCTGGATAATGAATGCAATAGCAATCTTTTATCTTATAAAGCAATTCAAACTAAACTTGCGGACTTCGGTGTTAGCGTCGGGCCAAAAAATCTTTTTCAAATTGATGGCTTCAGAACAACAAGTAAAGCTGTGTTGAATAGGGGAATTCAAGAAAAGATAATGACAACATTTAATTTTCTGAAAGTGCTCTGTGCATCAAGGAATAACAGTGATCTTGATAATTTTGTTCGCAAATTCAACGAATTATTCGAGTATCAGGAAATTCCTTTTTTGCATGCTATTGACCCTGATATTGGCATTGGCTATCCTTCAGATGATTTCTCTGGCACCAATCCATTTATTGCCGACTTAGAAGGGTCACAAACTGGAGCTGTAGAAGGGTATCATCGACAAATTACACAAACTGAAGACTTGTTGTTTAAAAAATTGATTAGTGCTACCCAAGATGGGGCTTATGTTGTAAAAGTTGACAAAGAACTTCTTAATATTAAAACCAACAGGCATTGTTTGTCTGACACCCTTTCAGTAATGTTCCGTGTTATTGACCGTCAAACAGAAAAAATACAAATTAAATACTTTGGTGGAGGTTCTGGCGCAGCAAATTTATTAGGCAGATTCGCGCATGGAGATAAAAATATAAGGAAAATTATAAATGATATCGCACAATTCGAGCAGCTCAGAAATAAGGACGCTATTCTCGCTGAAATTGCCCACTTACCCGAAGACAGAATCGGAAACATTGTACTCCGACCAATATTCAGAGATTATGAAATACCAATTCAGGTTAGGTCAGGTGTAAATAAGGAGAAACAGATACCGCTAGATGACTTATGGATCTCTGTCAAAAACGGGAGATTATTTTTGCGGTCCAAAAGATTGAATCGAGAAATTATTCCTAGATTAAGTACAGCTCATGGATTTAGATTTACTGGAACTCCTGCGTACAAACTACTTGGCGACCTTCAAATGCAGAATAAAAGTAACGCGGTTATTAAATTTGATTGGGGGCAGTTTTCATCAATGTTCACTTTCTTGCCACGAGTTGAGTATATGGACGTTGTAATTTTTCCGGCTACATGGAACTTGTCCATTCAAGATTGTCAATCCATACTTATTGAAAGGGAAGATGATTGCCTGATGACTCGCGTCTGCGAGTGGCAGCAAGGATTGAAAATCCCTCGTTGGGTATACTTGGAAGACGCTGATAATGAATTAATGGTTGACTTCAAAAGTCAAAGCAGTATTGAAATGTTTGTTGATACAATAAGAAAACGGAATACATTTAGGTTATGTGAATTTCTTTTTCAGCTTGAAAATAGTTTGATCACTGATACTCATGGTGCTTCATTTGCTAATGAGGTTATTGCCACAATGTTTAACCAATCCTCATTGGACAATTCTCAAACTAATCGATTTCAAAATGTTGAAAAAAGAAACGTGATGCAATTTCCTCCAGAAATGAGTGTTGCAAAAAGATACTTTATACCTGGCAGTAACTGGCACTATTACAAAATATATTGCGGAGTAAAAATGATGAATAAAGTGTTGCTTGATACGCTGAAGCCTTTGCTGGATATATTGAGATCAAACGATCTGATTACAGAATATTTTTTTGTGAGATATTACGACGGACATCATCATATTAGAATAAGGTTTTTCTCTAACAACTCCATCAATAATCCTCGAATTAGCACTATTGTCGGAGAATATTTTGAGAATTTATTCGATAAAGGCTGGGCGTTAAGAATTGCAATGGATACTTACGTCCGTGAAATTGAAAGATACGGTGAGGGGACAATTGAATTATCGGAAAAGTTTTTCACGATTGATAGTCAAAGTGTACTAAATTTCCTTTTGGTATTAAAGCAAATTAAAAATGAAGATTTCCAATGGCAGTTCGCCATAAGAAGTGCACATGATATTATTGCAAGTGTTTATTCAGATGTGAAAAGCCAGTATCTCTTTGCTGAAGAGCAATTTCAGAAATATTTATTAGAGCATGGTTCAAGTAAAAAAATGAAATTGCAGCTCAATAAGAAATTCAGAATTAACAGGCAAACAGTTGATAATTTAATGAATGACTGCTTTGTTAAAGATTTGTCACTAACTCGGATGTCAAAAATTCTTGAGCGCAGAAAAGTGCAGATGATTCCTATTGTTGATCGGATCAAACTTCTGCTCTCTCATGACGAGTCTAAGGTTAGTATAGATCAAATTGCAGCCAGCTTTATTCATATGGCAATGAACAGGATATTTGAGAATAAACAACGAACATGTGAAATGGTAATTTATCGATTCCTTTCAGGATACTACAAATCGTTAATTGGCCGAAGTCAATAAACAGTAATATCACAAAAGCATTTGGGATAGACATGAAAAGTAATCGAAATGTCTCTTCCTGATTGCATTCTTTTTATATTTCAACTTAATAACAAGGCCCTGTCCCATGTAGGTTCGTTGTCACTTATTGCGGAGATTAATGTGAGGCCAATTCCAGCAATTCCATCTATTATTCCAAATTTAGTCTGCCAATCTCCGGATGAGTTATTTTCTTTATGAACATAGTATTTGAAATGCCCATGGCGATTATAGAACTCTAGAGTTTGAGCAAACCAATATTGAGATGCTTCTTTAAATTCATTAAGACCCGTATAGTTATATAAGCGATTAAAAATATGCGCAATCCCAGTAGTCCCATGACATACAGGAGTATCAATCACATATGTTTCGTCTATTTTTCTTCTATTCACAGAGTGCATTCCAATTCGTATGGCATCATCCATCCACTTTTTATTGGCAGTTGCAGTTGCGGCATGCATTAAAGATATTGACACCCCAAGGTCCCCGTAGCACCACCCAAGCCTACTAATATTACCATTTTCGGCAGAAATCCAATTCGGGAATAAGGAAATGCTGTTACCTTCTAGCCTTGTACTCATAATCCAGTCAATACTTTCTTCCAGCATTTTCTTGCAACGTGAAGATCTCGTGATTTTGAATTGCATGGATAGCAAGACGACAATACTTGGTACTCCATGAGCGAGACCAAGGTTGTAAAGTATCTCTCCCTTTTCTCTACGTTTAAGACCGTCCGGCCAGGAAATTCCTTTGGTCATTTTTTGAGCCTGAGAATCCAAATGCTTCAAGAGTTCATCACAAACACTCCACGCTTCATAACCGCAAGCAGTTTGATCAATTGCACACAATAGGTATCCTAACCCTCCATGCAAATAATCGTAATTACCCGATTTAATTTCTCTAATCGAAATTTCTTGCAAATACGCGAAAACATCGTTTGAAATAAATTCAGTTAACGGTTCAGGCTCACCATAAGATTTATGTATATAAGTTCCTCCCCAGATAATGCCGGCAAGTCCATTGCAAAATGTATAAGTGCTTAAGTTGTTTTCTATGGATTGTATTGCTGAATTGATAAGATCCTGTGAAATCAGACGATAAGCAGGTTTTTTTGTAAATTGGAAATACTTTTCAAAAAAAATACTGATACCTGTGTTCCCATCCAGCAGTGAAGGATTATGAGAGTGCAATTTATGCTTTACCAATTGATTCGCAATTTCGTCCAGCAGTAAACGTATTTCTGATATTTGCTTCGAGGTGCTAAATACTGGTGTCCACAAATGATTCGATTTTTATACTCACCTCAACACAACAAACCTTCTCACAGTAATTCCATTCCCCCCACCAATATACTTGAATAAAATAGAGCAACCTAATGGCAAGAGGAAATTCCATTTGTGTATCATTGCGCGATTCAATTAATTGTTTAACTATTTGAAAAACATACCGTAAAATCTTATATTTGAATATCCGTATTTTATTTAGCTTTGGATCTAAGATAATTTATTTCCTTTAATCTAAAAAAATCAAATGACTGTTCACTATACTTACTTGAGAGTGGGCCCGAAGTTGTCTTTCTCTAGAACTTGGCTTCTTACTTTTGTCCTATGCGGTTTATTAAACAATACGGAGGCTCAACTATCCTGGGAAACTCTTCCTAATGCACCCAGATATGTAAGATTTGATGATGTTTTTTTTCTGAACCCCGATTTAGGCTGGACGGTCAGACCTGCGAATCTCTATGGAAATTCTAGCTGGTATGGGCAGATTTACCGAACCAGGGATGGAGGAGAATCCTGGCAATTGTTAAAAGACAGCTCTCCAACCTATTACCGCAGTATTGGTTTTGCCGATTCCCTAACTGGATGGATAGGTAATCTTGGTGATACTTCCCGGGTCAATAACATTCCGACCACTACCGATACCATTCCATTGTATTTTACCACGAACGGTGGAAATTCATGGGCGCCCGTTAACAATATTCCCGTTCCCAAACCCAAAGGGATTTGCGGAATTTCTGTTGCAACAGATTCTGTGATTTATGCCTATGGGAGATGGTACGGCCCACCTGTTCTTTTAAAAACCACTGATAAGGGCAATACCTGGAATTCAAAGAGTATGTCCGCATACGCAGGAGGATTAATTGACGGGTATTTTTTCAATAAAGATACAGGCTTCATAAGCGGGACCAGTCCGGGACAAAAAGCAATGATCTTGAAAACAGAGGATGGTGGAAATAGCTGGAAAACTGTGTACCAATCGGTCCGCAATGACACCGATGGGGTCTGGAAGCTTTCATTCCCAGCAGGAGCAACTGGCTATGCGACCATAGAGCGTTGGGCCAGAAGTACCTGGAATCAAAACACCTGGTTCTTAAAAACCACGGATTCTGGCAATACCTGGCAGGAGCACCCGTTTAACACAGCCACAGATTTACAGGGCATCGGCTTCATTAACGACTCCACGGGTTGGATGGGTGGATGGGGCATGCCGAATTACAAGACCTCCGATGGTGGCAAAACCTGGAGTATTGACAAAACCTTTGGAGTTAAAACTCCTGTTTACTGTTTTGGTATCGATACGGCCTATAATATCAATCGCTTCAGAAGATTTGGAGACACCTTAATGTATGCAAGCGGCAACACTATTTATAAATTACAAAAAAACAAATCTGGGACGGGATTGGCAGAGACATTGAACCCCGATCCCGACTTTAATATTTATCCCAATCCTTTCTCTGATGAAGCCATTATTTCGTACAGGGTTCAACAGGCCACTGCTTTAACTCTTGTGATTTATAATGTAATCGGAGAGAAGATTTATTCTGAAAATTTAGGTATGCAACCAGAAGGAAATTATTATTACAATCTTCACGCCAATCTACATCCTGGTATATATTATTGTACTATTTCAGGACCCGTTTATTCCTATCGTACAAAAATGATAATTGCAACCAAATAAGTAAGCCGTCTGCATCTATGGTCACGTAGGTTCGGAATCAAAGTGACCATACTGTCTATTGGACATTTCACAAACCGAACCCCCACTTCGTCGGTATTTTTAGCCCTCTGCAAGAATATTCCGAAGCCCTTGTTATTATTGTTAAATACATTAAATTTGGATGGGGCTGATTTTGACGGTCTAATGGGGGCTGAGAATATGGAATTACCATATTGACAGTTTTTCGTTAAAATTTGGCACTACAAAATTCATTTTTTCTAATTTTAGAGCGTAAGATTTATTATTGGTTTCAGAGAAGATAAAATAAACGTCAAACTCTGGAAATCGTTTTATAATGGTAACATCCTCTAGTTTAGGAAAGCTTGGTCGCATGGCAAATGGCATGTTCCAAATCGCGGCGTCAATTGGAACAGCTTCAGCTAATAATGACAATGCAGTATTCCCAGCTTGGAAATATATGAATCCAGTTTTATTTAAACACCCCATAGATCAATCTTTGAGTGAAAAGGACATTTCATTTCAGTATTACGAACAAAGCTTCGGCTATTCTCCAATACCCTATATCCGAAATATGAGTCTGAACGGATATTTTCAAAGCGAAAAATATTTCTCTCATTGTTCTCCATTAATAAGGCACTCCTTTGAGCCATCGGATATTTTATTGACAAATTTAAAATTAAAATATTCGGGAATCTTGGACGGAACTACTTGTTCAATTCACGTACGGAGAGGTGATTATATTAATCCTGAGTTCACCATGCATGACGTTTGCAATAGGCTATATTTCAACAGGGCAGTGACTCATGTAATAAATAATGTACAAATTGATACTTTTTTAGTATTCTCAGATGACATCGAATGGTGTCGAATCAACATGGATCAATCTTTCGTTTTTATTTCAGGGAATTCAGACATTGAAGATATGTTCTTAATGTCTCTTTGCACTCATAATATTATTTGCAATTCATCCTTTTCATGGTGGGGATCTTGGCTGAATAAAAATACTTCAAAAATAATCGTTGCGCCGGATAAATGGTTCCGAGATGAATTTGACATGAATTATGCAGATATTTATACGCCTGAAATGGTAAAAATATCTACGACCTGATTTCCGAATGATTCTTTTCCAATGCAAGAATTTTCTTTACGAAAGGCATTCCTTCTGCCCAGGTCGCTTCAGGATAACAATAGCTTGGAGAAAGCACCTTTTTAGTTTTGTTTGATAAGAATTTATTCCAATGCGTTTCGTCATGCCATTGCGCAATGATGCCCTTTTTGTAATCCGCATCAATATTTTCTGCCATTTCTTTTGCAGCCCTTAAATAAGTTTGAGTTTCACCGCCTTGGAATCCACCGCAGAAGTATCTTTTTCGATGTTCCGGAGCAGTGTAAGATGTACTTAGGGGATTAGAACCCCATGCTCCTCCACTTTGGTAAAACCCGGGATGCAAAATTGCCGTGATTCCATTTTCTTCCATATTATTTGGGAGAATTTCTTCTCCTATAACTTCAACTATTTTCATATCAACATCGAGATAGAAAAGGAAATCAGTTGAATAAATCGAAGCGTTGTCTGAAAATAATTTATAACGAAATAGTGTTGGAAAAGGGAATGGTTTGTGTTCAGTTGGGATGTGAATAATTTTTATTCTGTCCGATGTTGAGTATTCAGGTATTTTATCTGAAAATAAATATATAATTAGCTTATGGTCATTCAAAAAATAGGTTTCGATGCTGTCAATTAAAGGTTGGACAAATATGTGGTATTTGCCGGTACTAATAAGATTTATTCCGATTATCATGTAAATTTTACATTTTCTTCAAGAATTCTCAATAAAGTATTAATTCTTTCATCATTTTCATTGCTATTATTCCAGTTTGATGAATTAATGAAATGCATGAACATTCCATCATTGATCATTGCGTAGAAATTATAACGAGATTTATCAAAATAGGGATTTTGACGATAGGATTCATTAAAAAAGACGCATTGGTCTTTCCCATGTTTTTCAATTATCTTAAAGAAATTCCCTCCCGAATCAAGCCCAAATTCTGAACTTACCGAAAAATCTACCAAACTATGATCTACTTTGTTATTATCCCACATGACACAACCTGGCCAAAAATATTTTATTTCACCTTTGACCTGTTCAAGCCCTGCAATGGTTTTTCCATTTAATAATTCTTTAGGCGAGAATGGCTTTAGAGGAAAATTATCATGGTCAAGAAAACAAAAAATGGAATAATCATCCTGTAATTTATTATAACATACGTTGCAAGCAAATGCATGGCTATTGCTATCGGCGCTGGTTGATGCCCGGGTCTTCAAGTAGATACAATTCAATGTTTTCGCGCGGTTTTCTATTATTTCACTGTTTTTTATGTGGTCACTGTTATTTACAACAATTAAATCGTAGTCATCTTTGCACAGCATTTCTATGCATTTGGCCTGGTGATCCAACAGGCCTAATGTATTATAGGCGATTACAACGATTGCGGTTTTATTTTTTTTGGGCATATAAGATTCTTGTATCCGTCACCCTGAATAAATTGTACTGCTTATTTCCCTTGAAAGCACTTGTAATAGCATTAAAGACATCAGGAATATCACTATCGTGCCAGATTATTAAGTGTGCATTTGATTTAATTGCCTCCTTCGATTCATGAAAGGGATTATCATAGTTATGTTCGCCATCAATATACCAGCCGTCAATTGGATAAATTGAACTATAATTAAATTTTAAGCTATCGCCCCTTAGTTGGATAAAAGGAAGTTCACATCTAACTCCAACATTGTCTCCTTTACCCTCCATAATCGGATGTTGGTGTGAAATATGGGCCAGCTCTGTTGGCAAATCCAGAGAGTAAACCACCGCATGGTCTCCCAAGGCATTTTTAATAATTTTGGCACCCGTCCCCACATTGGTGCCGATTTCAAGAAATCTTTTGATTTTAGATTGATGCAGCTTCAACAGGCAATGAATTACCAAATAGTCTTCTTTAAATCCTTGAAATTCATTATTGATTATTGCGTCGGATATCAGCTGGTCGCTGATTATTCCCGTTGATTTTATTGGATTAATACTCATTTTGATACATTAAGATTATGAATTCGTTGATAAAGAAGAAAATCAGGTAATATGTGAAACTTGAATTTGCCAAAACTTCTTTTCCATAGCATAAAATCATCTTTGGGGATTTCACTTGAATTGAATTTTGTACAATTTTCCCAAAAATATTTTGAATAGCAAACCGCTGGATGAGCGAGAATATTTCGGTTGTTTGCTGCCTCCTTTTCAATATCCAAATTTGATATGTAAAGAGCCTCAATTGGATTTTCATCTTCATCCACGCGGATGAAATTTGATGATACAATGTCATAGCCCATTTCCATTGCTTCAATCTGCTTTTCAAATCTAAACGTGGAATAGAAGTCATCAATATTGACATTAAAAACGACGTCATAGCCAACGGAAAATACTTTATCAAGCAAATGATTTTGAGCATTAGAATGGTTCTGCAGGTCGAGGCTTTCAAAATTACTTCCAACATAATGTTGGGTACCGTTCCCTCCATATTCCAATTCATACACATCAAAATTCTCGTAACTCTGGTCCCTGATAGAACCAATGCATCTGCTGATCCAACTATTGGGGTACCGGGTTATATTCTTATGAAATAATATTACTGCGCTGTTCAAAGTTCGACCTTTATCCTTGTGTATGCTTCATAATTAGTTGTTTCTTTTGAGATATACTGGATTTTTGATAATCCATCACGCTCGCCGCCTCCAATGAATTTACCATTCCTAAACAAAGAATTATATTTTTCTAAATTTTTTGAATATGCATCGGAGCCATTATTATTTGGAGTATGATGCAGGCTGCGGAACATGCATTTTCTCCTGTCTATTTTTATTCCGCGTTCTGCAGTCCTATTTCTTAGATCATCGTCTTCACATCCCCAACCCCAATAATCGTTAGAAAATCCGTTAACTTTTTCAAAACTTATCGCATCATAGAGGGTAACCCCTCCAAAATATTCAGTATAAAATCTTCCAACTTTATCAATATAAGGCAGATTCCAAAAAAACTGTTCAACCATTGAAGCTAAATGGGTTGGGGTTGAGACAAATGAATAATCGGCATTCTCCAGTGGAAGCATGTCCACATCGTGAAAACAATAATTGCCATGTTGACCCATTGTTTCCTTGAAACCAATGTTAAGTAATTTCCCTCTATTGAACGGTTTACTATCGGCCTGTTCAACAACCACTATCTTGAAACTTATTTTTTTTTTCAACAGGAAATTTTTCATGTGTGGTATAAATTGATCTAAATGTTCGTCTCTATTCCTGAAAGGAATGACAATGCACAGCGTATTGTTGTCCCGCACAATCGGAACGGAAACTTTCTTTTTGTTTTGTATCTCTTTTAGAATTGTGAAGCTATCCGCTAACTTAGCTTTGTAATTCAAATACCAGGATGCAATCTCCTTTTGCTTCCTGTTTATTTCACCTGGTGTCTTTAGCAGTTCAATGATTTTTTCACCAGCATCCTTCCATGTTTTCACTTCAATGAATGAGTGATTTGGGAAGATTTCTTGGTAAAGATTAAGGGTAGAGTTATTTTCCTCAACCTTAATAACTGGAATGCAGCCCCATTCTAAGGTTTCTAATAATCTGAATCCTCCGGCATCAGTCATTCCCCAACCCCTAGGACAAGGAGCAAAAATGGTTTGTTTATAAATTTCCGCCACCTGTTTGGGAGATTTCCAGTTAGGATCATTCCAGCCTGCAGTATGATGTTGATAATTTGGAATTATCTCCTTAAGCGCGTTGCACATTTCCTCACGCTCCAGCTTTAGTTGACCAATAAAACTCCAAATGAAAGGTCTCCGACTTGCATCGCTCAGTGAATTATAATCAGAATTATAAAAACCTGATTTGAATCCAATAGGGATAAAGGACACCCTATTTTTTAATTCTTTATCAGTTGCGACCGAATCGTCGTAATAACCTCTCCAAACATGCTTTGCATTTCTGTAGTAATCATAATTATGATTTAGATTTTCATTGGAAAGATGCAGCAATGAATAATTAAACTTTAATTCATCAAACTTTTTCAAGTAGTTACGAAATTCCTGACTTATGTCCTCTTGGTCGTTGCTGTATATTATTAACGAATTATTTTTTACTGTTTGGAATGATTCATTATCAAAATGAGGTATGTAATCTATTTTCGAAAGCAGTACTCGTTGAATATATTCCAATTCAAATCCTGTAACTTCCCCATTGGCGGTTTGCCAAATTACATTTATTGAATCCAAATTGTTTTCATTAACCTCTATTGGGTATGGTTCAGATAATACTGGCAATAATGGAAAGAATTCCTGATTTTCAGGAAGTGAAACCAAATGCTGGATTTCATCATATTTATCTAATTGAGTACAATTAAATAAATGACATCGAAATAATTGATTGGAATATGCATTAGGATTAATAAATAATACTCTTTTTGGATATGGATTCTTTTGGTGATACTTTTCCATTCCAATTTTACTTATTTCATATGCCTCATCATACCTACGTTCATTGTGGAGTAAGTACATGATTTCTAACAAATGTTCCACTCTCATCTCATCTAGTTCGGAACATTTCTGATACTCGAGTAATACATCCCTTTTAGGATAATTAAGTTGATTCATCAAATAAGCCGATCTAAATTTAGAGACGTAACGTTCTTCGAAAAATCCATCTTGCCTCGCCGCTCTCTTTTTATACCATTTTAAAGCTTCCTCGTACTCTTTTGCCGCGAGATAGCTTTGAGCCAAGTAAAACATGCTCCTTGTGTCAGTATTATTTTTTATTACTTCTTCCTTCAAGGTTTTAGCGAATTTTAAGTATTTTTCTTTCGTTGCTTGGGATTTCCAACTGCTGCCATCTGTTGTGCAAATTATATGAAAATCATTAAATTCCAAGTAATTATGTGGTTCCAGACAGTATAGTACTTCATGAACTTTATGGTTCCACTTGAGTGGTTTTGAAATTCTAAACAAATGCCTTCTCGAAAAGATTGAACCGTCTCCCTGGGCTTGAATTCCGCCAATGTCGGTTGAGTTTAATTTTATTTTAAAATCTTTTAGATTGAAATTTTCTTTGAAAATAACTATGTTGGAACAATCAATCCATAATCCAAAATCTGCTCTCCCTTTTAAATGCCTTAATGCTTTATTCCGCCATGCAGCAAAGTTAAGTTCTGTTTTTTCCTTGTCATTCTTGTATTCAAAATCGAAAATCTCCACAGGTTTGTTTGCGTCCTTGAATACTTGTTGAACTATTTCTTTGGATTTGTCCGTTGAACCTGTATCGCATACTACAGCGCCATCAATTATCGGCATAACCGAATCCAGCATTCTTTTTAATACTTTCTCTTCATTTTTCATAATGAAGTTCAGATATAATTTAGGTTCGCTCATAGAAAATAGTTGAGACTATAATAATTTACTCATTTTAGCCCGAAAAAACTTACTTAATGTTATTTCCTTTAACCCCCCATTCTCATTTTTGCAATTCAGTGTTAATGAATCGCTGTCCATTTTAAAGACCGCTTCCATTGCCACCAGCTCTCTTTTATTTACTTGTATCAGTGACTGATTTAGTGTTAGCAGTTCCTCCAATGAAATATTCATCAACGTGTATCTTTTTTGATCTTTTAGAATAATTGATTTGTGTCTGGAATCAATTTCGTCCGTTCCGGCAAAAATAATATCCGATGTTTTCAATTTTATTTTTCCCCTTGATTCAGCAACATTAAAAAAAGCATACTCTTTTTGTGAAATTTGATTCAGTATTTTTTTAGCTTTTTCAATTTCAGAAATTACATTTTTCTTTTGAAATGGTTTTATAATTATGCCTATTGGGTTTAAAGAGAGTGCCTCGTACAGCAATGAATCTGATTCTGCGATAAAAATTATTGACCTCGTTTTAATCGATTTGGCCACATGAAGACTGTTTATTTTTTTCATCCCAAGTTCAAGGATGCAAAGGTCATAGCGAATTTGAGATTCGCACATCAAAAAGTGCTCAGGGCAATTAAATGTTTCACGGACGGCTATTCCAGAATTATTTCGTAAGAACTCAACCAATAATGAGGCGAATTGGCAATCCTCAGTTACAATCACCGAATTGAGTTCCTTTTTTGTGATTTCCTGTACCATGATTGAATGGAGATCCTTACTAAGACTACAAGTTTACAATAGTTATTGCGAATATTTTTTACCAAAAGTTCGAATTATCTTACATACGTTAAGTCTGGAATTTGAACGAATTTCGAGGGTCACCTTGATTTTTAATATAATCAAAATATCTCTGTAATGCCCAATTTTACTTAGGCTTAGCAATAATTGATAATTATACAGAAAGGGAAGAAATCTTA
>Ga0206879_1131_pt1 | contig 16832 bp, 20 predicted proteins | sample Alteio_BWOrgCont_5_FD_152897 | JGI IMG/M metagenome (GOLD analysis project Ga0206879, IMG submission 152897) | Enriched cells from forest soil in Barre Woods Harvard Forest LTER site, Petersham, Massachusetts, United States -... | ecosystem: Environmental > Terrestrial > Soil > Temperate forest > O... | reverse complement strand
TGTCAAAAAGGACACGTATGGGAAACGAGGGTTTCCAATATTTTGGTTGGACATTGGTGCGCCAGGTGTGCAAACAGTGAAAATAATTTGGTGCGGAAAACAAAAATTCAAGAAATCCTGCTATTTGCCCAAAATAAAAAGGGTAAGTGTTTGGCATTGAATTATGAAAACAACAACCAAAAGTTAGAGTTTGAATGTGAGCACAAACATAGGTGGAAGGCTTTGTGGTCTAACATTAAACATAAAAACTCGTGGTGTCCAATTTGTTCAGTAAATTCACGTAGGAGAAAGTAAAAGGTCACATTACCTTAATTGACATTGAATATGGAAAATGACGAGTTAGATAAGATTTTAAGACATGTTTCAGGAACCGATTTGAGCAGGCTTGCATTACCCAAAAATGAGGATTTAGATAGGATTTTAGGAAATAATGATTTCCAGAAATTTAGAAAATCAATGCAAGAAGTTGGTAAAGACATTAGCGATTACATTGCCGTAAGTGGATTTGGAACAAATATTGCTCTCATTGCAAAACAATATAAAGAACACTTTGAACCACAGATTGAATCGTTTAAAAGGATACAAAGTGCCATACAACCATTGCTGTTTCAGCAATCTAAATATCAAGAACATTTTTCCAATTTTAGAAATATAATTAGCCCATCGTTATCATTAATTGATACAATCACCTCATATAATTCCTATGCAAAATACCAAGAAATATTTACAGATTATGGAGGCAGTTTAGATTTGGAGAATTTTTCTCAAGAGGATATAAAACTCACCATTGAAGAAAATAGAGAAGTTATTGAAACTGTAAATCAAATAGTACTCGATGCCGAAAACCGTGGATTACCTCACTATGAAATTACTGAATTGATATTTGCTCAAATTCAAAAATATATTCCCAATATAAATTCCAAGTATTTTGCAATTCTTATATTAATATTTATGTTGGCCCTCCATAGTTATGAGCTGTATTTGCCTTATTCCACAGACAAGGCTGTAAAGGAGGAAGTCGTGCCAAGATTAATCAAACAAACAGAAATGGTCGATAAAATATTGATTGAAAACAAGGAATCAAAAATCGAACTGCAAAAAATTGAAAAGGATTTGAAATCCATAGATTCTAAAATTTCAACTGAGAATCTTGAAACCAGAAACGAATTAAACAAAATCAAAAAAGATTTGAAATTAAAGGATGATAAAATTGAAATTTTAATTGACGAAATGAAAAAAACTGAAGGTAATAAATGAATTTAACGCCAAACATTGAATAATTTTAACAAAAGTAAAACAAAATGAAACTTATTAAACCTGAAAAAATAAACCTTCAAACTCACCCCACTCTAAATGAAAAATGGATTCAGCAAATAATCGCTGACGACCCAGCAATTCTTGGTTTAGGTGAATTGGTTCTTAGAGACAAGGAGCGCATCCAACCAAAGGCGGGCAGGCTTGATTTATTGTTTCAGGATGTGGAAAGAGAAAGCAAACGCAGATATGTAGTTGAAATACAACTGGGCAAGGTAGATGAAAGCCATATCATCAGAACAATAGAATATTGGGATATTGAAAGAAAAAGGTATCCGTTATTTGACCATTGTGCCGTTATAATTGCGGAAGATATTACAAGCCGATTTCTAAATGTAATCAGCTTATTCAATGGACACATTCCCCTTATCGCAATTCAAATGTCCGCTTACAAAATTGCCGAAGACGAGGTATCATTAATATTTACAACTGTTCTTGATGAAGTTGTTCGTGGGCAAATTGATGATGAGGAAGAAACAAAAGAGACAACCGATAGAAATTATTGGGAATCAATCAGAGGCACTAAACAGACTGTTGCCCTCACAGACGATTTGCTTGAACTCATCAAAACTTTTGCTCCTGACCTTGAATTGAAATACAATAAATACTACATCGGACTTGCAAAAGACGGACATCCCAACAATTTTGTATTATTTACTCCAAGAAAAGGAAGTCTGATAATGGAACTTCGGATTAAGCAAAATCCAGAAATTCAGGAAAAACTGGATAGTGCCAAGCTGGACACAATGGAATATGACAAAAAATGGGGAAGGTATCGCATACGTCTTGACAAAAATGATATTTCTAAAAATAAAGAACTTATAATTGATTTGCTTAAACAAGCATTTGCACTGACAACGGAAGATTAGGATTCATGGATGTTAATTTGTCGAAAGCATTTTTTTCCAATCTGGCCCACAGATTTTACAAGGAAAATGATTTGTCCGACATTACATGGGCTTTAAGCGAGGCACACCCCGAATTTAAAAGACTATTCCTGTCATTTTTTTTCTCTGAAATAGACGATGTTTCTGAAATAACCCTTTCAAGAGAAGTTTCAGAGGAAGATAGCCGACCTGATTTTTCTTTTGAAGTAGGAAATTCAAAATATATTATTGAGGTAAAGAAATTTGACAAGGATTACCATTTTGAGCAATATAAAAAGACATTTCCAGGCGCACGTTTTGGATGGATAGCTATTTACAATACTGAAAAGCAGGATGGTATCGAAATTCGTACATGGGAAGAATTCAAAATATTTTTAGAAAGGTTTGTAGAGACCGTAAATTCAAATGAACTAATACATTCTTACATATCCTATATTGAACAAACTTGTTCTATTATAAATTTCAAGAAAATGACACTCGACAATTCGCCTTTCTTTTTTAATAAATTAATTGAAAAAGTTATTCAAAGCTCCCTTCCTGAATTCGATGTAAACAACTACAATCAGGCAAAAAGCATTAACGAATGGAGAAACGGGAAGTATTTTTCGTTACAAAAAAAAGGTTCAAATACTGTTATTTACCCTTGGTTCGGGGTTTATTATGACAAAGAGAAAACACTCATTTATATTGGTTTTAATTATTCTTGCAAACCAATTCACGATGCTTACAATGATGATAAATTGGATTCAAAGGGAATATACAGTGAGAAACCCTATTTTGATGTGGGAGGATGGGACGAAATATGTTATGAACTAAAAGATAATGATTTCAAGAGGTTTAATACGATGACGGAGCCCAAGGAGCAAGAGAAATTGCTTTCAGATTTCTTCATGGAAGTAATTAAAAAAGTTGAACCTTATATTCTTTAAAAATGTCCTCTCAAGGTACAATCCGCAGATACACCCTCATCATTGAGAAAATCAACTCTCAATCCTGTCCATCATTCAATACCATATCCGTATATCTTCACGAACACGGCTTTGAAATCTCGGCCCGTACACTCCAAAGGGACATTGAGCAGATACGCCTGGAATTCGGCGTAGAAATCAAATATGACCGTACCAAGAGGGGCTATTACATCGACGAGAAAGCGACCGTTAATCTGGATTCGTTTCTAAGGTTCCTGGAAATCGTGGCCACAGCCAATCTTTTGACCCAAACACTCAAAGACGGGAAGGATGCGCTGAAATACATCTCTTTTGAAGCCGAAGGCAACCTGAAGGGGATTGAGAACCTGCAAGCCATCTTGTTCGCTGTAAAGAACAGGAGGCAGATTTCTTTTGCCCACTATAGTTACAATACAGGCAAACAAAAACAGTATCATGTCAATCCATATTTGCTGAAGGAATATCAGAACAGGTGGTATCTTTTCGGCATTGCAGACGAATTCAAGGAATTCAGGACTTTTGGAATTGACCGAATTGAAAACCTCGTGGTCAAATCAAAAACATTTGTTCCTGATAAAAACCAAGACGCTCAAAAAATGTTTACTAATGTTGTCGGCCTGAACTATTCTGCAAAGACACCGATAGATGTTCTGCTGTCCTTTTCACCTTTACAGAGCCAGTATATTAAAGCCTTGCCCCTGCATCACTCCCAAAAGGTTGTTAAGGAAAATTCAAAAGAAGTTCAGGTATCGCTATATGTTATACCGAACTACGAGCTTGTCCAGAAACTTCTGATGCTCGGAGATAATGTCAAAGTCCTGAGCCCGAAAAGCCTGGTTAAAGAGGTTAAATTGGCCTTACAGACTGCGTTAAAGCAGTATTCCTGACATTATTTTTTATTACGACACCCTTTGGCGGAGTGACGACATAGTTTTGTGGTATAAATCACAACAGCTATGGAAAACCAATCAGATTCTTTGCAGGAAAAAAACTCCCTGAAAATCAAAATAAGCTCCTTTGATGTGTTAAGGAAAATTCAAAAGAAGTGCAGGTATCGCTACATGTTATTCCGAACTATGAGTTAATTCAGAAACTTCTGATGCTCGGAGATAATGTCAAGGTGCTTTCTCCAAAAAGCCTTGTCAAGGAGATTAAATCTGCCTTGCAGACTGCTTTAAGGCCTTACGAAGTGGTTAAAATCAGTGATGATAGTACCATGACAATTCAAACCTGGGAAAGCAAGGAACGCTTTCAAAGTGCCATGCCAAAAGCAATGGGCGCTCATTCAGCAAAAAATAAGAACAGGGAAAACTTCGTCGTATCCTATCAAGGGTATTCAGGCGAGATTGTTTTGACCAATTGAAAAGTGCTCATTCCGATGCTCAAAAACACGGTATGTTATTTATAAAGGAGTGAAGAGTGTTTAATCGGGCGTGATGCAGGGTTTTAAGCTCCGAATTGTCTCAGATGATGGTCTGCATGGTTGTAATTTAATTTTCCCCAATCTTTTTTACTGAATTTCCCTGCAATCTTATTTTCAGGAATTAAAATTCCTGCTTTACAAAATGTTTCTACCGCATTTTTAAATTGATTTCGTTCTGCTTCAAAATCTGTTGGATTAATATTGTTCTTGACTATGTCCAATTCCTTGAAGGTATTAGCCTTCTCTTTGGGTGGTTTAGTATTTAAAAGAAAGAATTTAAACAACCATTTCGGCATTGGAGGTAATTTACCAGGAGTTGGATTGAGTTTGCCTGTTGGAATATCAAGGGCTAAACTCATGTGTCGTAATCCTTGATTTACATTCATTTTACCCCATTGCGCCTTTGAATTGGGGTTCAGCTTGTCAATCCGATTAAGGATTTCCTGTTTGGTATGCTCATCAAATAGATTTTTCATTCATTTAATTTTTTCAAAGTTTATTTTACAGCAAATTTCTTTCCAAAATTAGACTTTTTTATTTACCATAAAAGAAGAACGCCCCCAAGAGGAGGCGTTCCACAATCACGGCTACTGCAATTTACTTTTTGCAACAGCCTTTCCCGTCCATTCCAGAACAGGAACCTTTATCAGAAGAGGAACAGCACTTTTTCTCTTTACAGATTTTAGCGCATTCCTCTTTGACTTTTTTACCTGCATCGCTCTTTTGGGCATCTGCGGTCATGTTGCTCCATTGTTTGCAAAGGTCTTTGCATTTATCGTCCTTGCAATTTTTGCAACATTCACAGTCGGAAGATGCAGGAGCATTTCCAATCGCACTGACGTTAAACATCAATGCACATAGCACAGCTATGATTGACACATACTTTTTCATTTGTTTAAGATTTAATTGTTTGACTAATATTCTTTATTGGATGAGGGTCAAACAATCTTCGGAGGATGCCATGCGTCAGAGAGGAAATCAGCGCAGAGTTTTTCTATTGGTGAACTAAAATTCTGATTTGAATGAGTGGATGGAGTGGCTAATCCTTGCGGTTGAGCTGTGAGAGCAAAAATGTTACAACAGCTCATAAATGGATTTCCCATGCCGTTACATTCCTTCGGCAGGTTTTTCTTCCCTTCATGAGCACAACAAGACATTTGGCAGTGAGGCGTTCCTTGTGAAAATATTACGGGCAATGACGGAGCAACTGTCAGGAACAGAATGTTGATGCTTAATATGAAAGCAAACAGTTTCACTTGTTTAAAGGTAATCAATTCAAAGCATTCAATCAAATCCCCAACATACCGCCAGACAAATCCAAAGCGCCATTATTCTGTATAGCTCTATTTTCGCTCATATTCTTCTGTCTTTTCTGATGACACAACTTTTGAAGCTCCTTGGAAGACAGAACCTCACTTATTGGGAGTTCGGAAGTGGATTCCTGAAACTCACATAATTTCTCTTTCATTTTGAATAATTTCACTGTTCAACAGTAAGACGGTTATACTGGGATTATATTTTAAATGTCCTAAACGAGCACATCAAGTATGCAGGACACCAGTATCGTTACCCCCGCATTTATGCACACATACTTCTCGGATACGAACCAGACAGGTGTTTCTATGCTCCTTATTTCTTTGCCTGACCTGAATATGATTTTACTTTTTTCGTGAACGACATTCCATAACTGCATTGCCCGTTGGAGTTTATGGTATCGTTTCTTTTGAAGTTCCTTGTCTGAAATGACTTCTGTGAGTTCTTCCTCGTTGGTTTGCTTTTGCATTGCGATAATTATTGGTGAGGTATTGGTCATCCCATGACGGATTAACGGCAATAATGATGCAGAAAGTATGTTGGCGAGATTAAAGTTTCATTAAGATTGAGCTAAGAAATGTTTCGGGGAATCGCTCTGTTGATAAGGAATGTACTTGTCATAGCCGGAATACAGCAATTTGTCTTTGTATCAGCACAAGTGGTATATTTAAATAGCAGAACGTAGGGAATGATTCAAGTCCTTTTGTTGATGTGTTTTAATGTGATTTTGCAATTGCTTTTTCAAAGTGTTCAGATAATCTTCAAGGTCAAGGATAGAAACTTTCCTTTCTGGCGAACTGCCAATGGGGAGTGGTGTTTCATCCAGGTCTCTGTACAATTCAGGGTAACTGATTTTAAGTTCATTGGTGATTTGGATTATTTCCTGCGTGAGCTGATGTTCATTTTTCATAACCAATATTTTCAAAACTTACAGTACTTCTCCATTCTTATGAATTTCCAATTCAATCCGAACCTTTATTAAAACCAAGGTAGTAAAGGGAAAGGTGACGAGGTCTTTATCAGTGTATTCAGAATCATTATTCCGAATATAGTCTATCAGCATTTCCCTGCTTAACATAAATGTTTTTTTAATGAAAATGCCTGAAAAGCCTATAAACAATATAAATTGCCAGAACTACCAGACCTATTCCCAGAAACAACCTATTGGGCTTCGCAGGTTTTGTAAGTCCTGTTTTGGGCTCATCAAGCCCCAGTACATCCTTTTCCTTGTAAATTACTTCAGGCGCTATGGTTTTTTCTGTTTCCATTATTGGGTTGTGCTATTTTCTGACGATTGTTTAGGTTGTCGAGGTCTCAATGAGAAGTCCACACTCATTATGTAGTAAATAATGGCGATTAAGCAAAGAGACAATCCAAACCAGAAACGCCAGTCGTGATGTGCTCTTTTCCAGTAGGGAGGCCGATTATTGTGAACCTTGTTTTGTTCCAGTTTAGCTACCCTATGATGATTGTGCTCATTTTCATTCATTTGTTTTTTTATTTCGCTTTGACACGGAAATACCTTTTGGCATTTCTGCGTGTTGCCATTGAATCAACTACCTTTTTATGCTCTGATAGCATCGCAACATCTTCTTTGTGATGGAAATCATTTTCGAGCTTGTGTTTTTCGATTGTGGATACAGCAGGAACCTTCTTCTTATCTACCACTCCCTTAGCATTCTTAGTGGCAGTAGCGATTATTTCACCTTCATCCATTTTCGGATGTTCCTTTAACATGGCATTAGCAATTTCAATTGCCTTTGTCCTTACTTTAACAGGTAACTTTTTCATTGAAACTGGATAGTTTGTTTTTGTCCAAGGCATAACTTTGTTTTTTATTTGAATAATAACAAGCAAAATTCTGGAAAAAGAAAGAAAACGTATTACACAACAATTAAAAATGATTGCGTAGTTCACACCTTCCTCTTTGTCGCATTGCCATTTACACTTTCAAAAGTGTGAAAGATATAATTGATAATAAAGGTTCTGTAACCCATTTAGGTACTTGTGTACTCACCTTTACATACATTCTTTCTATTCAGCGTGAAATCTAATCCAATTTAAACAATTTAAAACCAAAACCCATGTCAGAAAACCCAAAAGACCCCAAAGGAAATGTTAACCAAAATGGTCAACAAAAAAATCCGAAAACAGAACAGAACCAAGACAATCGTAAGCAAAAGGAAAGCACCTCTTCAAAGGAACAAACAAACGCTTCGGACAAGAAGAACTATGGAGCAGATGCGAAAAATCCTAAAACTGAAAAGAATCAGGACAACCGCAAACAAAAGGAAGTTACAGCGGAAGAGGAATCAAACATCAAAGATGAAGAAGGTAATCAATCAGAAGTAGAAACCTTGATTTCAGATTAAGAAAAGAGTTTTTCGGTTAACCAAGTTGGAAGGCCTTTCGTAGTAAATACGGGAGGTCTTCTTTACTATAGGTATGAATAATGTAACTCAATTTGATTATTGTGTAATCCTTGTTTCTATTAAATAGGATAGTTTCGCACAGAAATAATCTAAATAAAAAATAATTTTATGGAACAGTATTTAATCGGTATCGCAGTATTACTCCTTTCAGTTACAGCAGGAACATTTCTGCTTGCAAAGACAAAGAAAGAAGAACTTGGAATATTTTATCGGGTAATTGCCTGGTTCGTTATCGTCTTTTCACTTCTGATGATTTTTTGCTCCGCACTTCATTGTATCGTATGTAGAGAGATGAGAATGGAAAATCGTTTCAAGCAGTGTGAAATGTTTTGCAAAGAGCATCCTGAAATGAGAGAAGAGATGGGAATGGGCTATGGGATGGGGAATGAGAAGTTTAGATTCAGAGAAATGCACGAAGGACGGGATGGAAGAGATGGCTATATGGACAGGAAAGATGGTCATTGGGACGGAAAAGAAGGTTGCATGGACGGGAAAGATGGAGACAAAGACGGAAAAGACGCTTGCTGTAAGGACGGCAAGAAAGAAGATTCATCAAAAGAGGGTAATTCAATTAAAAAATAATACAATATGAAATTCAAGTATTTTGTTTCGTCATTGCTTTTGATAACAGTGATGGCATGTAATCAACCATCCAATGAGTCTGAAAATCATTCCTCGAATTCAACTGAAAAACAGGAGCAAAAAAGGGACGGAGTTTATTTTGCGAACCTTAAAGACGGTGACAAAGTAAAATCTCCGTTTATCATTGAAATGGGCGTAAGAGGAATGGAAGTTGAGCCAGCAGGTAAACTTGACGAGGGCAAAGGACACCATCATCTTATCATTGACGGGAGTTTTACCGAAAAAGGACAAATGGTTGCAAAAGATGAAACACATTTACATTTTGGGAAAGGACAAACCTCGGATACACTTTCTTTAAGCCCTGGAGCGCATACACTTACTCTGCAATTTGCAAATGGCCTGCATCAGTCCTACGGTCAGGATTGGAGTAACACAATTTCTATAACAGTAGAAAATTAATTCCAATCTTGAACGAAACGACCATAAAATGTCCTCACTGCGGTGTTGAACAAAGAGCAACGATACCTTCATCTGGAAGAAAGATGGCGTTGGATTGTAAAGCTTGCAACAAAATAATGTTCGCCAAGGAAGGAAGTTGTTGTGTTTTCTGCTCCTACAGTGGACGCAAATGCAATGCTTAATATACCCCACAAGTGCGCTTTGAAATCAATGCTGTGTATTCTATTCTTTGTTCTTGTATTTCATCTCCTTGTTCTGACGCAAGTCATTCCTTATAATATCGTTTGGGGTGGCAAATTCCAGAGCGAAACGCAGATGCGAAGTTTTGAAATGGTTTCGGTAATGGTTAATGCACTCATGATAAGCGTCATCGCAATAAAAGGGAAATACATAAAGCTGAATATCCCAATAAAAATAATCAACGCAATTCTCTGGGCTTTCGTTCTTCTTTTTACCCTTAATTCCATAGGTAATTTATTTGCCAGGACTTTTATAGAGCAGATTGTATTTACGCCTGTAGCAATTATTTCTGCGATTTTATGTGTTAGATTGGTTACTGAGCCAGAAATAGGTAATTGAGCTTCGCTGTTGTGTAAAACTAAAAAGGTAACTGGAGAGTTTTCTCTTCCAGTTACCTTTTTAAAATCAATTAAATCAGAATTAAGCTGTTTGCTGACAAGCTTCTGCACATTTATGGCAAGTTTCTGAACATTTTTTGCATTTTGGATTATCGTGTTTTGCACATTCAGTTGCACACGCATTACAGGCATCCACGCATTTTTGATACAATTCGCTGGACACATCAGAGAGTGTACTAATTTTTTGACACTGTGTTATGCAATCGTTGCATAATTTTACACAAGTTTTCATTTCGGGCATATCTTTACAAGAGTCTGCACAAGATTTACAATCAGCTACACAGGATTTCAGCAAGCTGATAAGCTCTTTTGATTTTTCGTTTTTCATAATAATTAATTTAAGGGTTTAGGTTAGTTTGAAATAATACGAGGCGAAGATGCTGGCTATTTAATGGACAGATATTACATAACACAATAAAACAGTTGCATCATTCTCACTTATTGAATATCCTGAGTAAATTTCCACCCTTTTTTAATGCCTTTCAAGAATTTGTGCACAAAGAATAATTAAAATCTATTTACCTTAGTCCCGACAAGACCCTCTTTTTCATGAGCGACAAATCAGATGAAAACGATACTGCAAAATGTAACTTTTGCGGTCAACAATTACCCGTGTCAAAAATGTTTGTTCTGAAAAGACCTGCGGGAAGTCGAGTAAAAACGAAAGAGATATTTTGGTGCGTTAAATGCTACAACAATTCGGGCTTAAAAGCTTCGTTACCGAAGGGCATAGAACGACCCAGCAAGACTTAACTAATTTTACTATCAGGATTTTCCCTCACACTCTTTCTGAGTAGAAATCGTCAGAGCCGAAAAACGATTTAAGAGCCGAAAGCTGTTTCAGCCAATATCCCAGAAACTGCAAGAGACTTTAAAGGACTGAAATGCCTGGGACGCATTAATAGCCTCTTCCTTTTCTTTTAATACAGAAGTGCCAAAAAGCCTGGTTCAGTCTGCTCTTAGCCGTTAATAGATACTGATGGAACTGAAAGAGACTGAAGGTAAGGAACAGGGAAATTTCATCTACAAATTTCAATAGTTCACCGAAATTTTCTCTCCCATTTTTTCTCCTTTGTATAAATTGCCTGTTAAAATTATCTTAACTTTTTATTAAGAATGAAGGAGTTAATTTTAACGGAGGCAATTGATTTGAGCTATTGCAAAATCCGCTATGAAGGCCCTGTAGTTTATTTTGTTTTTAAAGAGGGTGCAGAACTGGGTTTTCCTGAAATACGTGAATGCACCTACCATGCTGAACGCCTTAGTGGCAAAAAGCCATATCTTGTCCTTTCAGATGCCCGAGTAAACATGAATGTCACTCAGGAAGGACGAAAAGTTGCCTCGGATATAAAGGAAGCCCCACTTCTCAGAGGCACTGCTGTTCTTGTTAAAAACACCGCCTTAAAAATCGCAACAAATTATTTTACCAAATTCGGTGGGCCCAACTACCCTTTCAGAGCCTTTACTGACAAACAGAAGGCCATTGACTGGCTCATGAAGCTTTGGGAAAACGGACAATTGCAATTTCCTGTTTAAATCTTACTGCTTTTACGCCCAAAGGAAGTATATGGCAGAATATATTGAAGAGTAAAGCCAAATCATCAGACCACCGTTTTGAGTTAGAAACTGCGTCTGATGTAAGGAAAACGTGTTTTTGTACTTTTAAAGTTCGGGAAATGGGTTAGATTTGAAGCGCTGAAAACAAAAGGCACATCACAATATCCCAAATATACTAAAACATGATAGAAAGTAACGATAGCTATATAGCCGAAATTGAAGATTACGCAATCATACAACTGGATGCAGAAGGTAATGTGAAGAATTGGAACAGAGGGGCTGAAAAAATAAAGGGATATTCAGCCAAAGAGATAATCGGTAAACACTTCAATCAGTTTTATACAAAAGAAGACCGTGAAAAGAAATTACCAGAGAAATTAATTGAGAAAGCTACTTCTAAGGGAAAGGCAAGTGATGAAGGGTGGAGAGTTAAAAAAGATGGAACACATTTTTGGGGTAGCATCCTTATTACGGCAATTCATGACCAAAACAAAAAAGTAGTTGGCTTTTCAAAAATAACACGTGACCTGACCGAAAGAAAAAATGCAGATGAAAAGTTAGAAAAACTCCTTGCAGAGACCAGAGAAATGACGAAAAGCAATGAAGGCTACCGTCAGATGATAGAGGAAATTGAAGATTATGCCATTTTACAATTGGATGAAAAGGGCATTGTAATGAATTGGAACAAGGGGGTGGAAAAAATAATAGGATATTCAGCCCAGGAAATAATCGGCAAAAATATTAATCTATATTATACAAAAGAAGACCGTGAACAAAAAGTACCTGAAAAATTAAGAGGGAAAGCATCTTTATTAGGGAAAGTGAGTGATGAAGGATGGAGAATAAGAAAAGATGGAACTTGCTTTTGGGCTAATGTCCTTATTACCGCAATCCATGACAAAAATGGTACTGTAATTGGTTTTACAAACATAACACATGACCTTACAGAAAGAAAAAATGCAGAAAAAACAGAAACATCCCTTGCACAAACCAAAGACGGATTACTGAAAATATTTAATGCTTCTCCTTCTGGAATGATTCTTATGGATGTTGAGACAAAGAAATTTGTTGAAGTAAATAAAAATTTTCTAACAACCTTCGGATACACCAGAGAAGAAGCCATTGGTTTAACAGTAGATGAATTGGGAATTGTAGCCATTGAACATAGAGAGAAATTAGCAACCAAATTAAATCAGCAGGGTTTTCTTAAAAACGAGGATGTCCTTTGCAACACCAAAAATGGTGGAAAAATCAGTTGCATTGTTTCAACTGATTCATTTGAGATGGAAGGCATGCAATGTTTCCTTTCCATATTTCACGATATAACCGAAATGAAGGCAATGGTAAGGAAAGTTGCTGAAAGCGAAGAAAAGTTTCAAAAGATTTTTCAGGCAAGCGGAGTTGGGATTATTATTACCAAAGATTCCGACTATACCATCACAGATGTAAATGATGCTTTTGCCCAAATGACAGGATATTCCAAAAAAGAATTTATTGGGCGAACTTCTGTGGAAGTTGGAATCATTACTAACCTTGATGCACGACAAAAAGCGATTTCGGAAGTACGTGCAAAGGGTTCTGTAAGACACGTAGAAACGATTATCAACCACAAGTCGGGAAGTAAATTAAATGTTCTCCTCTCATCTGAATCAATTATGCTACATGGAGAAAAATATGCCATCAACTACATCTACGATATTACTGAACGGAAGAAAGCAGAAAAAATAGAAAAAGCCCTTGTTCAGACCAAAGAAGGGTTTATGAAACTATTTAACACTTCTCCTTCGGGAATGATTATAGCCGAAACGGAGGCTGGCAGACTGATTGACGTAAATGAAAGTTTTCTAAAAACATTTGGATATACCCGTAAAGAGGTAATTGGTTTAACGGCAGATGAAATAGGATTTGTTTCAACTGAAACCCAACTTAAATCGTTTACTAAATTAAAGGAACAGGGTTTTTTAAGAAATGAAAATGTTCCCAGCTACACCAAGACTCGGAAAGAAATTGACACCATTTTTTCGGTTGAGCTGTTTGAATGGGATGGTAAGAAGTGCTTTCTCTGCATATTCCACGATATAAGCGATATTAAGGAAATGGAGAGAAAAGTCATCGTGAGTGAGAATAAATATCGAAAAATAATTGAAGAGGCAGGTGACACCTTATACACCAGCGATGCACAAGGAATGTTTACCTATATCAACAAGCGTGTTACGATACTTACTGAATATTCAAGTGAAGAATTGCTCGGAAAGCACTTTTCAATCTTGATTGCTCCTGAATGGCAGTCAAAAGTCCGTCAGAGTTATCAGGAGCAATTCAAAAATAAGGCTAACGAATCGGTTATGGAATTCCTTATCCATACCAAAACTGGCAAGGAAAAGTGGGTGGAACAGGTTGTTGTTATGGAGATGGAGAAAGGTTGGGTGAAGGGGTTTCAATGCGTTGTCAGAGATATTACTGAACGTAAAAAAGCGAACCTGCTCTTGGCAGAACAAAAAAAAATAATTGAACAGAAAAATAAAGACATCCTTGATAGCATCAATTATGCCAAACGAATTCAGGATGCAATATTCCCACCAGAAGAACTTGTGAAGGAATTGCTTCCTCAATCCTTTGTTCTATTTAAACCCAAAGATATTATCAGTGGAGATTTTTATTGGGTGGAAAAATTTGAAGATAAAACATATATATCAGCCGTTGATTGTACAGGACACGGTGTTCCAGGCGCACTTATGAGCATTGTCGGTTATAATCTGCTGAGCAAATCAATTAACGAACACGAACGTACAAAGCCAAGTGATATATTATACGAATTAAGCAATGGAATCAATAAAACCCTGCGACAAACAATAGAAAGTACAGGAATAAAAGACACAATGGACATTGCGTTATGCTCTATTGACAGGGTAACAAATATGTTGGAATTTGCAGGAGCATATAATTCGCTGTACCTGATAAGAAAAAATGAATTGATTGAAATTCCTGCTGACCGATTTCCAATTGGCGTATTTCTAAGTGGTGAATTACAAAAATTCACAAATCATCAACTGCAACTGGAAAAAGGGGACATGATATATTTATTCACTGACGGCTATCCAGACCAGTTTGGCGGGCCGAAGGGGAAAAAACTTAAATACAAAGGATTCAAGGACATTCTTCTTTCCATTCATCATCAACCTCCCAATGAACAGAAAAAGATGCTTAATAAAACCATTGAAGAATGGAAATGGATGAGCGAAGAACAAACCGATGATATTTTGATTATTGGAGTGCGGATATAATTGATTCCATTTCTACCTTCTTCTTCCACCAACACCGCCTCCTGATGGAGCAGGTGCAGAACGCATTGGCGCAGAATGTGCAGGAGCGGAATAAACAGGAGCGGAACGTGCAGGAGCAGGTGATGAACGTTGAGGTTGAATATTCTGCCATGTACTTTGATGGTATTGTTTAGCTGACCTGAATTGACTGGTGCTCGAATGCGCATTGGAAGAGGCTGGTTTATTTGTAGGCATAACTGTTGGTCTAACGACTTGCGATTTGCCAGTGGGAACTTTCACCGCAGGTCTTTTAGCGAGGGAAGGAGTTTCAGGCAGAGGCTTTTCGCCAGGTACAGTTGTCGCCTTTATTTCAGGAAATTTCTTCTGATACTTCTGCACATACTCATTCCTTTCAAGAGGATGCTTTGAATTCTTGATATTATATTTTGTCCTGCTCACTTCCATTTCTCCAAATTCTTTAAAGCGTTTGGTGCGACCAGCATCGTCCTTATCCCAATTCGCATTTACAACATCTGAATTCCTGCTTTTCCAAACATTTACACTTCTGCTAATCGGATTGCTGAAACGAGAATTTGGATGCCTGTTATAATACTTGTAATAGTGATTGGCAAGTTCTGGGTAACGACTCCAATTTTCAGGATAATAGAAATACCAGTCCATAAAATAACTGGAAGGCATTCCGAAAAAATGAGGCTTTCTGCCCTCTCCGTAATAAAATCCCCAGTCGTACCAGAGAGGATACGGTTCCCAATAGGCGTAAGGAGCCCAGGTAGGGTAACCGAACCACCAGTCATAAGGATAGGTGCTGTAATCCGTTGCATCAGTCGTTTGCGGTGTAGAATAATCAGCTTCTTGATAGCCATTATCCTGGGCATAATCCTCCGATGCCTGCGTAAACTGCTTCTGTGCCTGTGGGTCATCGGTTAAACTTTGTTGCCAATCAGATGTTTCCTTAGTATTTTGAGCGGTTAGCACTTGGTTAATGGAATCCGTTTCTGTTAGAACCCAACCAGGACTTTTTTTATATAAATCTCCTATCACAACTGTAAGTTGCATATTGTCATAAAGTGTATTCAATATTTCAGGCATTTTAACAATATCTCGGCAGGCAGATACAGTTACAGGGGAATAGCTCTTTAATAACAGGTCAAGACTTCTCTGGTTGGCACTGTCCTGTCCAGAAATCCGAAGCAATAAGTTGTAATTTTTTATTCCTTCATCTAATGCCGTCTGGTGAATCTCTTCTGGGAAATTTACTAAGATAGCTTTGATTTCAGCCTCTGTCTTTTTGTGGTCAAGGACAATCTGCGAAATAAGTGATGGATACCGAGTTAGGTTCCATATTTTTTCCTGTTCTTCTTTACTAAGTGAAGCCAGCAAACCTCCAAACTGGCTCTTTGTTTGACTCTGCATAGAATTCAGTCGAACAATCAGTTCAGGATATTTGGAGACTTCAAAAATGGCCTTTCTGGTTTCCAAGGGATACATAGAAATAGCATCTACCGCAGTCTGGTCATCATGCTCCACTTGATTTATCAATGCCTGGTCGCTTTCTTGCGCCAGTCCATAAAAGCAGAAGAAAAGGAAAACTGAAAACAGTTTGGCAATTTTTAATGTCTTTTGCATGCACTTAATATTTGAAAGGAGAACCAGAATAACGAAGTTAAAAGTACACTATCAATGGTGAACTTATACTTAAATTATGCTTAAATAGGTTGTAACATGTATTGTTAAAAGCAGAACGCCCCCGAAGAGGCGTTCCACAATCGCATTCATAAATCAGCCTATTTTTGGTGGCTTTGTTTTGCTTCTTCCCTCTCTTGCTGATATTTCATGAATTGGTCTGCCGTTAAAATGCCTTTAAGTGAGGCCTCTTTAGCATCTTCAATCTTTTTTCTGTCCGCTTTCATGGCATCCTTATCCTCGCCACTTGCTTTAAGCGTCTCCATTTTCTTGCTTGCATCAGTATTAACAGCTAATACTTTTGCCTTTTGG
>Ga0206879_1130_pt1 | contig 16867 bp, 13 predicted proteins | sample Alteio_BWOrgCont_5_FD_152897 | JGI IMG/M metagenome (GOLD analysis project Ga0206879, IMG submission 152897) | Enriched cells from forest soil in Barre Woods Harvard Forest LTER site, Petersham, Massachusetts, United States -... | ecosystem: Environmental > Terrestrial > Soil > Temperate forest > O... | reverse complement strand
CAGTTCTTCGTTAAGTGTACGTATCTTTGCCTCTGCCTTGCGTCTTTCTGTAATGTCAGTAATCAGGCCCATTACATATAAATTGCCATTGGTCTCGAAATGGTTCAAGCTCACTTCCACAGGAAATTCAGAATTATCCTTTCGTCTTCCCCACAGTTCCATGCCCATCCCCATCGATCTTCTTCTGGGGTTCTTTGAATAATCATCCCTATGGTGAACGTGATGTTTGCGGTATTTTTCTGGCAGTAATATTTCCATAGCCTGCCCAATAAGCTCTTTGCCTTCGTACCCGAATATATCATTGGTACGATGATTAACCAGTTGTATTATCCCCTCTTTATTAACTATCAAAAGGCTTTCAGCGGCGGTTTCAAATAGCAGACGATATACCGTGTTGATATCGTCGCCCATTTTGGTAGTTGGCATCGTATTGAGGTATAGACTATTATATGGCGAATATAATACATTGCATGGCTTTTTGTACTTTATTTTAGCTCCTCATTAATTAATAATGACGGGATTGAAAAGAGCACGGAATCCATTTGGTGAGCAATGAGTGCCTTTTGAAGTCTATCGCCTTTAGAGGTGTTAAAAATGATGAGACCAATCTTATGCTTTTCTAATAAAGTTCTAATGTCGGCTTTTAATTTTTCAACCTTATCTTTAGTAGTAAATTCAAGATTATGTGTTTTAGTATCATACATGTTGATATTTTGTAAGTAATCAGCTATTCCCTTTTTATTTTTTACCAATGCTCCTTCGGTAACGATAAGAATAAGCTCCTTAGAACCACTGGGTAAAGGTTTCAAGGGTACAGTTAACATAGGCCAAAATTCGGGCTGTTCTATAAAGGTTTTAGGAACAAGCCCATTTTTAGAGCCATGCTTAGATACACCAACTACCAGTAGGTTGATTTTGTTCTTTTTAACAGCTCTCTTTATGGTATCAACTAGGTTTCCTTCTTCCGACCGTATGCTGATATTGACGTCCTTATATTCGGCTTTAAGGTGTCTGCGTTCCTTTTCTAATAATGCTTTTGAATCATTAGCTATAATGTCATGAATGGAAATTAAAGTACCTCTGTTTTCTTTAGGGGTTTGAAAAACATTTTCGAGTATAATCGCATCAGTTTTCTTTTGGAACAACTTAATGGCAAGTGCAGCAGCATTAACTCCACTGCCCGAAAAATCGGTAGGTACCAGTATCTTCATTTTCTTTTCTTCTGAACGCAATGTGTCTAACATAAGTTCTGTAATCAATGCAGCAAATATCATTTGATTAGGCTGCAAATAAAATAGATGCTGTCATACTTCGATATGATTTATATCATACGCATAATCAACCTGTTATAAAACCACAAAACCCTTTACAATGGAAATTAGAGCAATGGTAGCAATAGTAAAAAAAGATTTCCCCGGTGTGTATGATTTATATCATATCATAGCAAGGTTTATGTCATAGTTAGTGGCTTATGCTGATACTACTTTACACTAAATAAAATTAATGATCATGGCATACGCAAATATTTTAATAGCTGTAGATGGAAGTAAGTTTTCGCAAAATGCAGCTAAGCGGGGTATAGAACTCGCAGAACAATTATCCGCATCTATAACTTTATTAAGTGTGATAGATATTTCGAGTATGGTGACCAATGCTTCAGGAGGAATTATAGATCAGGAGGTGTTTACCATATATAAAGAAGAAGCGCAGAAAATAATGGATGATTTAGAAAAGAAATATCCATACCCAAAAACCAAGAAAGTTATAGTAGAAGGTGTACCGACCGAAACTATTTGGAGAACCGCCAGGAGCAGTAAGGCTGATCTTATAATTATGGGAACTCATGGCAGAAGAGGATTAAACCACTTATTTATGGGAAGTGTTGCAGAATATGTAGTACGTCATTCTAAAATACCGGTAATGGTAATCCCTACTCAGTCTATTAAATAGACAATCATCCATACTGGCTGGGCTAGTTACAATTCATTGATTTTCTGCAATGAATTTATTATCAATTTATTTTTCTATTCTAACCAGGGTGGATGTATGATTTATATCATACCCGATCTTGACACATATCACAGGCTAAAGTTTAGTACTGGTGTACTTTAGCTCTATAAAAACTAAACAACATGATACTATCAATTCACATACGAGAAATGGAGGCAGCTCTTATAGCAAGAGTATTCCTTGGATTACTCTTCTTTTTACAGGGATATGATAAAATATTCCGGGTAAAGGTTAAGAACGTAATCGAAACCATTCACACTCCGCTGGCATCCAAAGGCGTACCTGAATTGTTTAGCAAAATAGGTGCATATGCTACATCGTACATAGAATTGATATGTGGGGCTGCACTAATTATTGGCTTTGCCAAGTACTGGAGCATGTATCTATTGGGCTTCGATATTTTATTTGTGGCACTTGCCTTTGGTTTGGTAGAACCTGTGTGGGATCTCAAGCACATATTTCCGCGCCTTGCGCTCCTGATCTTTCTTTTGATAATTCCATCTCAATGGGATGTTATATCAGTAGATTATGCATGGTCACTTGTCAAATTTATGCGTTCAACCTTTTAATAAAAAACGAAATGAAAACTATTCTGACCACAACCGATTTCTCAGAAGTTTCTGAAAATGCCGTGAAGTATGCTGCAGAACTTGCTGAATTATCTCACGCAAGGCTTATCATATTCCATGGTTATTCTGTGCCCATGCCGGTGGCAGAAGTGCCTGTAATGACTATTCAATTTGATGAGCTTGAAAAACAAAACATGGACTTATTAAAAGCACTGGATAAAAAGTTAAAAGCTGCCCATAATAAACTAGAGACAGAACTTTTAACCAGACCTGGATTTGTGGTGGATGAGATAATGGAACTTACGAAAGAAAAAAAGGTGGATCTGGTGGTAATGGGTGTTACCGGATCCGGATATAATAAGGCTATTCTGGGCAGCAATACCACATCCATGATGAAGAAGTCGAAACAATCTGTAATTGCAGTTCCCGATAAGGCTAAATTTAAAAAACCAGGGAAAATAGCATTGGCATGCGATTATAAAGCTATAGTGCCGGATAATGCAATCGAAAAATTTAAGGAATTTGTTCAGCTTTTTAAACCTGAAGTGCTTGTGTTTGATGTGTTGAAAAAGGCTGAGTTAGTTTCTTACGAAAAAGTAGATGCTGAAGTGAACCTCGAAAATTCATTAGTGGATATAGACCATTCAATTCACTTTATTACGGGCGAAAACCTGGAAGAAGAGGTAAACAGATTTGTAGAAGTAAATAATGTAGATATGCTGGTTGTAATGCCTCATAACTATAATTTCTTTGCCGGCTTAGTTCATCGCAGTGGTGCTAAAAAAATTGCTCTTAATGCACATGTACCTATATTAAGTATTCACGAATAATAATCATTAAAAACAAAAACTATGAAAATCACCATTAACGACAGCAGAAAGATATTTGCAGTTCAACAAGAATTTAGCAAAATGTATCCATGTCTTAAATTAGAATTCTTTGCTAAGCCAAGTGGGCCTGGAGGAAAACCTTCTAAGAAGGAAATAACTCATCCTAGTAAAACATTAGGAGAAGTAAGAGCTGTGCATACCAGTGGCTTACTTACCGTTACTCCCGGAACAACGGTTGCAGAGCTTGAACAGAACCTGCGGGATAATTTTGATTTAGCTGTGCAAATTTTTAGAAAGTCTGGAAAGGCATGGATAGAAACTGTATCTACCGATGGCTGGTCGCTTGAACGTGAAAATAAGTTGGGAGAAGAGATGGAAAAGCCCGAAACGGAGGCAACCCATTTGGCTAACCCAGGAGTGACTGAGGAAAGATAGTCTAGAGAAGAGTAATTATATAGTGAAGCAACTTATTCGCTAAGATGGTGATCTATCATCCCAAAAGCTGATGAGCATCATAGATAAGGCCTGTGCTCTGCCATACTTTTGGCTGTATAAACTAATCCAAACCAAATGAAAAGGAGAATTAAAATAGCAGTTGTAGACGATGATGAAGCAATGCACGATATATTGCAGGATTTCTACAGAGACTCTGAAATAGTCGAGATTAAATACAACTACACAGATTCTCGTAAGTTTTTAGAAGCTGCCCCTGTGATTGACTTTGATCTGTGCTTCCTGGATATTAGCATGCCTAATATAGATGGACTTGTTTTGGCTCAATTGATAAAAAATAAACCTTTCATATTTATTACAGGCAGTGAGGATAAACTTAAAACTGCTTTAGGACTGGAACCTATTGATATAGTTACAAAACCATTCAATAAGGAAAGATTAGACCATGCAATTGACAAAGCATATAAGTTAATAGGGGAGAAGATAGAGCATGGCTTATTTTGTGTGGCAGAAAGCGAAAAGAAAGTTAAAATTTATTTGCCGGATATTGTTTTTGCAGATACGGATGAGGTAGATCCAAGGCATAAGATGATAGTGCTAAAAGGTGGTATCAAATATACTTTGATGGATTGTAGTATGGAGGAGCTTATGTCTTACGCGCCTCAATTAATGCAGGTTAACAGAAGGCAATTAATTGCAATGGATTATATAAAAGAGATGCAGCATGATCTGGTTTCTATAAAAGATGCTACGCTTTTGCATATGCCTGAGGAGATCACATTGAGCCGTGCTTATAAAAAAGAGATACAGAAACGTATATTTTACAAATAACCTTGAGATGTCTCTCTAAATCCAACGGAATGAAAACTTCGCTAAAAAAGGTCAGTAAGATGAGCTCGTATAATAAGTTGTTAAAACAGCAAATGGCTGAATATCTTGGCAAAGAAGAAATTCCGGCTAAGTATGTAAAGCTTTTTAAGGCAATAAATAAAACATACGACCAGCACGAACGAGAATACAAGATGATAGATCGTTCGGTAGAATGGAGTTCGGCTGAAATGATGAAATTGAATAGTAGACTTGTTAAGGAATCTATCCTTTTAAAGGAAACAGAACATGATATGAATACCATGTTCGAAAATACAGAGACTGTATTTTTTTCGTTGGATGTTATTAATAATAGGTTTAAACATGTATCAGCCGCATGCGAAAAGGTATATGGGTATACTCCTTATGAATGGGCTAATGACTCTACTTTATGGCGAGGCGTAATTCATCCCGACGACCTCCATTTGCTTCAGGGCCATGATGAAAAAATGGAAACGGGTAAACGTGCTTTTTATGAATATAGAATTATACGTAAAGATGGAAGTATAAGGTGGGTAGAAGTAAAGATAACACCTACACTTGATAATACGGGAACTTTGATCCGCAAGGACGGAGTTGTAAACGATATTACCAGGAAGAAGGAGTCTGACCAAAAGATAATTCAGGCAGAAAGGCTTCTTAATGAAGCACAGCAACTGGCAAGTATGGGTAGTTGGAATGTGGATATTATAAAGAATGAAATTACATGGTCAGATGGGTTTCGTAAGATCATGGGAATAGATGCGGATTATCCCATAGGTACTGAATCTTTTATTGCATTGCTTCATCCGGAAGATAAAGAAAGAGTTTCGGCACAAATATTTGAAGTTATGAAAACCGGCATCATGCAGGAAACTATTTGCAGGATCATTAGGTTTAGCGATTCACAGGAGCGCACATTACAAACCAAAATAAGCTCTATTAAAAATGCAAAAGGTGAGCTTCTTAGGATTTACGGAATATCGCGCGACATTACAGATCGTAAAGATGCCGAATTGAAAATAGAGGACTTAAGTATGCTGATATACCAAATCAGTCATGATCTGCGCGGGCCTTTGAATTCGGCAAAAAATTACATATATCTTGCCTTAAAAAGAGTTAGTGATGTATTAGCGCATGAGTATCTTACCAAGATACACGATTCTTATGCCAAAATGGAGCATAGGGTACTATCCTTGCTTGATCTTCAAAGAATAAATCGATCTGAACTGAATATTGAAGAAATTGATTTGCATCTTCTTATTAAAGATATTATAAGTTCTATTGATGGTATAAAGGGATTCAACGAAATAAAGATTAACACTGATATTGATATCCCTAATACATTATATAGCGACAAGCAGTTTTTGCATTCTATTTTTCATAATCTGATAAATAATGCAACTACCTATAGAAGACCTATCAATGATTCATGCATAGATATATCAGCGAAAGTGAACGGTGGAAAGTTGGTTGTAATAGTCTCTGATAATGGTCAGGGAGTATCAGATAATATGAAAAATAATTTGTTTAAGAAATTTGCCAAAGGCGATACAAGTACCAATGGTACCGGTTTGGGATTATATATAGTAAAGAGCCTGGTATCAAAACTTAAAGGTGATATTAACTGCGAGAGCGAGCTGGGCAAAGGCACAAGCTTTACTATTAAATTACCCCTTAACTAGATGGGAAAATATCAGTATAAGTCGGCTGGCGAAGCCTTAGCTGTTCTCCAATCAGGGCACAATGTATTCATTCAAACTGCTGCGGCTGCACCGCAGCAACTGGTTTTAGCTATGACTGAAAGAGGGAAGCAATTAAATAATGTATCAGTGTATCACTTGCATACAGAAGGAATAACACCGTATGCTTCAGAAGAGTTCAAAGACCATTTTAATGTTCACTGCTTCTTTATAGCTGCCAATATGCGCGCTGCTGTAAACAAAGGAATTGCAGATTATATTCCTGTATTTATGAGCGAAGTACCGTCTTTATTCAGGCGAGGAATTATAAAAATTGATGTAGCACTGCTCCATGTTTCTCCGCCGGATGAACATGGGTTTTGTAGCTTGGGAGTGTCGGTTGATGCTGCTATAGCAGCTATTGAAAATGCAAAATATATTATCGCACAGGTTAATTCGAATATGCCAAGAACCTTTGGCGGGGGAATAATTCACTCTTCGAAGTTCAGCAGTATGGTTATGGTAAATGACGCGATACCTGAAGCTAAAATGGATGCTGCAGATGCAACTGATATGAAAATTGCTGATAATGTTGCAAGCCTTATTGAGGATGGCTCCACATTACAACTGGGTATAGGCAAAATACCAGATCAGGTACTTTATAAATTAAAGGATCGCAAACATTTGGGCGTGCATTCAGAAATGTTCTCAGATGGTATAATAAACCTAATTGAAACTGGTGTGATAACAGGTGAGCGAAAGACTATTAACACTGGCAAGATAGTGAGTGCTTTTGTGTTGGGAAGTAAGAAATTATATGATTACATCCATAATAATCCCATGATTGAGTTACATGATTCAGCTTATGTAAATAATACTCACATAATAAGCCAAAATCCAAAGGTTGTTGCAATAAACAGTGCTATCGAGATAGATATCACCGGGCAAGTATGTGCTGATTCCATAGGGAGTTATTTGTATTCTGGGGTAGGAGGGCAGATAGATTTTATACGCGGAGCATCACTATCTGAAGGAGGGAAACCTATAATTGCCATGCCTTCGGTAACAAAGAAAGGTGAATCTAAGATCGTTTCAGTTTTAAAGCCGGGATCTGGTGTGGTGACCACCAGGGCAAATGTTCATTATATAATTACCGAAAACGGTATTGCTGATCTGTATGGAAAAAATATAAAGCAGAGAGTAAAGGAGCTTATCAAAATAGCTCATCCTGAACACAGAGATACTTTAGCTAAAGAAGCCTTTGATATTTTTAAGGTTCTTGTATAAACTCTTTATATGTTGAATAGTGCAAATTCCTGAGCTTGGGAAGGAATCTCTACAGGTATGTTTAACTCGTGATCTATCTGTAGGCTAAGGGTTTCTTATGAATAGTAGTTCTCAATTAGGTTTATTCTTTTTCCGCTTCCTCGGTTTCAATGTCCTCAATATTTATTTTTGAAGAGCCGACCGAATATTTTGTCTTTTGTTTTCTCATCTGTTTTTCAAGAGAATGAATAACTTCAGTTATTGAATCTTCAAAAGTTGTTGAGTTACATTTAGCAAATAAGTTTTTGCGCGGTGCCACAAGTTTTATCTCGCATATTTTATTCTCATCTGTGTCTGACTTATCGAGTCTTAACCACACTTCTGCCTTAAGCAATCTCTCATCGTAGTGTGGGAGTTTATTGACCTTTTTGGTTATATATTCCGTTAACAGATCATTTACGGTAAAATGAGGTGATTCGATTATGATTTCCATAGTCTTTCTTTTGGAAGCAAAGTTATGTTATCGCATACGAATCGGGTATGATAAAGGTCAGTCCTTTAAATAAATTATATAATATAAAATTTGATTTCTTACCATGGAGCGAAAACATGCTCATTCGGTGACAAGAATATAACATGAGAGAAAGCCTAAGACCTATGAAAGCGAATTATTACTTATTTTCTACCAAGCCTCTGTTTTCAAGCATAGGTTGAATGTCCGGATCCCTTTCTCTGAAATTACGGTACATGGTAGCCAAGTCCTGGGTATTGCCTTGCGATAATATCATATCACGGAAACGCTGACCATTTTCCCTGGTCAAGCCTCCATGTTCTTTAAACCATGCAAAAGCATCGTCATCCAACATTTCAGTCCACAGGTAAGCATAGTAACCGGCGGAATATCCATTGCTCCATATATGCAGAAAGTAGGTGGAACGATAGCGTGGAGGAACTTGTGATAGGTTAAGGTGGGTTTTAGTCAAGGCCTCTTTTTCAAAGGTATCCACATTTTTAATTGTTGTACCTGCAGTTACTGTGTGCCATTGCATATCTAGGGCAGCAGCAGCAATAATCTCCGTAAGCTTGTATCCTTGGTTAAATGTAGCGGCTTTCTTTATTTTGTCTACAAGCTCTTGTGGCATTGGTTCACCCGTTTTATAGTGCTTTGCATAGTTCTTAAACACTTGCGGATCGGATGCCCAATGTTCATTGAACTGCGACGGGAACTCGACAAAGTCGCGTGCTGTAGCAGTTCCTGACAGGCTTGGATATTGCTGGCTTGCAAACATGCCATGTAATCCATGTCCAAACTCATGAAACATAGTGGTTACATCGTCGAAGCTTATTAAAGCAGGTTGTCCATCAGCTGGCTTAGCGAAATTACAGATGTTGTAAATAACAGGCTTTGTACCCAATAGCTTAGATTGGCCAACCAAGTTGTCCATCCATGCTCCGCCATTCTTATTATCACGTTTAAAATAGTCGCAGTAGAATAAGGCAAGTGAGCTGCCATCTTTATCAAATACTTCAAAAACTCTTACATCCTTATTGTAAACCGGGATGTCTTTACGTTCTTTAAAAGTGAGTCCATATAATTGGTTGGCGGCATAAAACACACCATTTTGCAAAACGCTGTTTAATTCAAAATAAGGTTTTACCTGTGCTTCATCTATATTGTATTTAGCCTTGCGCACTTGTTCCGAGTAAAAGTTCCAATCCCAAGGCTCCAACTTAAATCCACCTTTTTGCTTGTCTATCAATTCTTGTATCTCTGCTGCTTCTTTTTGTGCTTTGGCGGTTGCGGCAGGTACCAGGCGATCAAAGAATTCTTCAACTGCTTCCGGTTTTTTTGCCATCTGGTCCATAAGGGTTAATGCTGCAAAGTTTGGGAAACCTATCAGCTTAGCCTTTTCTGCTCGAATTGTTGCCAGGCGTAATATAGTTGCCCTGGTGTCATTCGAATCATTCTTTTCAGCACGGTTTAAAGAGGCTTTTAAAAGTTTTTCACGGGTTGCCCTAACGGTTAATGATTGCAGAGCAGGTTGCTGGGTAGTGTTTTGTAATGATATCAACCATTTGCCGGGTTGTTTAGCAGCCTTGGCAGCTGTTGCTGCTGCATCTATTTCCTCATCAGAAAGACCAGCCAATTCAGCTTTGTCGCTTACTACCAGTGCACCGGCTTTGGCTGCAGCAAGTAGTTGATTGGTGTATTTCGCATCTAAACTAGCTTCTTCTCCGTTCAATTTTTTTAGACTGTCTTTTGCAGCGTCAGAAAGATTAGCACCCGACAATACAAACCTTTGGTAATAGAACTCAACGAGGCGTTTTGATTCAGCATCCAGTTTTAGTTGCTCTTTTTGGTTGTAAATAGATTCTACGCGTTTAAATAATTTAGTGTTTAAGAAGATGGCATCGTTAGCTGCAGCCAAATCCGGGGCTACTTCTTCAGATACCTTTTGTAGTATTGAATCTGTATTGGCGCCTGACAGTAGGTTGAATACACAATTTACACGATGTAACATCAGGCCACTCTTTTCCATGGCAACAAGGGTATTCTCAAAACTAGCCGCAGCAGAATTTTCAGCTATTTCCTTTATTTCTGCAAGCTGTTGCCTAATACCTACCTCTATGGCAGGTTTAAAATCTGCATCCTTTATCTTGCTAAAATCGGCTGTCTGAAAAGGCAATGTGCTTGCATTTAGAAAAGGGTTATCTGGTGACATGGTGTTTTTATTTTCAGAAGATTGTTTATTGCTACAGGATGCTAACATCAATATAGATAGTAGGGACAAAACGGAAAGTACATGGTTCTTTTTCATTCGTTAAATTTTAATATTCTTATAATCATATAGCCGCCCGGGATGATTTTCAAACGTAAAACTATATTGCGTAATTGTATTTTTTTAAGGGGAGCAAATATAGGGAATAAAGCCAGTGCCAATTAGTGTATAAGTAATAATTATATTCCGGTAGGTAGTGTATGCCTATGTCTACTAACTGATTTTTTATTTGGTAAAAGATTGGACAGAACAGGACACTTAAAATTTATAAGTATACTGATAATCAATATATTTTAATGATATTGGTATAGTTTTACGCCTGAATTTAGTAATGAATAAAAATTATTTTAATTTTGTGAGCAAGAGGGAAGCCACTACTAACTACCAAATACCATTTTTTTACTTTATTAATTGTTAGTGTTGCTTATTTTTCGCATAAAGAGATAATTTGCGATTAGTACTTTCTTTATTAGAATAGGTGGATAAGGCTTGTTAGTCAGTGTAAAAATGAAGTATATGAAAAAGACAGCTCAGATTATTTCAGAGGAGAACGCTACTCCTGATTTGAATATGTATGTTCAAGTTAATGAGGATGATCCTGCAGCGCTGAAGCAAGAAATTGTAAAAACTAAAGAAGAACTTAAAGATGTAAGTGCCCAGCTTATAGCAGCGGTACGAAGCATGGATGCCCTTATTAAGCGTGTAGCTGAATTTGAAAAAAGCAATTATTTCCGTTTTAAAAGATACATCACTCACTATATTAAGCGGTTACGTTCCAATTTTAAATCCGGTGGTAAAAAAAGCTTCTTTACCTTATTAATTCACTATGTTTTTACGCGCAGTTTTAAAATTGGCCGCGAGGTGCTTGCTAAAGTTGCAGAACATATTTACCTGATCATTGAACCCAGGAAGGTATTTATAGTTGAGGATTATACCCAGGTTATTGCCACTACTGCTGAATATACTCACCATTTAATGCGGAAAAAGCTTACCGATGTAAGGATTGAGCTGATAAAGAGAGAGGTAATGACAATGCCACGCACGCCTTTACTAAGTATAATAATGCCCGTGTATAACCCGCCTATAATATTCTTGCGAGAGGCATTAAATTCATTGGTTGACCAGTTTTATACCAATTGGGAGCTTTGTATTGCTGATGATTGCTCTACTGATACTGAGGTTCGTAAAACATTAGAGGAATACACTGCAAAACACAAAAACATAAAAGTAACTTACAGAGCAGAGAATGGGCATATATCAAAAGCAACTAATTCTGCCATTGAACTTGCTACAGGTGAATTTAGTGTGCTTATGGATCAGGATGATCTGCTGCGTGAGAATGCTTTGTTCGAAATAGCAAAAATGATCAATCGTAAACCTGATGCTGAGCTTATATACTCTGATGAGGATAAGATCGATGAGTATCGTATTCATTCTGAACCGCATTTTAAACCGGAATGGAGCCCTGAAAGCTTATTATCCAGGAACTATTTAGGTCACGTATGTGCGTTTAAAACAACTGCTTTAAAAGAGATAGGTGGTTGCAGAGAAGGCTTTGAAGGTAGCCAGGATTATGATGTGGCTTTACGATTTACAGAAAAATATACACACATATATCATATTCCCGAGGTTCTGTATCACTGGCGTTCACATTCGCAAAGTGCTGCATTTAACGAGACCGCTAAACCATATGCATATAGAGCGGCACAAAAAGCAATTGCAGAAGCAATGAAAAGAAGAGGCCTAAGCTCACAAATAGATTTTCTTAATGGTTTTAAGGGGTATAAGGTATGGGTCGATCTAAAAAAATCAGACGACCTGGTAAGTATTATTATACCAACTAAAAATAAACAGGAATACCTGGAGCTTTGTATAGACTCTATTGTAAATAAATCAACTTACAGGAATTTTGAAATCATTTTAGTTGACAACAATAGTGACGAAAGTGACTTTTTTAGCTTAATGAATAAATATAAGACCCAGCATAAATTTGCATTTAAATATATGCGGGTCGAACGCCCTTTTAACTTTCCTCATTTAATAAACAAAGGCAGGGAGCTGGCTAAGGGGAAATACCTTTTATTGCTGAATAACGATACCGAAGTTATTACACCGGAATGGATGGAAGGATTGCTTGGTTATGCCCAGCAAAAGGAAATAGGAGCTGTGGGATGTAAATTGCTTTACGAAAATGATACCATACAGCATGTGGGTGTTGTAGTTGGACTAGGTGGGGTAGCGGCTCATGCCTTTACTTCTGTTGACAGAGACGGCCCGGGATATTTTAACTACGTTAATTTATTGAATAATTATTCGGCAGTAACAGCAGCTTGCTGTATGATACGTACCGAGCTTTTTGATAAAGTGCATGGTTTTGATGAAAAATTCGCTGTAGAATATAATGATGTGGATTTTTGTCTGAAGCTGGTTGAGGCAGGGTATCGTAATTTATATGTTCCTCATGTTGAACTATATCATTACGAGTCTATTTCAAGAGGGCACCCTATGGCGAACACTAAATCAAAAATGCTGCATCTTAAAGAGGTGAATATGTTTCGGAAAAGATGGCCTAAATATGTAGAAAATGATCCTTGCTATAACCCTAATTTAACAAGAGGATTAGAAAATTTTTCGATAAAAATATAAAGGGATAAATAAAACTATATGGTATTTAGTTCTGTAATATTTCTTTTTTTCTTCCTGCCTATAGTTCTTTTAGGTTACTATTTAGTAAGGAATATTACACTCAAGAATATTTTACTATTACTGGCCAGCCTTTTGTTTTATGCATGGGGCGAAGGAATACTGGTCTTGTTAGTTGTTGTTTCCGCATTCATCAATTATACATTTGGGTACCTGGTTGCAACAACCAAGCGCAAGAATTTATTTATTACCATAGGTATTATTCTAAACCTTGCCTTGCTCATTTACTATAAATATTTCGGGTTTATTATAGAAAACCTGGATCACTTAAAGTTTATACACCTAAACAAAACCAGTATAGCCCTTCCTATAGGTATATCTTTTTTTACATTTCATGGTTTGTCGTATTTAATTGACATATACAGGGGTAAATCATCTTATCAAAAGAGTTTTTTTAATCTTCTTCTTTACATAACCTTTTTCCCTCAACTCGTTGCGGGCCCCATTGTGCGTTATCACGACATTGCTAACCAGCTTTTAGGAAGAGAATCGACTATGGATAAAACCATAGAAGGAATAAGAAGATTTATTATTGGTTTAGCTAAAAAGGCCCTAATAGCAAATCAAATAGGGGCGCTGGCTGATCAGATATTTAGTACAGATTATAGTCTTTTTGGTAGTAGTGTAGCGTGGCTGGGTATCATTTCGTATACACTGCAGATATATTACGATTTTTCAGGATATTCTGATATGGCAATAGGCCTGGCAAAAATGTTTGGTTTTGACTTTTTGGAGAACTTTAATTTTCCTTATATCAGTGGCTCTGTAAGGGAATTCTGGACACGCTGGCACATATCCCTTTCTAACTGGTTTCGCGATTATCTGTATATCCCACTTGGCGGTAACAGAAAAGGCGACTTTGCTACCTACCGTAATTTGCTTATAGTGTTTTTTTGTACAGGCCTTTGGCACGGAGCCAGCTGGAACTTTATAATATGGGGCTTCTACCATGGTTTTTTTATGATCATAGAGCGTTTGTTTTTATCCAAGTACCTCGAAAGACATAAAATACTTCAGCATTTGTATGCCGTGCCGGTGATAATTATCTCCTGGGTGTTTTTCAGAATTGAAGATTTTAAACAAGGGCTACATTACCTTTTTAAGATGTTTAAGTTTTTTTCAAGCCATACATACAAACTACATATTTCGTCTTTCATGAATCCTGAATATTGGATCATTTTGGGAATTGCAATATTGTTATGCATACCATGGCAAAGGATACTTATTGTTAAAAAGCCAACCTATAAGGTTGCTCTGGAATATACACAGGTAGCATTTTTACTCGGGATCTTTCTTCTTTCTATAATGTCTGTTATAACGGATACCTACAATCCCTTCATCTATTTCAGGTTTTAATGGTACGATTCAAATACTATTTTGGACTTGCTGTAATTGCATTGATTGTACTATTCCTTGGCATTTTTACCTGTAAAAAGCTTTCGTTTATTAAAGCCGGTGATTTTCGTGTTACGATCAGGTACAAGGCCCGCAAAGCAGAAGACCTTACTGTATATTGGAATAGGGGGCATGGGTTTTCTGCAGCTGACCATCTTACACAGAGAACAGACACATTGAAAAGCGATTATGTTTTTGAAATAAAACAAGTAAAGTTTATTACCCAATTGAGAATTGACCCGACAGATACACTAGCTTCTGCCATGATATATAGTGTTACACTTTCAGGCTCAAGAACAGCATACAGGATAGATCATTTTGATACGGTGCAAAACAGTGGACTTATAGTTACTGCAGGTTCCGATGGCTCGCTATTACAACGTAAGCCTGATAATTTCGATCCATATCTTATTATCAATATTCCTTCGAAAAACCAGGTTTCATCCTCTGTTTATTCCTTTACCGATATACTGGTAATTATAGGATGCTGTGTTATTACCCTCATTCTTTATTTTATAATGATACGTAAAAAACTATGGTTTACTGTTTTATCCAGCACCCCCCTGAACAGGCAGGCTCTTTTTTTGTTCTTTATTCTTATTATTTCAAGCTACTGGAGTAATGACCTATTTGCGTACTATCTACCTCCACCAAGTATTGAGAATAGAAGGCTTACTCAAAAGCCGAACATAGATACACTTAGGAAAAATGCGAGACATTATTTTGACCAGATGAATAACTGGTTCACCGACTATTTCCCTTTTCGACAGGCATTTGTTCATTGTAATTCAGTTTTAAAGATAGGCTTGTTCAACATTACACCTATGCCTTCCGAGGTAATTATAGGTAAAAACTTCCAGCTCTTTTCGGCTAATTCTTTTTTGCAGGATGATTATACAGGTAAAAGGAAGTTTAATAAGGCAGAGCTGGATGCATTAATAAATTGTTTGAGAGAAAAGAAAAATTATATGACTAAACATCATATGGATTTCTACCTTATAATGCCTCCTTCAAAACAGGATATTTATAGTGATTTTATGCCTGAATATTACAGGGCTCAAAAGAGTGACACCAAGCTTTCTCAGCAATTGCAAGATCGTTTTACAAAGGATTCCGATAACTACAATATAAATGTAATTGACACTCTTTGTGATTATTTTAAATTGCATCCCGAAAAGAAGATTTTTTACCAGTACGATATTCATTGGTCGGAGTGGGGCGCTTTTAAAGCCTACCAGGTATTAATGGATCGTATTTATAAGGATCACCCGGAGTATGGCAAGCCACTAAGAGAGAATGATGTGAAAATTGATACCGAATATGATGATGAAGCCGATCTTGCAAAGCTATTGGTAATGAATAAGATTTTTAGGAGAGAGAAATATAGAATAACCCCTTTAAAGGATGATTCGATAGAAGAAACGGTTATTGGAGATAAGTTCCCTTTGCAGTTTTTATATCATAACCCCAAAGGTAAAGGACGAATAGTGATTTTTCGTGATTCTTATTCTGAAGAATGGAAGTGGCTTATTGCGCATCATTTTAATGAAAGTGTTTTTGTGTGGGATCCTAAAGTGGATGCCCAACTTATTGAAAAATATAAACCGGATATAGTATTGCAGGAAAACTGTGAAATGTTGATCTTCTATTTATTTTATCCTTTAGCTAATGCAGGATCATGAATAAGCGAATTAAATCGTATTATTTTATCTGGTTGCTGTTGCCCATCATCTGGGTTTTTGTTTTGAATTACAGGCATCTTAAAATTGATAATAGAACCAGGAGCGTTTTTTATACATCCATTAAAGCCCCGAAAGGTTCAGATATCAAAATACTTAGTGGAGAAAGGGTTCTGAGTGAAATTAAAGACACAGATACCTGTGCTTCCTTTGACAAGATAGAATACTTAGGCAAGATAGAATATCCCGATTCGCTTAAGATTAAGATATCTGGCATAAGTGATAGTGATACTATATCTTTTTTATCTGTAAATCTGTTTCGAAATAAAGTTGTTTACACATTACCCGAGAACCTGTTCACATCACTTAAAGCTGATTCAGGCTCTATATGTCGTGGTAGTTCCCATATGTTAAGTTATCACCCATCTAAAGATGCAAAGTCCATAACCATTCATTTTAATAATGTGCTTAAATGGAGTAATTCAAGTATTTCAGGTTTCGAACGATGGATAGTTCTTATAGTATTTGGGCTGATTTTTCTTTTCATAATTCTGTTAAATCCTTCATTCAAATATCTAACGGGTATAACTCTTATTTCGGTATTTATACTCACCTTTTATTGGTGGGCAGGTAAAGATATGGGCGGTTCAATTA
>Ga0206879_1129_pt1 | contig 17059 bp, 16 predicted proteins | sample Alteio_BWOrgCont_5_FD_152897 | JGI IMG/M metagenome (GOLD analysis project Ga0206879, IMG submission 152897) | Enriched cells from forest soil in Barre Woods Harvard Forest LTER site, Petersham, Massachusetts, United States -... | ecosystem: Environmental > Terrestrial > Soil > Temperate forest > O... | reverse complement strand
CCTTAGGCCACCTTAACTTCTTCCTTACCCGTTTTATTCCTGAAGTTACTATTCACTCCAAGAAACAGGATGAACGTATTGTACGTGATCACTATGATAATAAGAACGATCTTTTCAATTGGTTCCTAGGCCCACGTATGATATATACCTCGGGTTTTTATGTAAACGAAACAGATACTCTTGAACAGGCACAGGATAACAAAATGCATTTGTTAGCTCAAAAAATGCAATTTAAAGCCGGCCAAAAGATGCTGGATATTGGTTGCGGATGGGGAACCCTGGTAATGAACAGTGCCAAAAATTATGGTCTGGATGTAACAGGTGTAACTATAGCGCAAGCCGGAGCAGATTGGGGTAATAACCAAATTAAAGAAGCCGGTGTAGCAGACAAAGCGCGTATTGTTAGAATGGATTACCGCGATATTCCGAAGGCTAAATACGACCACGTTACCTGCCTTGAAATGGCTGAACACGTAGGTTTAAAGAATTTTGAAAAGTTCATGGCTCAGATATATGACCTGCTTACCGATGACGGACACTTCTATTTACAGATAGCTGCTATACGCGAACGTAAATATCCAGCATGGGGACCTAACATGGAAGACATCATTTGGGGTCTGTTCATGAATAAATACATCTTCTCTGGTGCTGATGCCAGCAAGGCATTAAACTGGGATGCAAGACGCGTTGAAAACGTAGGCTTTGAAATACACAGCGTTGAAAACGTAGGTATCCACTATTCTAAAACTATTGATGCCTGGTACTACAACTGGATGGGCAACAAAGAAAAGGTATTGGCTAAATACGGAGAAAAAACCTTTAGAATGTATCAAATATTCTTAGGCTGGTCTGTTGAAATAGCCAGACAAGGAAGCTCAACAGCTTACCAAATTGTATGTAACAAAAACCTGAATAACTTCAACCGTAACAAATGGATCGGTGCAGTTAACATGGGCGAACGTGATAAATTCCGTCCTGCTAAAGCAAAGGCAGAATTGGTATAAGTTAAATTATTTAGATCAAGAGAAAACCCTGGCTATAAACGTCAGGGTTTTTTTGTTTATTGGCAGTACATCTACACTTCTAATTCTGCCTTTTGCGTGTTATTTCACTTCTTTTACCTAATTGGCTTAACAGTGCGAAGCATACTTCCATTAGTTTTGCAACATTCAATCTTAATCCTATTTCTATGAGCGAGGCAATACTCCAAACAAGTAATCTCAGTAAAACATTTTCCTCAGGAAAAGGCAAAAAGGCAAAAAAGGTTGAGGCTGTTAAAGATGTTGATCTGGAAGTTAAGCCAGGAGAGATTTTTGGGTTCTTAGGTCCAAATGGAGCAGGTAAAAGCACTACACTCAATATGCTTACAACTCTTTTAGCCCCTACAGATGGTAAAGCTATGGTAGCAGGCTTTGATCTTCTAAAATATCCGCAAAAAGTAAGAGAACAAATTGGTTATGTGTCACAGGCCGGAGGGGCAGATACTTTTGCAAATGCATTCGAAAATTTATTGCTGCAAGCTCGTTTATATGGCATAACAAAAGCAATTGCTTCACAAAAGGCAACTGAATTGATAGAACGTTTCCAGATGAATGATTTTGCAGAACGTGAAGCAAAAACGTATTCGGGTGGTCAAAAACGCAGACTCGAACTTGCATTGGGAATTGTGCACCAGCCGAAGCTTGTCTTTTTAGATGAACCTACAACAGGCCTTGATCCGCAAAGCAGGGCCTATTTTTGGGGAGAAATAAAAAGGCTGAAAAATGAAGGCATGACGGTTTTTCTTACCACGCACTACCTTGATGAGGCAGATAACTTATGCGATAGAGTTGCCATTATCGATCATGGTACTATAGTGGCACTAGGTACACCACTTGAACTAAAGAAAGAAAGTGGAGGAGAAAGTATTACGGTAGATCTTACTAATAATAGCGATACTGACAGAGTGAAAGCACTTTTTGGTTCTATTTCTTTCGTTCAAAAAATATTTATCCAAGAGAATAAATTATACCTGTTCGTTCAGGATGGGGATGGACTGATTGCTGAAGTTCTGCGTATGCTTGATAAAGAAAAAATAAGCATACAAACTATTGGGCTCTCCAGGCCTTCACTTGATGATGTATTCTTGCAAAAAACCGGCCGTTCACTCCGCGAAGGTAAAAACTAAAACACCCTATGAAATTCTTTAATGACACCTACCTACTGTTTATTCGCCATCTTAAAAAAGGCTTACGTGCCCCTGTATGGCTATTGATAGGTCTTTCTCAACCTGTTCTCTATTTATTGCTATATATGCCATTGCTTAAGAATACAGGCAATGCAGCGCTCATGCCTACTGACGAGATTGTGAGAATATTTGTCCCCGGTATGTTAGTTATTATGGGTATGGGAGCTTTGTTTGCGGGTTTCAGTTTTATTGATGAGATAAGAATAGGAATTATATCTCGCTGGCTTGTAACACCGGTCGGAAGGATAGGCCTCATATTTAGCCTTATTCTTAACCAGATACTTACTTTGTTTTTGCAATCTTGTATCCTATTGATAATTGCAGCATTCCTTGGCTTAAAAGTTCCTTTTGCAGGCATTGCTCTTACTTTAGTACTTATATTGCTTATTGGTATTACTATGTCTTCCTTTTCGTATGCTATTTCATTGTCAGTACAGGATGAAGGTGTACTTGCTTCTATTACCAATACATTTTACTTGCCTGTTATGCTTCTTTCCGGTATTATGCTGCCTATATCGTTTGCTCCTAACTGGCTAAAAACAATGGCACTCTTTAATCCTTTTTATTATGTGGTTGAAGCATCGCGTGATCTGTTTGCGGGCGATTACGGAACCATGATAGTTGTTAAAGGCTTTATTATAATGATTGCGTTTACTCTGTTTGCTTTGTGGCTTGCCGTGCGGGCATTAAATAAAATGGCTGCTTAAATATTTACTCCTTCTGTCAATTGATGTTATATTGAATGCTATATTTTCAATATAATTAACTTTGCTAGTGTGACTTTAATGCAAAGGTGCCAGAATCTAATTCGGTATACTTTTGTAATTCTAATTTTCTAAAAAGGGTATGCTTTTTAATTCAATACCGTTTCTCTTTTTCTTTCTTATAGTTACTCCTCTTTTCTTCTTTACTCCTCAAAGGTTAAAGTGGGGTCTGCTTCTTGCTGCTTCTTGTTTTTTTTATATGTTCTTCAAGCCAGAATATATTCTCATTTTAATATTTACCATAGTAATAGATTATTTTGCCGGTATATACCTTGAGAAGATTGAAAATCCTTCAAAAAAGAAAATGTTTCTTATTGCGAGCATTGTTGCAAATGTGGGTGTGCTTGCAGTATTTAAGTATTACAATTTTATAAATAGCAATATCACAGGTATTGCTCACATGTTTGGCTTCTCCAATCATATTCCTTACCTAAAGATGATATTGCCTATAGGCCTTTCGTTTCATACCTTTCAAGCCATGAGTTATACTGTTGAAGTGTATAGGGGTAATCAAAAAGCAGAAAGACATTTCGGTATTTACTCACTTTATGTAATGTTCTATCCCCAATTGGTAGCTGGCCCTATTGAACGCCCTCAAAACCTATTGCACCAGTTTCATGAAAATAAAACATTCACTTATGATAATGCGCTACTTGGATTGAACCTGATTGCTTATGGCTTGTTTAAAAAGATAGTAATAGCTGATAGGTTAGGAGTATATGTTGACCAGGTATATGGCGACATCGGCAACGCAAATACAATGTCTGCCTTAATTGCAGTGTTCTTTTATTCCTTACAGATATATTGTGATTTTTCAGGATATACGGATATTGCACGAGGGTGTGCTAAGTTTATGGGTTTTGATCTCATAGTAAATTTTAACCGTCCCTATTTAGCTAAGAGCATGCCTGAGTTTTGGGAGCGATGGCATATATCGCTTTCTACCTGGTTTCGAGATTATCTGTACATACCTTTGGGTGGTAACAGAGTAAGTAAGTGGAAGTGGTACAGAAATGTGCTTATTGTATTTTTAATAAGTGGTCTTTGGCATGGTGCCAAATGGACATTTGTATTTTGGGGTGCTTTGCATGCTTTTTACTTTATATTCAGTTTCATAACTAAGAATGTGAGATCAAAGATATCTTCTATACTTTTCCCTTTAAAATTAACAAGGGTATCAGATTTTTTTAGTCAGATAACAGTTTTTGCTTTGGTGTCTTTTGCCTGGATATTTTTTCGTGCCCCTGATTTCAATAAAGCGCTACAGGTTATTCAAAAAATAAAACAGTGCAATTTTAGTTTTAATTTGCCGCAGTTATGTGGTGAAAAGGGTCCCTTGAATTTACTGCTGAGCTTTGCAGTTATAGGAATGCTATTCTTTAGTTATTATTTACCAAAAGATTTAAAACTGCGGCATAGTTTCCTCTTTTTGTGTATTACAACATTTTTAATTATTCTATTAGGTAAGGATGCAACAAACGAATTCATATACTTCCAGTTTTAGATTATTTTTTTTTAAAATAATTGTGCCCCTTTTTATAATAGTGGGCGTAGGAGGATGCTTGTGGGGTGTTTTTTTTGAGAAAGAAGTTATTCTTAATAGCTCCATTTGCGGTGCATATAAAGTTAACCGGATAATAAATGAAACGCACCCTGAAGAGATACCCATTTTTGGGTCTTCCAGGGCTGAAGGTGGATACATACCAGATATGCTTGGTCCAAATTATTTTAATTATGGATTAGATGGAACGGGTAGTAATGTAATGCTCTTCTTTTTGAAAGAAGAATGCAAAAAGCAGAAAACATCGCAATTAATTCTTCTGAATTTTGATCTGAATGGATTTTATTATGCATTAGGAGATATATCTAACTATATCTATAATGCAAATTATCTGCCGGTCCGAAATTTATTAGATCAACAGTATAAGCCTCTATTTAGAATTCCATTTATAAAATATTATGGACAATATGAGGTGTACTTTAAGTATTATATGAATAACAAAATGAACCTTACTAAATACACTAATAAGGGGGCTTCAGCTGACAAAAATAAGATGGCAAGTAGTCGATTTAACCAACTTGTAATGGAGCGGAAACGATCGGTTGGATCTTTTTCGCTGGATACTACTCTTGAGAATGAATATTTGGACTTAATAAATGCTAACCCCCAACGGATTTTTGTTTTTGTTATAGCACCTTATCATCCGTCCTGTTTCGAAAGATTTAAGAATTTGCCCCAAGCACAAGAATTTCTTGATAATTTGAGAAAAATCAAAAATGTAAGAGTATTTGATTTCAGTAGGGAAATCTATGCTGATAGCCTTTTTCTGAATACTTCCCATTTGAATTACTATGGTGCAATACGCTTTAGTAAAGAGCTGAAAGACAGCATCAAGACTGTTGTTTTCTAAAGATTTCTCAAAAAAGAGGCTCAAATTTCAAAAAGGTGACGCTATTTTGTTAACTTTACAAAATACAGATTCCCATGGCATTTATTGATATTGTATTGGAGCCACCCAGATATGGTTGGAAAGATAAGACAGGTAATGTTGTGAAACCAAGTGTCGGACAGATACTTAGAGAATTTTTTTTCAGGCAAAATATCTTCAGAACCAAAAAGAACTGGATGAATTTTATTGGCTGGTTTTGGGTGCTGTGCCTGTTTCCATTCTTTGTTATTTTTTTTGTAAAATATTTTACTGTTAAGCTTTTAATAATTGGAGCTTTTTACGGTCTTGTTATTATGGGTACCCATGGAACAATTTGGTATCATAGATATGGTACACACAGGGCGTATAATTTTAAAAATAAGTTTTGGCGCTTTATTACTCAAAACCTGGTAATAAAGGTTGTACCTGAGGAAATGTATATAGTTTCTCATCATGTACATCATGCTAAGTCAGATATGCCCGGCGACCCATATAATGCAAATTGTGGTTTTTTATATTGCTTTTTGGCAGATACTAACCACCAGTCTATTAATAAAAGCTTAAATGAAGAGGAATATAACAAGATAAAGACCTTTATAGATCATACTGGCGTAATTCCCAATACATATATGCAATACCAAAAATGGGGTACTATAGCTCATCCATTACGTACCGTATTGCATATTATGCTTAATTGGGCGTTTTGGGGTGTAGTATTTTATTTCATTGGTGGATTTCCACTTCTATTCGCAATGTTTGCAGGTGCGTGTTTTTGGGCAGTAGGTGTTCGCACATTTAATTTTGAAGGACATGGCAAAGGTAAAGATATGCGTAAGGAAGGAGTTGACTTTAGCAGGGACGATATGTCTATAAATCAATATTGGCCTGGTTATGTAGCCGGAGAGTGGCATAATAACCATCATTTATTTCCTACCAGCGCACGGTCAGGCTTTTTAAAGCACCAGGTAGATCTGGCATGGTGTTATATTTATCTTATTTCTTTATTGGGCGGCGTAAGTTCATATAATAATGACAAGGAAAGTTTTCTCAAAAAGTATTATCATCCATATAAAAATGATATAGCTAAGGCGCATTCTAAAGATAAAAATGTGGAAAATAGCCCTGCCCAGGGCTAAGGTATAAGCTCGATCAAATGAGAAATGCATATTTTTGCGCTTCAAATTGAGTTTAGAAATTCCGATTATGATAAATTTAAAAGCAGGAATAATTATTGCAGGAATGCTGGTATCAACGGCAATATTTTCTCAATCGACTAACTGGAAGGTTGATACAAATAAAGCCACTATTAAGTTTATAACAAGTGGGCCCTTCGGAGAAGTCGACGGAAGTCTTGCAGGTCTTAAAGCAACTATCATATTTGATCCAAAGAGCCCGGAAAAAAGCTCGATGAACGTAACTATTAATCCAGCTACTATTGAGACGGGCGTTTCATTGCGAAATACTCATTTGCGAGAAAAAGATGAATTTTTCAATAGAACAAAATACCCTGTTATCTCTTTTAAATCAAAGCAGATCAGAAAAACTGCTACAGGAAGTTATGTGGTATCAGGTGATTTAATGATAAAGACGGTAGTAAAACAAATAGATATTCCATTCACTTTTGATAAAACATCTACAGGTGGAATATTTAAAGGAAGTTTTACAATGGATGCTATGGATTATCAATTGGGTAAGTCCAGCAAGAATGTAACAGTAAATATTGAAGTGCCAGTTATACAGTAGTTATAAGCATTTTTAATTCAGGGCTATCCATGTCCTCTAGCCCATTTAATTTAATTAAATACTACCCTTCACAGGTAATTTTGTAAATTGGTGTTTTACATGATTATGTGGAGTAGTTACTTGCCTGATAAAAGCACAATTAAGTTAATGCGTATTCCGTTCTCGTACTTTTTAATGCCTGTATTCTTATTTGCATTGAGCGAAACGTCAAGCATAGACATTAAAAATGCATTGTTATGTTTTATTGCCTTACATCTCTTTATATATCCTGCCAGCAATGGATACAACAGCTATATGGATAATGATACTACGAGTATTGGAGGGTTGAAAGAGCCACCTATGCCTACAAAGAAATTGTTTTATTTATCTATTGCGTTTGATATATGCGGGCTTATACTTGCCGTATTTGTCAGTCTTCACTTTTTTGAGTGCATAGTTGCATACATACTTGCATCTAAGGCATATAGTTACAAGGGTATACGTTTAAAAAAAATGCCTCTTTTAGGATTTATTACAGTAGTGTTCTTTCAAGGGGGCTTTACTTTTTGGATGGTTTACACAAGTATAAGTATGGCCCCAATGCAATATAGTTTTGGAATGTTAGCTGTTTTAACAGCTTGTTCTTTTTTAATTGCCGGTGTGTATCCTCTTACCCAAATATACCAGCACGATGCAGACATAATTAATGGAGACATTACGATAAGCTACAGGCTTGGATACAAGGGCACGTTTGTATTTACAGGCCTTATGTTTACGTGCGCAAGCATTCTTCTCTTTTATTACTTTCATTCCATTTATAAAGATTTGCATTTTATTATGTTTCAGGTTTTCTTGTTTCCGGTTGTAGTCTATTTTCTTTGGTGGTTTTTCCAGGTGGTGAAAGATACAAAGCAAGCATCCTTTGAAAAAACTATGAAGATGAATCTTATTGCATCTACCTGTATGAATTTTTGTTTTATTACTTTTTTGATTTTGAAACTAAATACATGAGTTTGATAGTAAGTATATCTACCGCCCTTCCGGAGTATAAGAACAAGCAGTCTGATATAGCTGACTTCATGATTGAGTTACTTGAGTGTACAGCGCAAAAGGGTAATAAACTAAGGGCTCTTTATAGTACCAGTGGTATTGATACCCGTTATTCCGTTTTACCCGATTTTTCTCTGGCTTCATCTAAAAGAAAGTTTTTTTCTCAGGGAGCCATTCCGAGCCTTGAGCATAGGATGGAGCTTTACAAGAGTAATGCTTTAAAACTTTCGGTAGAGGCAATTAATAGATGTATTAAAGGAAGGACAAAGTATTCCGAAATAACGCACCTGATAACTGTTTCATGTACTGGTTTTTACGCGCCCGGACTAGATATTGATATTATTCAATCACTAAAGCTGGATGAGAATATAAGTCGTACTTCCATTAATTTTATGGGATGTTACGCAGCCATTCATGCACTTAAACAGGCTGATGCAATATGCAAGGGCAATAAGAATGCAGTGGTTTTGATTGTGTGCGTTGAAATTTGCAGTATACATTTTCAAAAGAAGGATGATATAGATAATATAACTGCTAACCTTTTATTTGCAGATGGGGCAGGGGCTGCATTAATTGTTGGAGATGAGTATGCATTTAAAAAAAAGATGCATGGATTTAGAATACAAAATTTTCATTCTCACGTTGAGTTGAATGGCAAGAATGATATGGTATGGCAATTATCTTCAACCGGTTTCCTGATGACGTTAAGCAAATATGTTCCTCAACTTATAGAAAGGGGCATTCAAGATCTATTTGATAAAGCCATAACTAAGCTTAATATAAAAAGGAATAAGATAACCAAGTGGGCTATTCACCCAGGTGGGAAGAAGATATTATCTGTAATACAAAAGGAACTCAAGCTAACTGATACTGATGTTGAAAGCTCTCGCAAGGTGCTTAAGAATTATGGCAATATGTCTTCATCAACGGTGTTATTTGTTCTGAAAGATATTCTGCATAATAAGATCAATACTAATTCGTCTGAAACTATTTTCTGTGTTGCTTTTGGGCCTGGTCTCACCATGGAATCTGTTATATTGGATAATGTTTAAGCATAGGTCATACGAAAAGGAATTACTGGATGCGGCCTTTATCGAGAAGGTACTACTTTATCGTAATCTCAAAGAACTTGAAATTATCAATAGGTTACTGGGAGGGCACAGAGTTTCTATTGCTGGTATTAAGAAGGCAGTAAATGATAAATCTAAGTTATATCAATTAGTAGATATTGGTTGTGGAGGAGGAGATTCACTTGTAGCTTTGGCTAAATGGGCTAATACGGAGGAATACAACGTTAATTTTACAGGTGTTGATTTGCAGCAAGATTGTATCGCATATGCACAAAACAATTGCTCACGATACCCTCAAATAAACTTTTCTTGTTCTGATTTCAGAACCGTTTTTTCTCAATCGAAGAAAATAGATGTAATACATGCATCCTTATTCTGTCATCATTTTACTGAGAAAGAAATCATTGAATTTATATTGTTGTGTTATAATCATGGAACGATCTTCATAATCAATGATTTGGAGAGAAACCCTATTGCTTACTATAGTATTAAACTACTGACGAGATTATTTTCCAAATCGGTATTAGTAAAAAATGATGCTCCTCTATCAGTATTACGCGGTTTTAAAAAGACAAATTGGCATGCTATATTAAAACAAGCGGGTATAAAAAGGTATGTAATTAAAAATAAGTGGGCATTCAGACACCTTATCGTCATCTACCCAAATGAGTAATAAAAGCTTTGATTGTGCTATTATTGGAGGTGGGTTAGCCGGGTTAACTCTGGCCATTCAGCTTGCTGATTTGGGCAGATCAGTTGTTTTATTTGAAAAGGAAAAATACCCGTTTAATAAAGTATGCGGAGAATATATTTCTATGGAAAGCCATGGATTCTTACAACGGTTGGGGATAGATTTCACTTCTATAGATATACCGTACATTACTGAATTGAAAGTATCCTCTCCCAATGGAAACTCATTTGTGAGAAAACTGGATTTAGGTGGATTTGGCATTAGTAGGTATACATTAGATTCGCAATTAGCACAGCTGGCTGCAAAAAAGGGAGTTATTTTATTTGAAAACACTAAAGTAAATGATGTAGTACGAGAGCATGATTCTTTTATTGTGAAGACCAATGGACATGATTATACCGCTCGTATTGCATGCGGAGCTTTCGGAAAACGTTCCTCCATAGAAAGGAGCATAAGGCTTAATAATTCTAAACCAAACGGAAGAGGGAAGAATTATGTAGCAGTAAAACACCATGTAAAAACCGACCTGCCAAGCAGCCGAATTGAATTACATAATTTCAAAAATGGTTATTGTGGTATATCAAAAGTGGATGGGGATAAATATTGCTTGTGCTATCTTACTGATTCTGAAAATCTGGCGAAGAGCGGCAATAGTATTAAGCTAATGGAGAAAAATATATTAATGCTAAACCCATTTCTTAAAAAGTATTTTACGGAAGCAGAGTTTTTGTATAATGATCCAGTAACAATATCCCAGGTTACTTTTAGAAAAAAATCGCAAGTTAAAAATGGCATAATTCTATTGGGCGATGCAGCAGGAACCATAGCGCCTTTGTGCGGTAATGGGATGAGTATGGCAATGAGGGCCTCTTATATTGCTGCATTTTTAATTGCTGACTTTTTAGATGAAAGAATAAGCCGCGAACAATTATGTATTCAATACCAGGATATATGGAACAAGCATTTTTCAAAAAGAATTAAAGTAGGCGAGAAAATCCAATACCTTTTTGGGAAGAACTATTTAACTAATTCTTCCATTGGGCTACTTAAGACTTTTCCTCTTTTGGCGGATAAGCTTATTAGTATGACACATGGAGAAGTATTTTGAAAGTCTTTAGAATTGCAACTACAGATTGCCTAATGTCGTTAATACCGTACTAATAAGTCTTTTCAAGGGAGGTATGATTATATGAAATATATTTTAAGCGCATAAATATTTGATTATCAATTATTTATGAATATAAATTATTCCAAAAATAGCCTCGAAACAGGTTTTGGTCATAATATTATAGATTCTTGCTTAAATTTGGGGTTGACCAAAACTAAAAAACACTATGGATAAGATTAAAATATTTTTAATTTCTGCATTTTTATTAAGCGGGATTTATTTAAGTGCTCAAAAAACACTTCATTTGAGGGCTAATGCAAGTGATTATTTGGATAATTATTCTCCAAATGCAAACTATGCTAATGGTCAAGAAATGGATGCAATAGCATGGACAGCTGGTAGTTCATTCGTTTCGCGTTGTATATTTAATTTTAATCTTTCAAGTATTCCTGCCAATAGTACGGTAGTAAGTGCATACCTGAGTTTGTGGGGAGACACAAATACCAGTAATTTCCAGGGAGATAGTCATCTTAGTGGATCAAATGCTTGGTCAATTCAGCGAGTTTCATCTGCATGGAATGTTTCAACTGTAACGTGGAATACCCAACCCACAACTGATGTTACAAATGAGGTGAAAATGCCCCAGAGCACTTCTATTTATGAGATATTCAATAACATTGATGTGACAAATTTGATGCAGGATATTATAAATAATCAACCCAATAATTACGGTTTGCTTATTCGTTTGGATACTGAGCAATTATACAGAAGTATGGTATTTTGCGCTAATAATTACCCCGATACAAATGAGAGACCACTTTTAGTTATTACGTATGCACCATCTGGGCCGTCAACTGATTCTTGTGTGAAGCTTAGGTTCACACAGTCGGATTATCTTGACAATTATTCTCCAACTGCTAATTATGGGACATCTCAGGAGCTTGACGCAATTGCATGGACAGCTGGATCTAGTTTTATTTCCAGAAGTGTGATTGACTTTAATTGGGATACTATTCCTGTAGGAGCAAAAATAACAAGTGCAACACTGTCTTTATATGGTGATTCCAATACAAGTAACTATCAAGGTGATGCCTCATCATCGGGGAGTGACGATTGGTTAATACAGAGAGTTACTTCCACATGGAACGGTAATACAGTCAACTGGAATACTCAACCAACAACAGACACAACTCACCAAGTTCATATGGGGCAATCAACCTCGATATATGAAGATTTTCCAAGTATTGATGTCACTAAATTGGTGCAGGATATTGTTGATACCGCATCAAAACAATTTGGGTTTCTTTGGAAATTAAACACTGAATTAATATACCGAAGTATGGTGTTTTGTTCCGATTATTATCCTAACCATGCTAGAAGACCAGCACTTTCTGTTTGCTATAGTATTCCTAATGGAATAGGTGAAGTTTCAAATAGCCCTAAGGTTAGTATATATCCTAATCCAGTAAATGATTATATAAATGTGCATTATTCGGGAACAAATTCAGGCACTATTTATTATAATTTGTATGATATTACAGGCAGACAAATAGGTGATGCAAATTCTGTTTTGGGAAGAGGTAATAGCATTACTACCACTATAAATACTTCAAATCTGTCTGATGGTATGTATTTATTGAGATTGATAGATGGTAATACTATTACTAATTATAAATTCATTAAAGAATAAGTATCTCTTAATTTTTTATTTACTTTAGGGGGCTTATTGCCTCTTAATTTTTTGCCTATGTTTAAGTATATAAAAAACGTAAAGGATTTTCTTATCTTTTCAAGAATATTTTTACTTGTTAAACCTTTCAGTGGTCTATTCAAGACAATAAGTAATTTTTCATTATTTACTAAATGGGTTAATAATGCAAATAAAAATAAGGAGTTACTTATAAATGATTTTTATGTGCCTAGTAGAGATCATAGCAGGAGATATAGGCTTTATGAAAAAGTTGCCGCTAAACTTGAGCTTGGAGAAAAAAAAATTAACTATATTGAATTTGGAGTTGCATCAGGAAGTTCTTTTAAATGGTGGCTTAATTTTAATAAAAATCGAGAATCGCATTTCTCCGGATTTGATACTTTTGAGGGATTACCTGAAAGTTGGGGCGGTTATAAAAAGGGAGAAATGTCTTTTAAAATCCCTGATATTATAGATGAAAGAGCAGAATTTTATAAGGGTTTATTTCAGTCCACTCTCAATCCATTTTTATCTAAAAATGGTAATCGATTTTCCGAATCACTCACTATTGTTCATTTAGATGCCGATTTATTTTCTGCAACGATATTTGCGCTTAGTCAGGTTTACAGGTTTTTGAAAACGGGTGATTTAATACTATTCGATGAATTTAGTGTTCCAAATCACGAGTTTCTGGCGTACAAGATATTTACTGAGTCTTTTGGCGTTACTTTAAAACCTATAGGAGCCATAAATAACTTTTATCAGGTAGCTTTTATAATAGAATAAGCTCTCCTATTGTCCTCTATCTGTAGAATACGAAAAGTCTTGGATTTCTACAAAATGAAAAAGCTTCATCAAAACATTGAGTTAAGGATTCAATACTTTTTGGGCTATAGTTTAATTTCTTAGTTACTTGGGTTGATTTACTGGAATGCACTTATCCAGAAGATCTTTTAACTTTAATGTTAGTGTCATCAGGCATTTTAAACAAGTCTAAAGGATAAAAGGATATTTTCAAGAGCTAGATTTTCACAAAAAGTAGGAAAAATTTGCGTAGTTAAATAACTTCATATATATTTGTAGCCAAATAGCTACACAATGAACTTAAGACGCGATGTATTTCAGGCCATAGCAGACCCTACAAGAAGGGCTATACTTCTTTTAATTGCTTCACAATCGATGACAGCAGGTGCCATAGCTTCCAACTTTAACACAGCAAGACCAACGGTTTCAAAACACTTACAAATATTAACTGAATGTGATCTGCTGCGCCAGGAACAAGCAGGTAGAGAAATATATTATCACTTCAATCCTAACAAAATGAAACAAATAGCAGACTTTATTGAGCCATTCCGCAAAATGTGGGATGATAGGTTTAATAAATTGGAAACCGTAATGAAAAAATATAAACCCAAAAAATAAAATACTATGGAACTGAAAACAAAAATACATGCCGAGGACGGCAAACAGGAGTTAACGATTACCAGGGAATTTGATTTACCTGTAGAACTTCTTTTTAAAGCACATGCAGACGCTAGTATCATTGAGCAGGTTATGACTAACCCTTATACAACAGCCAAACTATTGAAGTTCGAAGGCAAGAAGCATGGCAGTTATCAAATGCAATCAACCGATGCGCAGGGGAAAGTGGTATTTAAAGCAAATGGAACAATCCATGAACTTATTCCGAACAAGAAAATTACCCGCACATTCGAAATGGAAAATACACCCATGGGTGTGCAATTAGAAATTTACGAGTTTGAAAAACTAAGCGATAAGACTAGTAAACTTAATTTGCATGTGATATACGAATCTGTAGCTCAACGGGACCAGGTGCTGAAGATGCCTTTTGCACAAGGCTTAAGTATGGCACATGATCGGATGGAAGAAATTATGAGCAAAGTAAAATAATATACCATGGCAGCGAGTAAATTAAACCCGAAAGTTGATTGGTTCTTTACCAAAACCACAAAGTGGCAACAAGAATACGAGACGCTGAGAATGGTCATTCTCAGCTGTGGACTGAACGAAGACTTAAAATGGGGTTGTCCTTGCTACACCTCCCAGAAGAAAAACATAATATTGATTCATGGATTTAAGGATTATTGTGCGGTTCTTTTTTTTAAAGGTGCATTATTAAAAGATGAACATGGTATTCTAATCCAGCAAACCCCTAATGTGCAGGTACCACGGCAGGTGCGGTTTACCAGTGTGAAAGGGATAATTAAGCTGGAACCCATTCTAAAAGCCTATATAAAAGAAGCTATTGAAGTGGAAAAATCGGGAGTGAAAGCAATCTTGAAGAAGGCCTCTGAGTATAAAATTCCGGAAGAGTTTCAAGCCAAATTGGATGAGATACCTGCTTTGAAAAAAGCTTTTTATACCTTAACGCCTGGAAGGCAAAGAGGATATCTTTTCCATTTTTCTCAACCCAAACAGTCTAAGACAAGAGAGGCGAGGGTTGAAAAGTATGTACAGCAAATTCTTATGGGAAAGGGAATAGACGATTAGAATATTCAATGAAAATAAATTAATAAATAAAAAACAAAACATGGAAACAAAACAAATTACACCAGGAAAAGGGAAATTGATTGTCTATTGGATCGCTACGGCTTTATTGGCTATTGGCATGTTACAAAGCGGAATATTTGCTGTGCTTAGAAATGACCAGTGGGTCAAGATTATAACTGCTTTAGGTTACCCGCTTTACTTTTTGACTATACTTGGCATATGGAAAATTTTAGGAGTTATAGCTATTTTAGTCCCTAAGTTTAAACTTCTGAAGGAATGGGCCTATGCCGGTTTCTTTTTCGCTATGACGGGTGCGTTTGCTTCTCATTTGGCAATTGGAGATTATAACATAAAAGGACTTATGGGGCCATTATTTCAGGCTGTTTTTGTTGTTGTGTCTTGGTATTTTAGGCCGGCAAATAGGAAGATTGTAGTGGGTTAATCGCTATAGTTACTTCAAATTTCCTGTAATATGCAGACATGATTTTAGCGCGAAAAGACATTAAACATAAGGTTCCGTTGTTAGGATGCTGAGTTACAATCCATTTATTAACTTTGATAGATACGTCGATTTCTATTTAATAGCATTTAATAAATTATGTTATTCAGCAGTATTATTTTTCTTATTTTCTTTCTTCCTGTATTTATAGTTACCTACTATATAGTTCCGAGGAAATGGAAGAACCCGATAATCCTGGTTTCAAGTATAATATTCTACAGTTGGGGTGCTCCCAAATTTATTTTCATTATCCTCGGTACTACCTTCATTGATTTCTACCTTGTCCGGTGGATGTCTCAAACAGATAAGAGATTAACAAGAAGATTGATATTGTTTCTTTCTGTTTCCATAAACTTAGGGCTGCTCTTTTATTTTAAATACTCAGGTTTTTTTGTTGAAAATGCAAACGCGGTTTTGGTGCATTTTTTTCATTTGAAAGAAATTGACTTTACTAAATTGGTTCTACCACTTGGTATTTCTTTCTATACGTTTGAAACGATCACTTATGTGGTTGATGTATACCGAAGGGTACATAAGCCTTTAGACAATGTTTGGGATTACCAGCTTTATATTTTATTATTTCCAAAACTTATTGCAGGACCAATTATCCGTTACCATGAAATAGCGGACCAGATAAATGACCGCTCTGCAAATGATACTATTGATTATAAACTCACAGGGTTTTACCGCTTTATTGTTGGTCTTTCAAAAAAAGTATTAATTGCAAATCAGTTGGGCCTTCAGGCAGATGTTATCTTTTCATCGAATTACCATACACTAAATTCTGGTATTGCATGGATAGGAGCTTTAACATATACTTTTCAAATTTATTTTGATTTTTCCGGATACTCAGATATGGCAATAGGATTGGCAAGAATGATGGGCTTCAAGTTTCCGGAAAATTTTAATAATCCATATATTTCACAAAGTATTACCGAATTCTGGAGAAGATGGCACATGTCGTTGGGCAGGTGGATGAAAAACTATCTATATATACCTTTAGGTGGCAACAGAGTGAAAAGCAAATTCAGGCTTTATTTCAACTTGTGTGTTGTTTTCCTGCTTTCAGGGTTATGGCACGGAGCGTCCTGGAGCTTTGTGTTTTGGGGAATCTATCATGGCACATTCCTGGCAGCAGAAAAAAGTTTCCTTACCAGGTTATTTGAAAGATCGAATAAATTATTTCGAACCTTGTTCACATTTTTTATAGTGACAATAGGTTGGGTATTTTTTAAAGTGGATAAACTTTCCGATGCCTTTATTTATGTAAAAAGGATGTTTGTATTCGACTTTAGTAA
>Ga0206879_1128_pt1 | contig 17082 bp, 16 predicted proteins | sample Alteio_BWOrgCont_5_FD_152897 | JGI IMG/M metagenome (GOLD analysis project Ga0206879, IMG submission 152897) | Enriched cells from forest soil in Barre Woods Harvard Forest LTER site, Petersham, Massachusetts, United States -... | ecosystem: Environmental > Terrestrial > Soil > Temperate forest > O... | reverse complement strand
AATGCAGGTGAAGGTTCATAGGTTCCAAACTGAATTCCCTTAAAAGAAAGTCTTTATTGCCCCAATAGAGTATATGTGCAGCAATACCCAGCCATAGCAATACTTCAACCATACTTCCCCAGAGTTGCTGTGAGCATATTCTGATAACGAGCAATGAAAATATGGCGCTAAAAACAGAAGTACAAAGGTTGTAAACCGTGCTTAAACTTATGACTGAAAGTCTCTTGCGAAGCTTATAATTCATAAACCTTCATAAAATCTCTTGCCATATCATCAGCTGTTCTTATTATAGCAGGTGTATAATCTAGTTTTAAAGACAGAAGCTTTTTTAATTGCTGCACCATCTCGTCTTTATTTCTACAAACAAATACTTTGCCCTCTATATGTATTCTTCCGACATCAAAACAAACAACGGCAAGGCCAAGAGCTAGAGCTTCCATCATTACGGTTGATTGCCCTTCATAGCTTGATGTATGAAGAAATATTTTACTCTTATTTAAATATGAAAATACATCCCTATGTGGCATCTCACCGGCAAAATAGACCATGTCCTGTAATCCATCGACAATAACTTTTTTTCTAAGCAACTGTTCCTGCTCTCCCTTCCCAATAATGCAAACTTTAATCTTGGGAAAATCCTTTTTAAGTGAAGCTATTATATCCAGTAAAAGCATATAATTCTTTAAAGGAGTTAAAGCCCCTACTCCTATAATATCTATTGTCTTTTCTTCAGCTGAAATACTGGCTTTATTTATATCAACGCCTCCTTCAACAACTTCTTTAACTTTATATCCGGTATATGTTGTGAATTTCTCGGCAATTGACTCTGACATGGCAATAGTTGTCATATCATTAAACTTTAGCAACTTGAGGTACCTGTTTGTTTTGAGCACATCCTGACCTATAGCATAGGCCACATGTTTGATGCGATACTTTTTAGCAAACCACTGCCCTATTAATGCACACTCTGTTAACCATAAGCTGTGAATAACGTCAATCCCATTCTCACGTTCAATCCGTTTTAATTCTCTCCAAACCTTAAGCCAAATGCGCAGTCGTGACAGTCCTTTCTTAGTCATTCCACCTGCACTGTATACGGATATACCCTTCCATAAATAATGCCCCCGTCTAAATGGATATTGGAATGAAACTATCTTAAAATTTACTGAAGGATATAATCGAGTAAATGCTGAAAGATAATCCTGCAAAAAAGGCATACACGTAGTATCGTCTTCATTTTCGGGAAAACCCGGCGTAAGAATGACGACGGTCTTTTTTCTTTCACTCATTGCTCCAAAGGTAATTCACCTTAAGCATGCTTTTGCATGGTGATAATAAAATGATCCGCCCATGCTCTAAAGGGCCAGGCATCTGCAATGGAGGATTCCAATAAGGTAAGGCCTTTAAATACGCCAGAATATCTCTCGGGAAACTTTTCTAAATATGGAGGAGGTACAACACTACAGAGCCCTTCAATAGCAAGTGTTCTATACTTTCTACCAAACATTCGCTCTACCTTAGAGGGACTGTAATAATAGCTATTAAAGGATATTCCCTCAACATTAGAGGGAGCCCCATCTTTTTTCAGTCTTCTGAATGCGACTTTAAAATTTCCTTTTAGGGCTAATGATAACTCCCAAGGACAGACAGGTGGCATTATTACTAGAGTAGCAGTTGCTCCAGGTTTTAAAAGATTATCAAATGACGTTATTACATCAGCGAGTTTATCAGTACAATTTAGTCCACCGAAATTAGAGAATATATGATCAAAGCCTGATTGCTGAAGCTTATCTAACTCAAGAAAAGAGCATCTCTCAATAGTAATCTTATCCTTTAATTTGAGTTCAGTCACCTTGTTTTGTAACTGGCTGATCATACCTTCAGCGTTATCAGTTGCATGAACATATAATCCTTGTTGTGCAAAAAATATAGCATCAAGCCCTGTCCCAGCATTAAGTTCAAGAATATGCTCACCGGGTTTCCATAAGGATAAAACGTGTTGTCTTATCCTACTGCGCATCCATTGGATAATCAGGTTACCATTCTCCAGATCATCGAATACAGCAGATTGTTTTGAGAATGCAGCATTTACCTTTTGCTGCTGTAATATATCAGCCATTTACTATTTCGTGCTTTTTAAGACGGTATCCGTGAATGTATGATGCTGGAGTATAATAAAGAACCGAAAGAGCGCTCATCATCTCTTCCCGATTTGTAGAGAATGGTTCTGAAATAATATGCCTTATAGAATCTATAGCTTGCTTTCTGCGGTATATTTTATGTACAAAACGATGAAGCTGCTTATAAAACGCAGAGGGATAAGTATTCTTAAACATTAATACCAATTCGTCCGAATCTGTCCAGTTAGTTTTTCCTCTTAATTCTTCCTTTACCTTATCGTAGAATTTGGTACCCGGCAAAGGATATGATACAGATATACCTATATCATCAGGCATTAGCTCGAGCAACATATCAATGGTCTTGTGAATATCTTCTATCAATTCACCCGGAAAGCCAAACTGAAGAAAGAATGCAGCCTTAGTTCCATGCTTTTTTAATAACCTTGTTGCTTCGTATATCTGCTCAATTTTTGTTCCTTTATCCATCGCATCCAATATCTTCTGCGAGCCAGATTCAGCACCCATCCATACAATTTCACAACCTGCTTTAGCTAAAGCAACAATATAATTCTCCTGCAATAAAAGGTCGGCCCTGCACTGTATCTTAAACTTGATCTTTAGGTTTTGTTGCTCCATCAGATCACCAAACTTATTTACCCAGCCGGGCTTAAGGCCAAAAATATCATCGCAGAACCAAATATGATCAGGTTGGAAATGTTGTTTAAGATATGTTATCTCCTCCACTACTTTTTCAGGTGAGCGGGTATTGTAACGGTTACCGTAAATAGGCTTAGCACACCAATTACACTTGAACGGGCATCCTCTGGTAGTGGCGACATTAATTGAGAAATATCCCCATTTATTTAGCCAAGCATCTTTATAGGGTTTTATATTTATCAAATCCCATGCAGCTATAGGTAAGGAATCCAGATCCTTCAACACCTCTCTCTTGGCTGTAAGAATAGTTTTGTCATCCTTCTTAAACGCAATACCTTGTATGGATTCAAGCTCACCTTCTTTTTTATCAAGATGGTTTATAAGCGTCTGTAAAGTAATCTCGCCTTCACCTAGTATGATAAAGTCAGCTCCCTTACCTAAGTACTCTTCGTAATGATCGGCTGCATCAGAACTTGATACAATGACTTTACATCCCCTTTCTTTTGCCAGTTGAGCCATTTTAAATGCAGCCTCCCTCATATTGGTAAGGCACATCTTAGTCAGGTAATTAAAGCCATCATCATAAATAACCAGGTAGTCTGGCTTATTCTCATTCAGTACCCCTATAATATCATTTGCAGACTCACTGAACATAGTGTCATGCAAAGCGACATTATATCCCGCTTGCCTTAATACTGCTGCTGCATAAATGGTGCCTAGTGGAGGATAGGGTTGCTGTTGCTTCCATTGTTTGGGATCGAAGCGGAGAAAATAAGAATGGGTGAAAAGAATATTTGACATATCAGCTTAAGCTCATATTAAACTTCTTTTCAAACCTCAGTACATTCTCATTAAAGGCTTTCATCACCTTTAGCTGGAATCCGTTAGGATGATGCTTAGATACATTCTTACGGGTTCGCAAGTTCAGGTCAAACTCATCAGGATTAAAATGCTTGAACTTTCTTTTCCATGAAGAAAGAGTGAGTCTGAAGCATAGATCATCCACCTTATCACCAAACTTTCCGGAAAATAATCTTTCAACTCCTCTCTTTATAATATTATTACTCTGCGGAATCACTTTGTATTTACCTGTCTTTAATTCACCGTTAGGGAAATATTCCTTGATCCAGAAATTTGAATGCATCAGCTGTTCATATAGTTCAGCGTTTGAGGCTGGAATAATGGAAAGTAATTCTGTTGCTGCAAACAAATTTTTATCAGGTATCTCAAGACTGTTGGTGTCTACAAAGTAATTTACACAAAAGTATTTGTGAGAATTAAAAAGAAATATCTTCTTGAAAAGAATGAGCATAGTTCGTGAAATCCATAGTCTGCCAGGTTCTGTAATAATGAAATAGTCTATATCACTTTTTTTATCAGCATACCCCTTAGAAAGCGAACCCGAAAGGCAAATACTCCGAACAAATGGAAACCACGAAATAAACTTTGTAACCCTTTTTGCGATTTTAAGAAGTTTTTCAGCCTCCTTATACCCTTTTAATCTCTTTTGTACAAGGCCTGTTAGATTATCATTTTTTATATGATAAAATTGATCCTTATGGCTTATATATCCAAACTCTTCTAATACGATAAGCTGTCTTTGTATTTCGTCTTTAGATGCAGGATATTGATTACAGTACTCATATATCTCATCAACTGTAATTGGGTATTGAAAGATCTCGAAATAAAGCAAGGTCTTTAGCACAGCACGCGCTGAAAGAGTTACATCATTACTTACTATTTCACTTTGGTATTTTTTTTCTGTCAATAACACGAAGACGAATTAAATAGTTCACGACTTATCTCATCAAACTTAGGTAAAAATGATGACATTCCAAAGGCTTTTTAAGGCGGATTTTAAGTTTATCTTTGATTTGATTACATTTAGTTAAACTAAACTATTTTAATACGGATACATTACGCAATCTCAGGCAACGCCTATCATCATACCTCTCCTCTTTAAAAGAGACAGAGCCGGGAGAGGCTTATGATATGTGGTCGAGCCAATACGATGCACAGCCGGGCAATTTAATGCTCGACCTGGATGAGATTCTATTCTCACAGATCCTGAATAATATCTCAATTGGCGACAAAATTATTGTCGATATAGGTTGTGGCACAGGCAGGCATTGGGAAAAATTGTATGCAAACCAACCTGCAAAAGTCATTGGATATGATGTGTCTGAAGGCATGTTGAACATCTTGAAGAAGAAATTTCCTACAGCAGAAACACATCATCTCACAAGTAATCATTTGGAAGGATTAGAAAAAGAGAGTTGCGATATTATTGTTTCTACCCTTGCCCTAGCCCATATTGAAGATATAGAAGAAGCATTTAAAGAATGGACCCATGTACTTAAACCAGGCGGGCAGATCCTTATAACAGATTATCATCCAGATGCTTTATCGAAAGGAGGCAACCGAACTTTTGTACATAATGGCAAACTAGTGGCAATAAAAAACAATGTGCATCCTTTAGATAAGATCAAATCAATATCAGCTAAGTTGAACCTTAAAATTGATGAGCTAATTGAAAAGAAAATAGATGAGTCTGTTAAGCATTATTACGAAAAACAGGATGCTCTTAAAACCTTTGAAAAGTTTAATGGAACAGCTATTATTTACGGTGCTCTTATGACAAAAACCGATGTTGCTAAGTAAGCTCTCCTGCATAGATCGAAAAGGACAAATAGATATTCTCACTGAGAATGGGAAAATATCTTCTATTACTGAATATGGTACAATAAAGAACACTTCAAGCGACATTATAGATTTTAAAGATGCTAGTGTATTCCCCGGATTAATTAACTCGCACGATCACCTCGACTTTAACCTATTCCCTCAACTAGGGAATAGGAACTATAACAACTATGTTGAATGGGGTGAGGATATACACAAACAAAATAAAGAAGTTATTGATGCTGTATTAAAAATCCCTAAAGAACTTCGTGTGCAATGGGGGATTTATAAAAACCTGATAAATGGTGTAACTACAGTTGTAAATCATGGCGTTCACTTACAAATAGATAATAACCTTATTAGGGTATGGCAGAGCACACACGTATTGCATTCAGTACAACTTGAAAAAAGATGGAAATTGAAATTGAATTTCCCATTTATTAAATCATGGCCCTTTTCAATCCATACAGGCGAAGGAACTGACGATGCCTCTTATAAAGAAATAGAAGAATTATTAAGATGGAACTTCCTTAAACGCAGTCTTATAGGCATTCATGGCATAGCCATGAGAGAAGACCAAGCCAGTGAATTTAAAGGTATTGTATGGTGCCCGGTATCCAACAATTTTTTGATTGGGCGAACTGCTGAAATTGATAAGCTAAAAAATGAAACAAGTATTTTATTTGGAACCGACTCAACCCTCTCAGCCTCCTGGAATATATGGGAACATCTTCGTTTAGCAAGACAGAAAAAGATGCTGACCGATGATGAATTATTCGAGTCCCTTACAGTACAGGCGGCCAAAGTATGGCCAATACCGAATGCTGGCGAAATCAAAAAAGGTTTTGATGCAGATATTGTTATTGGCAAAAAAAAGTCATCATTAGAAGGAATGGATGCGTTTTACGCACTAAACCCTGAGGATATTTTAATGGTTATTTCTAAAGGTAGCATCCGTTTATTTGATGAAACATTGCTCCACAACTTAAATACTATGGAAATAGATTTAAAAAGCTTTTCAAAGATTTATATAAATGGTGCTTGTAAATATATTGCGGGTGATCTGCCGCTATTGATCAGAAAAGTAAAAGAATATTATTCAGGAGCAAGTTTCCCCGTTACGGCCTAATTCTTAAAAGCCTTCTATCTCGGGCTGTCTGTATTTTAACCAGAATTTTTGCAAAGCTTTTATCTCGTACGGGAATTGGAATATCTTATTCTTATATCGCCAGGAAGAAACAGTATGCATAAATTTTCTCTGAAAGGCGGATAACTTTACATCCGAGGCAGTAGGATAATAACCATTAATCACTGTTTCAAAGTTTCTTATTTTTTTTACCATTTCTGGTGTAAGCCAGGGCGTAAGTGGGTTTTTATGTAGATCGAAATGCTCCCATTCAGGATGCAGCCAATCATCTAACTTTTCTGGGAACCTGAACCCACTCTTCAAAACCTCGTTAAACATTTCTGAACCTTCTGTAGGAACCGGGCTATATATGTACATAATGATCTCAGTTGCAGGATTTATTTCCTTTATCTCGTATATAAAAGCAATTTCTTTATCTATTTGTGCCATTACCTTCTCCGGCGTCTCACCAGGTACGCCAAGTACAAAGGAGTATTCAGGTATGATGTCAAAATCTTTCATTCGTTTGGCAAATTGCTTTATCTGCGTACCGCTTTGGGTACCACCTTTATCCATCTGCTTCAGTACATCATCACTTCCTGTTTCTGCACCAAAAAAGATCATCCGACACCCCGATTTTCTGAGGAGCGCTAAAGATTCATCCTTAAATTTATACATGGTATCTATCCTCCCGAATCCCCACCAGTTCATATTCTCATTAAGCATTAGGTTGGCGAACTCAACTGCTCTTTTTTCTGATACAAAGAAATTATTATCGTGAAATTCTATAGCACTGCCTCCATACTTTTCTTTAAGGAACTTAATATCCTTGTACACATTCTCAGCAGATTTCGCCTTCCAGCGAGCGTTAAAAATAGGCACAACCGCACAAAAAGAACAAGTGAATGGGCAGCCGATACTAGAATGATATGCAATGGTATTGCCACCCAGATGCGTTTTACCCAAATATTTTTTTATGGGATAAAATGAATGTAGCTTGTCATAAGGCAAGGGAGGAAGCGTATCCTGATCATATAATTCATCCTTGGCAGTTTGAATAATCTGATCCCCCATTTTGAATACGATATTGTGAATAGAATCAAAAGGTGCATTATTTTCATAGGCATCCAGCAGTGCAGGAAAAGCTTTATCCCCTGGCCCACGGATAACGATATCCACATAACCCGAATTCAATACAGTTTTTGAATGATTGGATGGGAAATACCCACCCCAGATTATTTTTACTTCCGGGAATTGCTCCCTTATTTTTTTTGAGATAGGAATAGCTTGCTTAAGCTGAGGTCCTGGCATTACAGTAGATGCAAAGTATTTTACATCTCCATTCTTTAAATAAGAAGCTATCTTTTCATACGAATCCTTCTCCCTATTGCCATCAACAATAATGAATTCATATTTATTATCTATAGACGCCGAAATAGCGAGAATAGCATTAGGGATACGATGGTTATAATTAGCACTTCTGGGATTAAATAATAGGACCTTGCCGCTCATATTATCCCAAAGCTAGTACTATTTAAATAGAATACAAAAGCTACCAGCCACTGGCCAGAACATCAGCCAGATGCATAGTTTTCAGATGCACGTTTTGCTTTTTGATATATGCCCCGATATGGATGAGGCAAGACGAATCTGTTGATATTAGATATTCCGCTCCCGTTTCACTGGCATTCTTTACTTTATCCGAACCCATACCTACTGCCACAGGCTCAAACTTGGCCGAAAATGTACCTCCAAAACCGCAGCATGATTCTGTATCTTTCATTTCGCGCAGCTCAAGTTTGCGCACCTTTTCAAGCAACAAACGAGGTTCTTGTTTTATAGAACATTCACGCAAAGCAGCACAAGAATCGTGGTAGGTTGCAATACCTTCAAGCGTAGCACCTATATCAGTCACTTTAAGTACATTCACTAAAAAACTGCTGAATTCACATATGTTCTTGGCTAATTGCTTGTATTCATTGTGCAGGGCTGAGTTATGAAATAACTCGGGGTAATAGTTTTTTATCATTCCTACGCACGAAGCTGACGGTGCAACAATATACCTATCGTTCTGAAATTCCTTGATAAACTTCTCACCTACTTTTTTTGCATCATCCCAATAACCGGCATTAAATGCGGGCTGGCCACAGCAAGTCTGTTCAGGGTTATAGTTAACATCACAACCTACCTTCTCTAACACCTTTACCATATTCATGGCGGTGTTGGGGTAAAGCTGGTCCATAAAGCAAGGAATGAAAATATCTACTATCATAGGCCTGCAAAATTATGTATGTGCATTAGTATAAGTTACTTGAGCACTAAAAAGTTTTAAACACTTTACTCTTGGAGGAACTTCATTACTGCGTCAAAAAATGCCTGGGGTTGATCAGCATGAACCCAGTGCCCTGCATTGGCAATAACTTCTACTTGTGCCTGAGGGAATATTATTTTCATTAAATCGGTATTGGATTCAACTATGTAATGTGATCTTTCCCCTTTCAGGAACAATACAGGAATGTCAATTGGTTTATTTGGCATGGGAGTAATATCTCCGACTCTTTTTATATTCTTCTTTATATTTTCAAAATCAAACCTCCATTGCAGTTTTTGGTTGTCATCCCAATAAAGATTTTTTAGTAAAAATTGCTTTACACCTTCTTCCTTGATGTAAAGTGATAAAATATTTTCTGCTTCTTTACGAGAGGCTAATGTTTGAGGATCGAACTTTTCAATAGCATCAACTACATCCTGATTTGTTACAGGGTATTGCCCTGGTCCAATATCCACAACCATCATCTTTTCAACCTTCTCGGGATGATCTACTGCGAATTGCATAGCTGCTTTACCACCCATTGAATGCCCTAAAAGCATAACACTTTCAAGTCCTTCATCTTGCATCAACTCATTCAAATCTTCACTCATCACTTTGTAGTTGAACTCTTCACTATGAGGAGAATGACCATGGTTCCTTTCGTCTATAAGATAAACCGTGTAGAACTCTGCAAAACGTTTACCTAAAGTCTGCCAGTTATCTGATGATCCGAATAAACCGTGAAGAATGAATAGAGGCTTACCGCTGCCTAGCTTTTTAAATGCAAGTTTCATATACTTATTTAAGCTGCCTTAAATATAATTGTACGGTGTTCTCAAGTCCCAAATAAAGTGCATCAGATATAAGTGCATGGCCTATGGATACTTCTTCCAACTCGGGGATATTTTTATGGAAATAGGCCAGGTTATCCAAATTTAAATCATGTCCCGCATTAATGCCCAATCCATATTTAATAGCTCTGTGAGCAGCCTTTTTATATAGCTCAATTGCCTTTCCCGGATTGATTGTATAATTCTTTGCATACTCCTCTGTATACAGTTCTATCCTGTCTGCTCCTGTTGCAGCTGCCCCTTCTATCTGGTTTAAATCTGTATCTATAAATACCGAAGTGCGGATCTTTTTCTTTTTCAGATCGGCAATAATTTCCATTAAAAACGCTTTATTCGTAATGGTATCCCAGCCTGCATTAGAAGTAAGCACACCCGGAAGATCTGGCACAAGTGTCACCTGGTGAGGCTTCACTTCACTAACCAAATCCATAAATTCCCTCGAAGGATAACCCTCTACATTCAATTCTGTCTTAACTATAGGTTTCAGATCTCGCACATCTTTATAACGAATATGTCTTTGATCAGGTCGTGGATGCACCGTAATACCGTGGGCACCAAAACGCTCACAATCTGCTGCAGCTTTAAGAACATCAGGCAAATTGCCACCCCTGCCATTGCGTATAAGGGCTATCTTATTAATATTTACGCTAAGTTTTGTCATAGTATATTAGTTACCAGAGGAAACGTAAATTTCTGTATAAACTACGCTTCCACCGTTAAGTTTTAGGAGTAGAGAATCTGTTATAACTATGTTAGGCTGAGCAAGGGCAAACACAATATTACTGGAACTAAGGTCTATTATAACTTTATATATCCGACCTACATTTCGCGCATATCTTTCAAAATAAAATTGATGCTGCACCAGGTTTAAGTTGCTATCCTGGAGCACTGCCAGAGTAGAATCGAATAGCACATTATTTATGGTAAACGGAGCATCTAGAGATGTATATTGGTAATTCATAGAGCCTAAAGTATTGTAGGAATTCCCATTCCATGTAGCATTTAAGTTTATAGGGAATATAAGCCTTACATATTTTTCATTGTCCTCTGTTCTTTCTGCTGTAGTCGCTGTAAGGTTACCACTCCATACCTTTTGGATTACCCAGGGCTTGGTATCATCAGTTCTCTTATACCTTATAATTCTTTGCGTAGGTCTGCCCGTCAAATCAGTATAAAGGGAATCAATGACTTCTTTTATTTGATATTTAAAAGTATCAATAGGCTGAGTATATAGAAAATTCAATGCAATAGAATCCACATTGTATATTACATAGTGGCCTACATTATTTGGGAAATAATTATACCCTTCGTTTAAAGGTTGAACTGATTTATCTTTTTTACATGAAACTATTAGAAGCATTGCTGCGAGAGAGCTTACTATTCCATGTAAAAAGATCTTTTTCATGACGTCCTCAGCTCAATAAAGCCTCCACCCAGCAGATCATCGCCTTCGTAAAACACGGCAGATTGTCCGGGGGTGATGGCGTTTACATTCCTGTGAAAGTTAACATATATTTTGCCGTTCTCTTCATTCAAGGTGGCAGGAGCACCTGGGTCCTTATATCTTATTTTGGTATGTGCAGTTATTTCTGGAGGTAGAGTAGCATACTTAATCAGGTTATACCTTCCTACTGTCATAGCTTGTTTTTGCAGGTCTTCTTTTGTACCCAATACCACTACATTCGTCTTAGGATTTACTTCGGTAACAAACATAGGTTCGCCTAAAGCAATTTCGAGCCCTTTGCGTTGCCCAATGGTATAAAATGGATATCCTCTGTGCTTGCCTATAACCGTTCCGTCTGTAAGCACAAAATCGCCATCGTTTACCTTTTCTTCCAGACCATCAACTCTGCGCTTTAAAAACGACCTGTAGTCATTATCAGGTATAAAGCATATTTCGTAGCTCTCACTCTTTTTAGCAAGTTCTTCAAACCCACTATCTAATGCCATTTGGCGTATCTCCGGCTTTTTGTAACTACCTAAAGGATACAGTGTGCGTTTAAGACTATCTTGTGAAAGACCCCATAATACATACGATTGATCCTTGGTATCATCCAGCCCTCTCGAAACAACATAACGGTTATTTTCTTGCCTTACCTTGGCATAATGGCCTGTAGCAATAAATTGACATTCCATCATATCGGCTCTCTTTAAAAGAGCTTCCCATTTAATATGCGTATTGCAAAGTACACAAGGGTTAGGTGTCCTTCCAGCCAGGTATTCATCTACAAAGTTGTTGATGATACTTTCTCCAAATTCATTTCTTAGATCGAGTATATAGTGAGGAAAGCCAAGCTTTACAGCCAGGTGGCGGGCATCATTAATAGAATCAAGACTGCAACAGCCTGTTTCTTTTTTATTCCCACCCGAAGAAGCATAGTCCCATGTTTTCATGGTAATGCCTATCACTTCATAGCCTTGTTCATGCAACATCAAAGCAGCAACGGAGCTATCCACTCCCCCACTCATTGCTACAAGAACTCTTCCTTTCTTACTCATATATCCTCAATGCTAACGTAAAGATACGTCATTTTAAAAAGAAAAGCCTCAGATATCTGAGGCTTTTCCTGGTATAAAATTATCCCTTATTATTTGGACCTAACCAGCACCTCATCAAGCATGCCATAATCTTTGGCCTCCTGGGCTGTCATCCAATAATCTCTGTCGCTATCCTTGTAAACCTTTTCATAGGTTTGGCCGGAATGCTTAGCAATGATATCATAAAGTTCCTTTTTCAACTTCATGATCTCCTTTGCTGTGATCTCAATATCAGAAGCTTGTCCTTCTGCTCCACCCATAGGTTGGTGAATCATTACACGAGCATGAGGAAGAGCTGTTCTCTTCTTTTTGGTTCCTGCACACATTAATACTGCACCCATTGAAGCAGCCATACCTGTACAGATAGTTGCCACATCAGGGGTTATATATTGCATGGTATCGTAAATACCTAAACCTGCATATACTGAACCACCCGGTGTATTAAGGTATATAGAGATATCCTTCTTAGCATCTGCTGATTCTAAGAAAAGCATTTGTGCCTGGATAATGTTAGCTACGTAATCATCAATAGGAACACCCAAAAAGATGATCCTGTCCATCATAAGACGAGAGAATACGTCCATTTGAGCAACGTTCAATTGACGTTCCTCGATAATTGTTGGTGATATATAATTTGCGCTGATCGATGAAATGTTCCTGTTATTAAAATAGGAAGCATATCTATCGAAATTTGATCCGCTAATGCCGTGGTGGTTTACTGCGTATTTGCGGAATTCATCTTGTTTAAACATAAAATAAGTTTTAAAAATTAAAATTATACAATTTTATTTAACCCCTTCCATCAGCTTTTCAAACTCGGTTCGGCTTACTTCTTTGTTTTCAATAGTAAACGTCTTTTTTAATAAGTCTGTTAGCTTCATATCGTATAGACGTTCGTAAATACGATTTACTTCTTTTTCATCTTGCAATATCCTCTTGGTCGTTGCCGACACTTGTTCTTCGGTGCCCTGTTGGCCTAAATAACCGTGAACCAAGGCATGGGTATAATCCATTACCTCTTGTTCAGTAACACTTAAGTTATTGTCTTTCATTATCTTATCCTCTACAAGTCTCCACTTTAAAGATTGAGTATAAACCTCAAACTCCATATTAGCTTGTGCCTCATCTAATTGCTGTTTATCCTTTCTTACTAAACTAAGCCACTTTTTAAGGAAGGTTTCGGGCAAGGTAACGCTGGTATTTTTCATCAGGTACTCTACCATTTCGTTTTGCAGTTTACGTTCAGCTTGCGGACCAAACATACCTGTTAACTCATCCTTTATTTTCTTTCTAAAATCTTCTACATTATTTACTTTGCCCGGACCAAATATTCTGTCCCACCATTCTTGGTTAACTTCTGCAGGTATAATACGGTGAACATGTTTAATATTAAACTGGAAGGTAGATTGCAATGCTTCTGCCTTTTCTTTGGTTATATCGAGCAAAGCAGCTACTTCTTGTTTCTCTTTTGTTACTTCCTCCATCTGTAAGGTAAGCTTGTCGCCTTCCTTACGTCCTAGGAATTTGTCCTTGCCTTTATCAGCAGGAACCTTCTTTATGTTGATGGCTGAAGCCTTGAAAATACCACCTGCAAGTACTTCACCTTTTTCATCTAATTCAACAAAATCTCCGACTAGCATATCTCCATCTTCCGAAACTTCCGGATGGGTAAGATTTCCGTAACGAAGACGGATCTCTTCAATATATTCATCTATCAATACTTCTTCTACCGCTACTTGTATAAGAGTAAACTTATGATCGGCAGAAAGAGGTATTTTAAAGTCAGGCACCAAGCCTACTTCAAAAGCAAATTCAAAATCTTTTTCAGGTTGCAGGTCTATATTATTCTCCTTAGGCAAAGGTTCGCCCACTATACGTAGTTTATTATCTGCAATATACTTTTGAAGAGAATGAGATAAAAGATGGTTCACTTCCTCAGCCAAAATAGATTTACCGAAACGTTGGTTGATAACAGAAACCGGAACCATACCGGGACGAAACCCCGGAATGCTTGCCTTTTTTTGATAATCTTTAATAGATTTTTCTACAGCTGGTTTATAGTCAGCAGGCGTTACTTTTACTTTAATGATCGCGTTAGTTTCGTCAATACTCTCTTTTACTATGTCCATGATAGTTTAAAATTTATTCTCTTAAGTGCGGATGAAGGGACTCGAACCCACACGCCTTGCGGCACCAGATCCTAAGTCTGGCGCGTATACCAATTCCGCCACATCCGCATGTGTTATGGTAAGGCGCAAAGATAGGTATATTAGGCAAATGGAGAGTTGAAAATTGATAATTATGTGATTATATCGTGGTTAATTTCCCATTTTCAACTCTCAACTTTCAATTGTTTCTTACTTTTGCCACTATGAAAATCACCCCTTCGCAGACATTAGAACAAATAGCCAAGCTTATTGGCGCTGAATATGATGGTGACCCTAAACACCTTATTACAGGCCTTAATGAAATACACAGGGTGGAAAAAGGAGATATAGTTTTTGTTGACCATCCTAAATACTACGATAAGGCTTTACAATCTAAAGCCACTACCATACTTATAAATAAAAAAGTGCCCTGCCCGGCCGGTAAAGCCTTACTTTTTGCCGATGACCCGTTTACGGCTTATAACAAGCTTGTGAGGCATTTTCAGCCTGTAAATTATTCTCTTAAACAAGTAAGCGATAGTGCCAAAATAGGCAAGAATACCATTATAATGAATGGAGCTTTTATAGGCAATAATGTAAGCATTGGTGATGATTGTGTAATACATCCTAACGTTTGTATTTACGATAATACTGTTATCGGAAACCGTGTTGTAATACATGCCAATAGTGTAATTGGAGGCGATGCCTTTTATTATAAACGCAGACCTGAGAAATTCGATAAGATGATAACCTGTGGTATTGTGGTAATAGAAGATGATGTTGAATTAGGTGCCAGCTGTACTATAGACAGAGGTGTATCGGATGTTACTAGGATTGGGGCAGGTTCTAAATTGGATAACCAGGTGCATATAGGCCATGATACTCAAATAGGCAAAATGTGTCTATTCGCTGCACAGGTTGGCGTTGCAGGCTGTGTTACTATAGAAGATAATGTTACCCTTTGGGGACAAGTTGGAGTACCTAGCAACATTCATATTGGCAAAGGTGCTGTGTTATTGGGACAATCTGCGCCAAGTAAATCGCTAGAAGGTGGCAAATCCTACCTAGGAAGCCCGGCCGGTGAAGCCAAAGACAAAATGCGTGAACTCATTACTCTTAAGAAAATTACAGAGGAAATGACTAAGAAGAACGGAGCAGAGTAAGTCCAATTAGTCTTTTTTGAGTACAGAAAATAATACTTTATTTTCGTTCCCGATTTCTATTTATCAGAATATGAAAAAGTATTTGTTATTGCTGGCTTTACCTATCTTAATTATTAGCTGTAACAACAATCATACAGCGATATTACAACATACTTGCGAAAAAGATTCAGTAAGGTATTCTAACCTTATTATGAATCTTATTATGAACAATTACAAATACCTGGTTCCTGATTATGGATACGAAGGACAGTTATTGTATTCTGATACCACCTATTATTTATATAAAGGCACTAAGGTTCTAAGTAAAGTCATTAAGAAAGACACTATGAATGGCTTTACAGGAAGCCGTGAAATAAATGATGCCGAACTCGGCCTGGATATAAGAATACACAGGTGGACCTGTGGTTGCGAGGTTTCCTTGCCAAACACAATAATATATATATCTAACCGAAAAGATATTGATTATGCTTTTATATTTCACGATGAAAGCTTGATAGATACTATACCAAAAGGAACTCTACCTAATGGACCACCAACGCTTGAATTTCAGTTAAACTATTTAACGAACAGGCTTCAGATAAACTTTGTCTCGGATAAGAAACAAGTACAACATTTTCTTTCCCTTATTACCGATTCCTTGCTTTGTCTTAAAAAAGTAAGAATTCAAGATACCATTGAATTAAGAGGTGCAGGAAATATAAACCAAATGATAAAGGATTTACAGAGCGGCAATGCAGACATCGCTTATTATAATAGTTCAACTCAATATTTTAAAGGCTTTTGGAGATTTGAATTCGTTACATATAAGGGCGACAGGCTTTATATAAAAGCTGAATTCAATAAATGTAAAACTGAGGCTAAAAAGAATTAAACCTACTTAGTAGGGGCCTTTCTGAGCTTAATTACACCAACGTAATTAAGGAATGCTACTACCGGATAAGTAGGGTCTATTTCAAACCACTTCTTTGCGAAATTGGCGCTGTTAGCACTTTTGTGATGGTTATTCTGAAAGAGTTCACCTAATAAAAGGAAATCCCAGGGAAGCGTATTTTTTGAATGATCATCATTATCATAATTAGAGTAGCCATATTTATGACCGCACCAGTTTACAATAGCACCTTGTACTGGCCCCATTAAAAACTCTATTGGAAGTAATAAAAACCACCAATAAGAAGGTGCAAACGCAATATAAAAAGCAATATATCCTGCAGCAAAAGCCAAACGTGTTATCCACATGTCAGCTATTTTATCCAACCAAGGCCATTCAGGATAATCACCTCTAAAGGCTTCTTCGGGCTCTACCTGGCGAGTAACATATTGCACATACATATTCTTGGTCTGAACCATCATAGCCCATACATCATTAAAAAAGTGCGGAGAGTGCGGATCCTTTTCTGTATCGCTAAATGCATGGTGCATACGGTGCATTATAGCATAGGCACGAGGATTTAAGAAAGATGATCCTTGTGTAAGAAACGTCATGAAATAGA
>Ga0206879_1127_pt1 | contig 17173 bp, 15 predicted proteins | sample Alteio_BWOrgCont_5_FD_152897 | JGI IMG/M metagenome (GOLD analysis project Ga0206879, IMG submission 152897) | Enriched cells from forest soil in Barre Woods Harvard Forest LTER site, Petersham, Massachusetts, United States -... | ecosystem: Environmental > Terrestrial > Soil > Temperate forest > O... | reverse complement strand
GTCTGCGCATCTTTTGCACAAAAAAAGCAGGCGCCGGGCGATTTGCCTAAACTTAAAGCAAGTAGTTTGCAGTTTACTCAAAACCTTGGGCAAGTCCATGGAGTGAACGGACAAAGCTGTCCGGATGTTTTGTTTGTTGCAGGTTCAGGCGGGGCTCGTGTTTTCCTTCAAAAGAAAAGAATCAGCTATGTTTACAAGGAGGCAAAACGGAGGTTTGATCCTGATAAAAAATCAGAAAATGAAATTCAGGCAGAAAAGGAATTGGAGCAAAAAAGTATCCTGAAGGGTGTTCGTATTGATGTGGATTTTGTCGGTGAAAATGCTCAGCCGCAACTGATTGAAGAAAGCCCCTCGATGGAGCATTACAATTATTATTATCCGGGTTTTCCCAATGGTATCCTGAACGTCAAGTCATACGGGAAAATAACCTATAAGGAACTTTATGCGAACACCGATGTGATTTTTTATGGGGGTACAACAAACGGGTTGAAATACGATATACTTGTGAAACCCGGAGGTACTGCCTCTGCTGTAAAACTGAATTATTCAGGTATTGAAGGGATTGAAGTAAGTCACGGCAAATTGCGTATCAAATCAAGTCTCGGAGAAATAGAAGAAGTCATACCTGAAATTACTCAGGAGATTAACGGAAAAAAAGTTAAGGTAGAGGGCGGTTATGTTTTATCAGGAACCCAGGTTGGATTTGAGGTTAAAAAATACAACCGGGCTTATGCGCTGAAAATAGATCCCTGGTGGTCTACTTATTTTGCCGGAAGTGGTACCAGTAATGGAGGCTGGTCTGTAGCAATTGATGGCAATAACGATGTGCTTACTACCGGAAATACCAACAGCGTGGATTTTCCCACAACGCCAGGCGCTTTTCAGGTGGCTTATTCTGGAGATGCGAATGATGCATATATTTCTAAGTTTTCTTCTTCGGGCTCCCTTATTTGGTCAACTTTTTACGGTGGTGACGGAGACGATTACGGCTATGGTATAACCTATGACGGATCAAATAACGTAATTGTAGTGGGGGCAACCACCGACAATGGTTCGGGAACGAATAATTTTCCTGTTACTGCAGGGGCGTTTCAAACGGCCTACTTGGGAACAGGATTCTTTGTCGGAGGCAACAACGCTTTTTTATTGAAATTTAATTCAGCCGGAGTTCGTCAATGGGCTACCTATTACGGAGGTGATAACTCCACCTGGGGCAAAAATGTTTCAATTGACGGCAGCGACAATATTTTTATCAGTGGTTCCACTACCTCTGATTCTGATTTTCCTGTTTCAGCAGGAGCTTTTCAGACCGTAAGTGGGGGATATTACGATGCTTTTCTGGCTAAATTCGACCCTTTAGGTAACAATATTTTTTCAACTTTTTTTGGCGGAACCGGGGATGACAGGGGCAATAGTCTTGCTCTGGATAACACGGGGAATGCCTATATTACCGGTTATACGCTGTATTGGTTGCCTCCTTACACGTTTCCTACTACGGCCGGAGCATTTCAGACCGCGTTCAATGGCAAAGAGATGGCTTTTCTGGCAAAATTCGGCACTGGTGGGAATTGTGTCTGGTCGACCCTTTTTGGCGGACAATATAACGCAACGAGTTTGGGCGTAACGGTCGACAACAACAGCGATGTAATTTTTTTCGGAGGGTATGATTCTACGGATTTACCCGTAACTGTCGGGGCCTATCAGACTGTTAATACAAATTATCTGAAAACAAATGGTACCATTCATGATGTAGCAGATTATATGGCAAAATTCTCTTCGGCCGGTGCTCAGATCTGGACCACCTACCTTAATACGCCCTCAACTGAATCATGGGGAACGGGAATCACAACGGATTATAACAATTATATTTATGTTATGCAGGATGTTGAATACGAACAATATCCTCCGGCCGGAACGCGAAATACCCCACCTAATCTGCCTATTTGTTCATCTTTTCAGTCTGTATTCGATAGCTCTTTTATATTGGGCCCGGCAGAGAATCAACGAATAACCAAATTCACTCCTTTGGGATTTCCGATTTGTTCGACTTACCTGGGAGGAGATGAGGAAACAGAACACGAAGACTATACGACGACAATAGCGGTCAAAGATTGCAGAATGGTAATGACTGGTCGTATCGCAAACGGAGCTGCAAATTTTCCGGTAAGTGTCGGAGCCTATCAGACAACGCCTTCTCCCTATCCTGATTATTCTGCGTATATCACCAGTTTAAATACGTACGGTTGTGGTGTAAAAAATCCGGCACCGAGCATACTGAGTTTAATCAGCAGTGGTTCGGGATGCACTGGTTCTCTTGGTAATTTCAGAAGAAGTATCTGTGACAGTGTGGATACAGCGGGGGTAAGTTTTACCTGGAGGTTTCAGGCCGGTTCACCAGGCAGCGGAGCAGGGGTTGCTGTCAATGGAGTGACATGGGCAAGTCCGGGAAACTACAATGTTGTTTTAACGATGAAGCTTTGTTCGGGAGATACGTTTTCAGTCACAAAAAGTGTAACTATAACTTCGGGTGGTATAACGGCCACGGCGGGTTCGACGCCGGCCGGCTGTTCTTTAAGTGATGGCACTGCTACTGCCAGCCCTACCGGAGCTGGTCCGTTTACGTATGTTTGGTCGGGTGGTGGACAAACGAACCAGACCGCTGATAATCTTGCTCCTGGCAACTATACGGTTACTGTTACTGAAGGGGGAACCTGTACGACCACTGCCACTGTTGCGGTGACGGGAGGTTCTGCCCCGGTAATAAATTCGATTACTCCTGCCGATCCATCCTGTTCGAGCGGGACCGGTTCGGTTACGGTAAACGCAAGCGGAGGAAGCGGGGTATTGACCTATGTATGGAACAGCGGCCCTTCGGGAAATCCGGGTACCGGATTTGGCACGGGAACTTTTACCGTAACGGTGACTGATCACAGTGGTTGCAGTGCGACTTCTTCGGCAAGCATCAGTATACCCGCCGCTATAACGGCGGGTGCGTCCCAGAATACGGCAGCTACCTGCGGAAATAAGGACGGTATTGCAGTGGCAACAGCTTCAGGCGGAACCGGTGCGCTTACCTATCTCTGGAGTTCAGGCGCCTCGACCCCGACAGCTAATAGTTTGGGAGTAGGTTCGTATACGATTACCGTCACCGACAGCAAAGGTTGCACAGCAACGTCAAGCGCGGCCATTTCGAATTCAGGGGGACCGACTATCAATTCGGTTTCGCCTACCAATCCGGGCTGTTCGGGTAATACGGGTGCCATAGTGGCTTCGGCTTCCGGCGGAACGGGTACATTAACTTACAGTTGGGGGCCGGCAGTTGGCTCGGGTCAGGGTACGAATTCGGTCGGAGGACTTGGGGCAGGATCGTATTCGCTTACCGTGACTGATGGGGCCGGTTGCATTGCTTCCACTATCGTGAATCTTGTAAGCGGGGGCGGTGGACCCGTAATAGGAGCAATGACACCCACTAATCCGGACTGCTCTGGCGGAACAGGGTCTGTTTCTGCAACAGCCTCCGGCGGTACAGGCACGCTCAGCTACAGCTGGTCACCTGCAGTCGGAGCCGGTCAGGGTACTGCCTCTGTGTCGGGTTTAGCCGACGGAACCTATTCGCTCACGGTAACCGATGGGGCCGGATGTCAGGCTATTTCTACCGTTAGCATTGTTGCACCTGCGGCGGTTACGCTGTCCGCCACGCAGAACGTGGCGGCAGAATGCGGAAAAAACAATGGGGTGGCCATCGCAACCGCAGGAGGAGGTACCGGTACCAGCTATACCTACGACTGGAGTTCAGGCGCTTCAGGAATAACCGGTTCGGGTTCAGGGTTCAGTGCTTCCGCTCTGGCAGCAGGAATTTATACGGTTACCGTAGCTGATATGAACGGATGTACAAGTACCGCTTCTGTAACAATAGCTATCAGTGCAGGACCTGTTGTAACATTGAACCGGCAAGCCAATGTTTGTCCGGGAGATTCGGATGGGGTCATTTCAATTTCAGTAGCAGGCGGATTGCCCGATTATACCTACAGCTGGAGTACGGGCATGAGCTCAGGCTCAGCTGCTGCAGCCGATTCGTTGCTTGCTCTGAAAACTGGGTCATACACCCTTACCGTAACCGATGCCAACGGATGTACGGGTACCCTGGCGGAAACCATTTCAAACCTTCCGGGCCTGGTACCCGGCATTTCCAGGGACACTACTATTTTCAAAGGTTCACGTGTACAACTTGTTGCCACAGGGGGCTCAATGTATTTGTGGACTCCTTCTGATTCTTTAAGCGGTGCAGGTATTCCGAATCCAATGGCAGATCCATCCCAAACCACTTACTATAAAGTAATCATCAGCGATGCTAACGGTTGCACAGGAAAGGACAGTGTTCTGATTACTGTCATTGAATCTCCTGACTGTGATTCGCTCACGATTTTTATGCCGACCGCCTTTTCTCCAAACGGAGATGGAATGAACGACGTACTGTACATCAGAGGGGTGCAGCAATGTGTGCAGAGTTTAAGGCTTTCGATCTATGACCGCTGGGGCGAAAAAGTTTTTGAAACAGAAAGCCTTTCGAGCGGTTGGGATGGTAACTTCCGGGGTACTCTCATGAACACAGCTGTGTTTGTTTATTACCTCCAGGCTACGCTAACTGACGGGAAAACCATTTCCAAAAAAGGAAATGTGACACTGCTGCGCTAATCAGTTTTGATCGTATTCAGCTAATTCCTTAAAAATGCGTAAATTCGCATCTCATTCAAAAGGTCGGGTGGCCGAGCGGTTAGGCTGAGCTCTGCAAAAGCTCCTACAGCGGTTCAAATCCGCTCCCGACCTCACTTTCAGCCCATTGTGGGCTTAAAACAATTACCATAACCAACGGAGGATCATAGAGATGTGATCCTCCGTGGCTTTTAGAGCCTTTCCCGCTCGATTCATAAACCTGCACCAGGAGACATAAGGCCGATAATTTGCTTCAACACTGTTTCAACGCAAAGGAAATGTTTCAACGTGGGTGGTGAAATTGGGGCAGAAAGGGCGGTTTTGATGCCCCAAATTTTCCAATTCAACGGCTAAAATGCGGATAAATGGTATAACTTTGCATTCCATTTTTTGACTCAAATGATCGGTATTGACATCTTTTCAGGTTGCGGTGGCATGACAACAGGAGCCTCTCTTGTCGGGATAAAAGTGAAATATGCTGTAGAGGTAGATAAATCTTCCGCTGCAACCTATTCTGCGAATCATTCAAATGTAACCATGTTTAACATTGATATTAGAAAATTTAAAACTGACATACTTAAATTACCCCAAAGGCAGCCTTTTGTTCTTTTTGGTGGTCCACCTTGTCAAGGATTTTCAAAATCAAATCAAAAAACGAGAAATAAGAAAAACAGGAACAATTGGTTATTTGAGGAATTTATCAGAGTGACTAAAGAAATGAAACCTGATTGGGTTGTTTTTGAAAACGTTGGTGGTTTTTCAGAATCGCTTGAAGGATTCTTTTTTGAAAAAACAATAAAGAATTTTAGAAAAATGGGTTACACAACGAGTCCATTTTTACTTGACGCTTCAAACTATGGTGTTCCCCAAAATAGAAAAAGGGTTTTTTTAGTTTGCTCAATTGATGGAATAGAAATTAATGAGCCAAAAAAGAAGCCCCAAAAAATTAATGTTGGAGAAGCATTATATGATTTACCTACAATTGAAAACGGCGCGAAATTTCCAGAACTTCCATATAAACAAAAGCCGCATTCCAATTATTCAAAAGTAATGAGAGGAAAATTGAAAAAAAGCTCCAATCATTTTGTAACCAGAAATTCATTAGAAATTATTAAGCGTTACGAACACGTACCACAAGGAGGTAATTGGAAAAATATACCTTTGAAATTGATGGAGAATTATAAAGATGTTACGCGATGTCATAGCGGCATATATCACAGGCTTGATGAAAACAAACCTTCAGTTGTCATTGGCAATTACCGAAAGAATATGTTAATTCATCCGTTAGAAAACAGAGGGTTGTCAGTTAGAGAGGCGGCAAGATTACAATCTTTCTCCGATAATTATATTTTCAACGGACCATTGGTTGACCAGCAACAGCAGGTTGGAAATGCGGTCCCACCTCGATTGGCAAAAGCTGTTTTTTCAGAGATAATAAAACACACCTAATAATAAAATGAATTTACCTAACATTACATTAGAAGCCTACTTGCAAACAGTGGAACACTCTGAATATCATAATGGTGTTTTCATTGATTATTTTTCAAAATACAAATCGATAAAGGACTATTTAATTAAAAACGTATATAAAGATGTAACACCTGCTGCAAATTTCCAAGAAACCGGAATGTATTTTAATGACCATGGCATTGACCATATAAATACTGTGATTGAAAGAGCAACTCAACTTGTTAAAGCTGTGGATTGTAAATTATCCCCAAAAGAAGTTTATTTTCTTCTTTGCTCAATTTTAATCCATGACGTGGGTAATATTTATGGCAGAAATAAACATGAAAAAAGTCTTGCAAAGGTTATTGTCGATATTCAAAGCTTATTTTCCAGTGACACAACTGAACAAATTATTATTTATCAAATGGCACAAGCACATGGGGGTAGGACAGAAAGTGGCAATAAGGATACTATACAGGATATAAAAGACAAATATTTTAATAACGAATTAGTAAAAACCCAATTAATTTCAGCAATTCTAAGATTTGGGGATGAACTTGCCGATGACAGAAATAGAGCCAGCCATCAAATGCTTAAAGATAATTTGCTTTTACATCGCCCAAGTGAAGTTTTCCATGCCTATTCCTCTTCAATATCAAATGTAAGAGTTGAACATAGTACCCACTCGGTTAATATTGATTTTTCAATTCCAATCAACTTTCTTGATAGAACTTTTGGAAAACTTGAGGAAAAGGTTTTTCTTATCGATGAAATTTATCAAAGGCTTTTAAAGGTGCATTTAGAACTCAAATATTGTCAAAAATATATGAGTAAATTCATTCCACTTGATAAAATAATGGTAAATATTGAGTTCATTCCTACTGGTGATAATCCATTCGATAACCTCACTAAATTGCCTGAAGCATTTTCGTTTACTATATCTGAAACTGGATTTCCGGAAAAACCATTGAATCGAGTTTTTGATTTATGTCCAGAGCTGGTAATTGAAAATGCAAAACATAAAACTAAAGACGGATTATATTTTCTACATACATTTCAAGAAATTAACGCCAGACCATAATGATTCTCAAGAATCCGTTTGATACTCCAATTGTGACAAATGATTTGTCCGCAGCAGATGCAGTGGAGTTATTCTCTGATGTTTTTTCCGAATTTCACACTTTACGAAATCCAGGACATACATTTCTTAATGGTTCGAGAGGTTCCGGTAAAACAATGATGTATAGGTTAATGCAACCTGATTGCATGTTACTTAAAAATAAATGTGGTGTTAAAGATCTTGATTTTATTGGAGTTTACGTGGGAGTAAAAGCTCCAAATTTTAATAAAACGGAATTCGTATATCTTCATAATCATGCTGATAGCATAATAAGCGAACATTATTTGACTGTCAATTTAACAACAATACTTTTTGACCAGCTTTCAAAACTCCCATTCGAACAAAGTTCAGGTGACCTTGATAAAATGAAATCTATTTACAAGGAATGTTATGTGAATAGATTAATTGAGTTGGGCTGGGTTTTCAAAAGCCCCGTCAGGGAATCTTTTAAGGATATTAAGGAAATATTTTCTGTAATTTCTCTTGAGTGCTTGGAACTTTTAAAAGCATTCAATGATTTTTCTGATAATCTTTTTGCGAAGGCTAAAAATAATGATATTACTTATTCAGGAGTGCTATTAAAATATTCAAATTTTTTATTTGACATTTTAGAACAAATAAGAACATTGTCTTGTATGCCCATGGGGAAACCCTTCTTTATAATGATAGATGATGCAGATAATCTAAATAAAACTCAAAAGCAGATTATCAATACTTGGATTTCATATAGAAGTATAAATACTATTAGTTTTAAAATCTCAACTCAGTTAAATTATAAATATTACCGCACCCTTTTTGGTGATAGGATTGAAACGCCCCATGATTATACTGAAATAAATATTGCTGACCGCTATACCAGCGCAAACAGAAGTTTTTACAAAGACAGAATTAAGGATGTTGTAGAAAAAAGATTAAAACGAATAGGACTCGATGTTGACCCGTATAAATTTTTTCCTCCAGATACTGAGCAAGACAAGAAAATAAAGGCCCTATTTGATGAATATAAGGCGGCAAAAATAGCAGAAGGGAAGTCTGAAAAGCAAGCGTATGATTTTGCTTATAGGTATGCAAAACCAGATTTTATAAAAAAGTTAGGTGGTAACCGAAATACTTTTTCGTACGCGGGCTTTGACCAACTTGTTCACATTTCATCAGGAAATATGAGACAATTTATCGAACCCGCAAAGGAGATGTATTATACCATGGTTACAGAGAGGCTTGCAAATGATGGAAAGGAAATGATCCATGAAATATCGCCGAATGTTCAAAATGATGTAATTAAGAACTATTCCTATAAATCTTTCGTTACTTTTTTCGATAAACTAAAAGAAGAAAAGCAGTTTGATATTGAAAAGGTAGAGAGTGATCCGAAAATAGATCCCCAATATAAGGAGATTAAGAAGGAGGAAATCAAATTAGCCATTTTTGATTTGGAGAAATTAAGTAATCTTATTAATGCTTTAGGAAAATTATTCAATAGAATTCTTTTATCGCCTTCAAGTGAGAGGCGGGTTTTTTCCATAGCTCTCAATGATGAACCCGATGCTGAATTAAAAAAGGTTCTTGACCTTGGGGTTGAACTTGGGTTTTTACAGGAGTATTCAATTGGTAATAAGTATGGAACAGGAAAATCAAGATTATATATTTTAAACAGGATCGTCGCTCCTAATTTTGGTTTAGACCCGACGAGTTTCGCTGGTTATAAATTTGTAAATTGTGAGGTACTTAAAATTGCCATTAGATCAAGTGTCAATTTTGACCAATATTTAAGAACGAATGGACTTGAGAATACTTTAGATAAAGAGGAACCAACCTTGTTTTCGCAACAAGAATAGCAAATGAATAGCCCTATTAATGTAAATGATATTAAAAATACAATCGATTATGAAATCGATTATTTTATATGTTGTGCAAGTTTTGAAGAGCGATGCTTGGTCATTCCTAAAAAAATAGCTGAGTGTAAAGTAAAGAATGTTATTATATTTTCTAATAAGGATTTTATTGAATTTAATAATGGTAATGAGAATGAAATCGTTTCATATTTTTCAGAAGGCAAGGCAAAGATATTATACCTCAATACTAAGTATCCCGCCCCGAATGCACTTGTAATAATGACGTGTTTTGATGGCATCGATGATTTAAAAAACAAAAAATTCATTGTTGACACTACAACTTTTACTCACGAATCTTTATTGGTCTTATTTAAGGTGATAACCTTAAAAGCAATTCCTGTTAGCAATGTATTGTATTCTTATGCAAATGCCGCTGACTATTCAGCAAATGAAAAGGATTATGATAAAAAATGGTTATCAAAAGGAATTGGAGAAATTAGAAACGTAATTGGATATAGTGGGTTTATGAATCCTTTAAAGAAAAATCATTTAATTGTTTTGGTTGGAATTGAATTAGAGAGAACAAAATCACTGATTGATAGACTTGAACCCAATAGTTTATCGCTTGGTGTGAGTAATGACTTTTGCTCAAAATCTCCGTCAGGGACTGATCTAAATAGAAAAAAACATAAAGAACTTTGTGAAAAGTATTTAGGAGCTGAATCTTTTGAATTTACAGTTATAGATCCAAAGCCAGTTAAGGAAAAATTGCGAGAAATTGCTTCAATGCATAAGGATAGCAATATTATTATTGCCGCTATGAATAATAAAATATCAACAATTGGAGCTGGAAGTTATGCAAATGAAAATCCGGAAGTTCAAATTTCTTACGCGACTGCTCTTCAATATAACATTATTGGTTATACTATTCCAGGGGTTGAGTGCTTCTTTTTTCATTCATAAATAGGAATATTTTTAATAGGATAATTCAAGCTGAACTGAAGATTTCAATACTTTATTCTTTTTCTTGTCCCCAATATATTCTTTAATACAATTAGCAACATATTCGCCAAGTTTTACGGGAACTGCATTGCCTATTATCTGTTCCAGATCAGTTTTGCTACCATTAAACACAAAGGATTTCGGGAAAGTTTGAATATAGCTTCTTTCTATAGTGGTTAATGGTCGAATGGAGGTCAATGGTTCCGCTGGATCGCCGGGGTGCTTTTTATAACCTTTAGGAATGGGACGATTAACTCCTCTGATTGTTGGGCTTGGTTCATGTATGCTAAAAACTCCCCTACGATGGTAACTGCGGGGATGTCGATAATAATATTTTAAATGAAGGCTGTTTCCTAAATAATCAGCGACTGTCATTTGTTTGGTCGCTTGATTTTTCTTAAAATAAGGGTTTAAAAAATTATCTTTTGAATCTATATGTCCAACAAGAAAAAATCTTTTTCTTGCCTGTGGTACGCCACAATAGCTTGCATCCAGAACTTCAATTGAAATTCCATACCCCGCCTTTTTAAAGATTTGTATAGCATCCTTGAGGATATGACTTTTGGTGATACGTTCAACATTCTCCATTACAAACCATTTAGGTTTACAGGTCTGAATAATTTTAGCGTAAGAAAGGGTTAAGTCGGCTCTTCCCAATGTTTCATCCCTTTTCCCAGCGCTTGAAAAATCTTGACAGGGAGGTCCACCAATTATAATTTCAGGAGCAAACTCATTAATAAAATCAATGCTGCTCTTCTTTGATAAGTCATAATCATAAATGGGATGGTCAAAATTATCCTTATAGACCTTAACCGCCGGTTCCCACTTGTCAAAGGCAGCAATAATTTTAAACCCTGCATTTTGAAATCCGAGGGACATTCCTCCGCATCCTGAAAATAAATCTACTGTTCGCATAAAGCAATCTTAATCAAAATCAATCAAACAAATCATCGGAATTAAAAATTATTGAATCGAATCTTCTTTCGGGACTTAGTAGATTTTGTCCACCACCAAGTATAATATTACGGATGTCTTTCTTCTCAATTCTGGGCCTTGTTAATTCCTTACATGCCATGTAGGGCTGAGTGACCCTTCCACTCACAGCAAATGCTTTGTCATTTTTTGTGTTGAACGAAAGACCGTCAATGACTTTTGCATAATCAATGCGACCTTTATTAGCAAAGTCATAAAGCATTTTAAACAACCACACTATAGTCCGGACTTGCCTTGTTACATTTTTCTCTCCTCCGGTAAGTTCACCTCTTGCAACATCTAAAAATAATTGTGTAAATGCGAAATTGGACCAGACGAATACATCAAGACAATTTTTTGCCAACTTTGGAGATTTGCCTTCTGTTTTCCATATTGGCTGAATTAATAAAGGTTCTTGGTACTTAAGTATGGAAAGGATTATTTTGTCAATGGACGCGATCATCTTTGGAATATATTTCCATATTTCTGACCCATCGGACCAATCCTTTATTCTATCGAATTCAGTTCCTATTAACTTTTTCAAAACAGTTTTATCAGTTTTGAAATTTAAAGCAATGCTACAGGCAAGGTAAACTATGGTGTCCGGACGGATAACTATTTCACAACCGTAATATTCTTCTGATAGGTTGCAAGTTGAATTATCAGGTAGGGCGGTTAATTTAATTTCAATCGGTCTCAGGCATTGCTGGGTTTTCACACTTTGTGTAACTAAATCAACTCTATGCAGAGGTCCGAGAACTAATTGCTCATAAGGGGTATATTGACTTTCAAATGCGTAAAATAGATCATCAGATTTGGGATCTATTCCGAATAAATCTTTGGTAGATATTGTTCCGTGCCGTATAATATATTTCTTATCCAAATAGAGATATATGTTTTCAAGTCCTTTTGCACTCAAAAACGAGGTCAAAGCTGCCGGGAATGAAGAATTAAATTGATTTTTCCCCCAGGTTTCTCGATCTGTAAATGAGCGATTAGAATGATTTATTCCATATAATCCTGGTTTAATGTCGGCCATTTTCCAAATTTAGATTTCCCTCTAATTTACGGAAATGGTGACTTATAAGCCCCTAAGATTTACTGGTTTAATATTAACATTCTTGAGTTCACAGGTTTCTTCAGAGCCAAAGGTATTAAGAGAAACAGCCATTTTAGTAGGTTTAAATACCTATTTGGGGGGGATTTATGCTGGTCGTGAGGGACGGGTTTAAGTAAGGGTGAAAAATAAATTTATTGACGGAGATTATTGGCATCGAGATTTATGGTTTCTTTCTATTATCCAGCGCTCTCCATAGATACCAAGCAGCAATGCTTGAATATTCCCCCCAATTTAAGGCAATCTTATCAATGGATTTTGAATCCGGGTGATTTTTAAAATTGTAATGAATTTTGATGGAATTTTTTACCCCTATGTCTGCTTTCGGTAGGACATTCAATCGATTAAGGCTAAAAATTAAAAACATCTGTGCAGTCCATTCACCAATGCCTTTGATTTTAGTTAGCTCTGTAATAATTTCCTGATTGCTATGGTTTTCAAGATTGCTAAAAAAACGGTTGTTCTTTAGGCAAAAATTGCTGAGATCAATCAAATAACGCATTTTTTGACCGGAAACTCCGGCACTTCTAAATTCTTCAGGCTTCAATTTTGAAATTGCCGCCGGAGTGATTTTACCTTTTAAATTCTGAAGAAATCGTTTGTAAATGGTTGCAGCAGCTTTAACGGATAATTGTTGGGAAATAATTGATCGCACTATATTTTGAAAATAAGTTTTTGAAGGAATCAGGGTACATTCGCCGTGATCCTTTATTATCCGCAATAGAATTGGATCATTTCTTTTCAGATGTGCGACACCTTTTTTTAATTGTACATCCATTAATTTTAAACAGGGATTAAGATGCTTGTTTTTTTTAGGTGAAGTAAAAATAATGAAAAATCAAGAAGATAAATTTATCTTCGGAATAAGGTTCAATATATTATATAATATTGAGTGTCACATGTGTCACAGCGTCACTAAAGGCTTTAGAGATATATTATGTGCTGGAATGGTACGTGCTTGGAAAATCTTTTTAAATTGGCTTGATATGCTGCCGTTCGTCCCCGGCAACGGGAAGAGATAGCATCTTTCTACAGGCTGAGTTTACGAGCTGAAATACGTTTTCAAAATCTTTTTCCTGTCCGTAATAGGGGTCCGGCACGGGCAGGTTTTTGCCAGGCTCAATTAGGTTAAGCAGGAACTCGACCTTGCGGACCTGTTCTTTGGTCTTGGTCATGGCAACCACATCATTATAGTTGCTGCGGTCCATCACGTAGATGTTGTCAAAATAATCCAAATCCTCAGGTTTAATCTGTCTCGCACGTAGGGCGGAAAGATCAACACCATTCTTATGCGCATTTGCAATGGTTCTCGGATCAGGTGACTCGTCGATGTGGTATCCTGCTGTTCCGGCAGAATCTACCCAAAAGCGCTGCTCCAGATGATATTCACGGATGAGGTGCAGCGATATACCCTCACCAACCGGGGAGCGGCAGATATTACCCAGGCAAACTAAGAGAATTTTCTGCACAACAAAAATTATTGATTTTAGCCATTCAAACCGGCATAAACCACAAACAAAGCCATAAGCAACAACACCAAATTTATAATTGCATGCTGGAATTCCTTACGCCTAATGTGGATGTATATGGAACCCGTCATTATCAAGGCAATACTGGTCGCACCAATGAAAGTAAGGTAGTGCCCATTTCCCAATAGCCTGGGCACTATCACCAAAAGCGCACTAATAAGTTCTACGCCAGCTATTATTTTAACTGTGCCTGGTTTAAAATCCTCAGCCCAAGTGCCGCCGCTTGCAATAATCTTTTCTCTGTTTTGAAAAAGCTTGAAGCTGCCAGTAATCACAAAAGCTAAACCCAGCAACACTTGCACAATCCAAAGCGCTATTTCCATTGTGATTTGTTATTTATAATGCCGCCAAAGATTCTTGCGGAACCCAAGCATCCTTCGTTCCGAGATCAGGTCTGCCGTTCATTTTAAGGTACATGAAAAGCTCCATCCGGTATGCAGCCAGCCATTTTATTGGTGCATTGATGATCGCCGTCCCTAAAATCATTTTCTCCTTCCAGGGCAGTTCAATTTCTTTTTTCAAAAGATCGTTTTCGCTGATCTGCTCCATGTAATCCTGAATCTCTTTCCACTGTTCATCCAGCCGGGTTTGAAAGTTTTGAAGGGTCAACGTACTTCTGAACGCCATTTCCTTTTCACGGAGTTCAGGGGTTATGTCGTTTTTCACGAACCTGCGCATCATCCATGATCCGACCCCGGAAAGGTATTGCATCAGTTCAAAGGTGGTCCTAACTTTTTCATGGGGGCGGTAGGTCAGATCCTTTTCCTCGATCAATACAGCTAACTGCTTCAGTAATACGATTTCTCTTTTCAAGTTATCTAAAAGCTGGTCTTTATACATGGGTTCTTTTGTTTATAACGTTCTGATTTTAAAGATTTGTATGACAATATTTTTTAATTTTTACCTAAGGCGGGGTCCTCGGCAATTTCATGGTACAACTGCATAAACAGAAACATGGCATAGCTAACGCACCACCTGTTATTAATGGTAATGAGGTCTATCTTTGCTTCTTTCGATAGCTGTTTCCAATTGTTAGCTTTCTTGAATGATACCCATTCGTCTTTATCATCCAGCGATTTCATTAAATTGGTGTCGAAGTTTTCTAAAGTGAGACGCAGTAATTCATTCATTTTTGCATCACTATGCAGTATTTCAAAGGGAGAAGACATATAGAACAAATATACGAGATTAGTTAAAGGACTTCATTATCAAAGGTATTTTCCATTTTACCTTTTTATTACTTCATTCGGGTTGTCAGTCGTAGTAATCAAGCCGTATTCATCGAAAAGTATGCAGTTACCCGCAGTTTTTGAAGCCGGCAAATGTACGTCAAACATGGTCAGCAGCCAGCTCGCCACTCCCAAATCATCTTCCGTAGCACTTTGAATCAATAATTCAAACAAATCGGGGTCGTCAGCGGGATTTCCAACACCTGCAAAAAATTTATTACCAGTGAGTTGCCAAATGCCGATCTTTTCAAAACCGATCCTGAGTTTAAAAGAATTAAAGGTGTCAGTGAAAAATGGAAGCCTGATTGTTTTGCCTTGAATGCCATCTAAAATGAAATAATCCCCTTGAATGTCAAGTTTGAATTTATTTCCAACCGGGTCCTCCCAGTTTATTCCTTTCACTTCGGTGTCTTTTGATTTAGGGTTGAAACTGAACGCATTGTTAGTATATTCTTCTTGATTGGCTTCTTCTTCAAAGCTTTTAAATTCTCGTATAATATAGTGCTTCATGGTAGTGAGTATATTTTATCTATATATGATGGAATCTCTTCGGCGGTCCACCGTTGTTTTATAAGGATTTGAAGAAGGTAGCAGTAATCAGAGAACCAATAGGGATTAGCAAGGATTCAAAGAAGGGTTAAAGCTATGTTATGCTACTTCGGACTGAAGATAATGCGCCTTGGATTAAAACGTATGAATCCGGCGGCAGCGTAAATCTTTACGGCTGAAGATAGATTTATCTTTTCGGTTGAAAGGATTAAAAAAAGATGAATTCATCTCCAGGAAAGAGGGGTTAAAAAAAAATATAAGAAAGGTAGCGTCACAGATGTCACAGAGAACAGTAGGGATATGGAATCTGGGGTATACAGAATTTCAGGGTGTAACAGTCTTAAATGGATAAAAAAAATAGGAATAATTGGAGGGTCTGGTCTTTAACAGGTATTTTGGTCTTCAAGGTCTTTTAAAATATTTATATAGAATAAGATGTCACAATTGTCACAGCGTCACCAATGGCGTTAAGGGGATATATTATGTGCTGAGAAGGTACATTCGTATAAACGAAAGATAGATTTATCTTTTCGTAATCCCATGTAACGGGTTTTCCTGAGTGACATATATAATTTATGGAAAAGAGAACTAAAATAATTTCTGATCAATTCGATGAAAGCGAGTTACAGAAAGCAATCAATGAATCAGGCATTACCCATGCGCAAAGAACATATCTAATGTATGTGTTCTGCCACCTTTTGAGCTTGGACCCTGTAAAAGTCGGCGTTCAGCTTATAAAGAATGGATTTGAGATGGAGGCCCGGAATAAAATAAGCGAGTAAATTTTCCATTCGGCCAGAAAAGTTTCATTTGCTGAATGAAAACATCAATTACGAGCTGGTCGGATGACGACCCCCGGAAGAAGCTGCTCAGCAAAGGCTGTCGCTTTTTGACAGATGCGGAATTACTTGCAATTCTCATTTCTACAGGTAAAAAGCATGAAAATGCAGTGGCTTTAGCGAAAGGCATACTGGCTTCGGTAGGTAACAATTTAGCAGAATTTGGTCGGCTGGGAGTGCCTAACCTATTGAAATTCAAGGGGGCCGGTGAAAGTAAAGTATCAAAAATCCTTGCCGCCCTCGAATTGGGCCGTAGGAGAAACATAGCTATTCCAAGCAAAAAAGAGAAAATCATTACCAGCCTTGATGCTTTCAATCTGTTTAAACCAATTCTGAGTGATTTGCCGCATGAGGAGTTCTGGGTCGTTTTGCTGAATCGTTCAGCCTTTGTGATTAAAAAAGAAATGATCAGCCGTGGAGGGGTCAGCGGTACGGTGGTGGACGCGAAAATTATTTTCAAAGTGGCGGTGGAATGTTTATCCAGCTCCATTATTCTTTTTCATAATCATCCTTCAGGGAATCTGAAACCCTCTGATCAGGATATTCAGATCACCAAAAAGATTAAAGAAGCGGGAAGACTTCTCGAAATCCAGGTTTTGGATCATTTGATCATTTCTGAAAATGGGTATTATTCGTTTGCCGAGGGTCTCTCACGAGAGAGCTAACTTTTAAAACGAATTTTATCCGCTTCAGAAAATTACACCATAAAACAAAATTCGATTTCTATTATTAGCGTAGGTGTGCTACTTTCGGAAGGCCCACTCTTTTGAGCATTCTATTTGTTTCCTCAAGTTTGTCAGGGAATAAAACCTTACCTGCAAG
>Ga0206879_1126_pt1 | contig 17175 bp, 24 predicted proteins | sample Alteio_BWOrgCont_5_FD_152897 | JGI IMG/M metagenome (GOLD analysis project Ga0206879, IMG submission 152897) | Enriched cells from forest soil in Barre Woods Harvard Forest LTER site, Petersham, Massachusetts, United States -... | ecosystem: Environmental > Terrestrial > Soil > Temperate forest > O... | reverse complement strand
TTTGCGCGAGGCAAGACGGGCACACGGTACGTCGAAGTGATTATACGAATGTTGGTTGATCCATCCAGCCCCAAGGATCTCGATCAGGTCCACGCGCTTCAGGATGCGGTCAAGGTTGATCAGGCGAGCCCCGGCCGTTTTGAAATTCCCAATTGGGATCCTGCCAGCCAGAAAAAACTTCGCGACGCGTTGAGCGTACTCGGCGCAACGTTACCTGACTCAAGGAAAATGTTTGGCACCAAGGAGCAGGTTGATCCGGTACGGCATTTAATTGGAACGGCGGTCCTCTGGGGCGGCAATTCCGAGAAGGATGCCCTTTACCTCAACGTTACGCCGAGCACGATCGATCGCGTCACCGTTTACAAGCTTATGGCCAAGGATGTGCCCGTCGACGGTTTTTGGTCGATCAGCGTATACAACGCCGAAGGCTACTTCGTGCCAAACGAGCTCAATGCCTACACGCTTAACGACATCACGGGAAAGAAAAGCGATGACGGCTCCGTCGCTGTCCAGTTCGGAGGATGTGACGGCAAGATCCCGAATTGCCTGCCTATCATGAATGGTTGGAACTACATGGTGCGCCTCTATCGTCCGCGTGCGGAAATTCTGAACGGGACATGGAAGTTCCCCGAGGCGCAGTCCGGAAATTGACCGCGGTACTGAAACCGAGGCTATCGAGTTTTCGGATATGAGCACCGGCGATGATGTGATTCTAAAAGAGTACTACCGGAGGAAGACGTTGCGGCAGTGAAGCGGTGGAGTGGAGTACTGGGGCCCCCTATTTGTCCGACAATCCGACTACACATCCACTTGACGCACTTGATGCCAAAACGCGTAGGCTTTGAACGCTTGCTAATCTGATTTGCTCTAATCGCTGGGCATACGCATTTGCCAGTAATTCAGCAGTCGCCAATAACAATCATGATGGGACTGATAAAAGGTCTCACAAGGTGCGTGCTACACGCCCCGTTACGGAATGTCGGTACTTGCGAGAACAACGTTTCCGTTGGCATCCTGCGCAAAGAATAGAAGTCTCCCCACGTCTCCCATGCCTGCCAGTCGTCCGAGGTTCGCTCCTGGGGCATAAGGTGTCAACGGCCTCCAATTAACGAAATCACTCTGAATCTCGACTAGGCTCGTGCTGACCTTAGTGCTATCGACCGGACTCGCAGGCGAAGGCTGAAGTTGACTCGCACTCGCAGGCAAAACCCGAACCTGCGCTATGAGAGCGCCCGACGCGGTCGAAGCCATGCTGAAGATATGGGCATTGAATGCTGGGCTCCCGGCCATGCTAGCGAGCATATCTTTGAGGGGAAAGCGTCCCAACAACTTCCCGGCGGAATCGAATTGAAACAACTCTTCTTTGGATCCCACGTAAAGAAGGGGGCCGCCAGGGGTCAGCATTAAGTGATTCTCGCTTTGGTAGTCGTACATCAGGTCGACTCCCCCCCCAGGGGAAACTGCTGCGAGGAAGGGCTTCCCAAAGTATCTTCCCTTCGGGCGAGTACGCGACCAACATCGCATAGTCACCGTCAGAGGCTTCATCGGCTTTATCTAGGCGGTGACCAAAACCGTACACGTTACCGTGTGCGTCGACGGCTACCTCGTAGAAGTGATAAGGAAATACGTCCCACACTTTAATCAATTTTCCTTTTTGGTCGTAAGTCAGGATCAACTGCCTCGGGTTGTCCGTTCTGTTGTCCGTTCCATACTCGACTGTCGAGGACCCGCAGACTGCGCCGTTAGGTGCTCCGGATATACCCCAAAAATAAACATAGGTCGCACCCGGAAGATCATTTAACGGTGAAATGCGTGTTGGTGCCCCACCGTCGTGATAGGCCACAATCGTGGTGGCTGTTGTAGCCGTGGGCGCCGCATTACGGACAAAAATCAACACCTTGTTAACAGAATCCCACGTGAAATTGTACTTACCTACTTCCGGAAACGACCGATTCAATAGCCCCTGTTGCGGAGCGCCTAACAAGGCAGGGCCGGATAAAAAGACTAACAAGAGGGCCGCAAAGCTTAACCAATTCTTTCGTAGTAACATAGATTCACCCCTCTCATTCCTGCAGTACAATTTCTGCAGCTAAAATAGCCTGCTTCAAGAATGTGGGTTTCAAGCTCGAGGAGCATGGCGCAAAGTCTACCATCCACGGTGGCGAAATCAGGCGTAAGTCCCGGTAAACGCGGTAATCGGAGAAATAAAGGACCACTTACATCTTCGGCTCCCGGTTGCGGCCCGCTGTCGGCGGGCAGCGAGGGAAGAATGATCCGAGGTTCAGGCGACCTCAGGGTTGCGACGGTTCCCACTCGCCCTTCACAATGATCCCTTCGCCGTCCCCGGGCCACGGTGGCATTGTCACTGCGATGGCAGCAAGCGGCTCGGAGCCAAATGACCGAAACTGGAATTGCGTACCTAAAGGAATCGTGAGTGACACGCCCGGGTAGACGTCAACAACGGCGGCGTGCCCGTTCTGTTTTCGCCACACCTGACCGCGGCCTGCCACGATGTACCAGATTTCCTCCACGGTGCGATGAGTGACGGCTTTCGATATCCGATTGGGAGCAAGTTCGAAATGTATCATCCCACCTTCCTTCACGCCTAGAAGAAGCCTCACATCCGAGCCGTCGGGCGCGACGGCATCGCGTTGCGCTGGCAGATACTTCGTGGAAAATTCGGTGAATTGACGTCCTCCAAGATTAACGGTAACGTTCTCGACTGGCTTCGGTTTCTCGCCGCATCCAGCAAGGGCAAGTAAAGCTCCTGCCCCGAAAACCACCAAACGTTTTGAAAACCAGTTTGATAAAGGAGTCATTGAAGATCCTCGCATCGGTAGCCGTGATAGGGCTGTGTCTATTGTATGTGGTCATGGTTTGCACAATTTGCAATCTTGGAGTCGATTTTGGGGACGCGCGGCCGACGCAGCTCTCGATGGTGGTGGGGCGCTAGGCCTGTAAGGCGAGCGGATGGGGCAGGAAGAACAACGAGGGGTGCTGCGAGGATTATTTGTGCGCCCCAGCCTGTTCTAGCCTGGGCTCGAGGACCGCGGACCGCTTTTTCGGAAGCCGCTTTGGGTGTATGGGGATCGGCTTCGTTGGGGGTTTAATTTTTGACCACCACGCGGGGTGTGTCAGTGCCGCGAATGTAGACCCCATGCAGGCTTTGCGCAGTTAGCAGCTTCACTGTTCCGGTGGAACATAGGTTGCCGCGCGCAACGTTTGGCAGATCCACGCCGCATGAGGCAGGCCGCATTGCATAATCGCACGCGCTTCCGCCTCGATATCGTAGGAAACCCGCCGGATAGTCGCATTCGAGCCGTCCAACAGCAGATACGACGCGCGAGGGTCGCCGTCGTAGGAAAGGCTTACGCTGCCAGTGTTGACCACGGTCATTCCCCGCAGGCTTCGAATATGGGATCGATGGATGTGTCCGTAGACCGCGATCGGCCGCCCGAGGCCGCCGTAGGTCGACTCCATCTCCTCGTCGGTCGCATCCGGCATTGGAGATCGCCAACAACTTTCGGGGCTAGCGTGCACCAACGCCACCGATTCCGTGCGCTGCATCCGAGGCTGATTGCGCAGCCACGACAGCCGCTCGTCGCCCAACTTCTCGAGGGTCGGCGGAATCATTTGCCGGATGGTTGCCATCAGCGGTGCGAGCTTGGGCACGTTACGAGCAAATTCGTCAAGCCTCTCCGGCATCCACAGCATTTCGTCTGTGTTTCCTACGACTCCTTCCCAACCCAGCTCGCGGACGCGATCGACGATCTCCGCCGGCATCGAGCCCCCATGTACCAAGTCGCCGCCATGCAGAACCAGATCGGGAGAAGTTTGACCGAGATCTGCGAGCACCGCTTCGAAAGCGGTTAGATTGCCGTGGATGTCGGACACAACGGCGATGCGCACGCGCGACTCCTTCCCGATCGTACAACAAGAATGTTGGGGGTTGTGTCATCCCCGCCACCCCGCGCTGTCGGCGGGCAGCGAACGCGCTGGAGCGGCCCCCGCTCATCAATAGCCAAAGTGATGGAGTATGGCTATACCGGCGGCCGCAAACAGGCAGTAGATACCAAACAAATGCCATCGGCCGTTTTCCAACCAGCGACTGAGCCACCTTAGAGCAATTAGGCCAGCCAGAAATGCAAGAAAGGCTCCGAGAAAACTTGGCGTCATCACCGCGACGACCTTTACTCCCCCGAGATGTTCCGCCCTCGAGAGTCTCATCAATTCGCGAGCGTCCGCTGCGGGCGTTAAGAACACAGCAAGAGCGAAACTAAATTCCTCGGCAAGTATCTTGGGCACTCCGGCCAGGATACCCGTCGAAATTGTTGCGCCCGAGCGCGAAAATCCACGGAAAGGCAGACAGAGTCCTTGTACGGCTCCGATAAGCCCAGCCTGCTTCGCTTTTATAGTGCGACGATCACATTCCTTTGCTGGCAATAAGTGCCTTTCGTAAACTCCTGCAACGAGAATGAGAATTCCCGTGAGAGCCAGCGCTGGAGCGATGAGTTCGAGATGGCTGAATAATTGTTCGACCTCAGCGTTGGGAACATTGTGAAACCAAATTCGCTCGATGGCTTTGATCAACAGCTCCCCCACTAGAGCGGTGACCGCCGACGCCAACAACAACTGAAACGCGGATTTTCTGAAAGCCTCAAAACTGGCGAAGTATGCCTCTTGCCACCGCTTCCAAAAGTGCACAATGACCGCGACCATTGTGCCCGTGTGTAACATCACCAACAGCAGGGTCATCTCAGGTTTGGATGGATCGATGCCCATAAGTTTTTCCGCGACCACTACATGGGCTGAACTGGATACAGGGAGCAGTTCCGCAAGACCTTGCACGATCGCCAGAATGACTATATCGAGAAGCCTCATTCCGGAATCTTAAAGGTCTGCGCGGCGACGAGGTAGAGGTTCTTTGCCTGCTAGTTCCAGAGCCTTCGGGCTTACGAAGAACACGGCTGCGTCGGGTGATGGGGTCCGGGCGGCTCTCGATTTGAAACTCGCCGGGTCGCCGGCCCGCGTCTGCCATGACTGCGGGCGGCTTCCTTCAAGTCGCTGGAAGCATCTTTGGCGCATGGTTTTTCCAGAGTATCAAAAGATGTGAATCGCACAGTTCATAACGCTGCGCCGCTTCGACTGGATGTGTCGTCTTGGCCGTTGCCAGCGAGCAATGATGGAGGGATTAAGGCTACTGCGAGGCGCTCGATTAAGAACGGCCCGAACCGAGCGCCTTGCGAATGTCGGCAAGGCTCTGGTCGTTTTCCGCAAAGAAGTCGATGTAGCTGTCGTGGCTAAAGAATGCGTTCACGTAGTCTGCCTCTGTCAAGACATAGCCACCCCAGCCGTTCAACATGGCCGCTTGTAAGAAGGACGCTAGGTCTTCGGCCTCATGCTCCAAGAAGAGATGGCCCGGAGCTTCGTGCAACAATCGCGGCTCACTGTAGGCTTGGCTCAATTTGTAATACAGATGCCAATTCTCGCCGCTAGGCCAGATTCCCCACTTATTGATCCAGAGCAGCGTTTGCATCTGGCGGGTCAGTGAGGTGCGATCCAGTGAGCGATGAGGAAAACCCGGTGAGGCTCGGACGGGTAAGGGACGCGCTCGACATGAATACCGACCACCGAATCCGGTTTCGGTCGCTGTCGGTCAGATAGCCACGTCTCGCACCCTTGCTTCGTGTAGAAGCGCAATTTGCCTCCGTGTCCGTACCTACGAATTGTATGGCAAGACCGAACCGAGAGCGGCTTTGTTGGCGACTGTGAATGATATTTCGCTAACGGTCAGGGTAGATGCCTTCCCTGAAGATCCACGGTTGAGAAGATTTGCCCAACCGATCACCCGCCATGAGGTCAGATGACCGCCTGGGAGCCTCGATTTCCACATCCGCCCAGTGATAGCATGCCGGCGATGGACATCACCCACGGAATAACCGTCAAGAAGACGAGAACGGGAAGATCTATGTGGTTTGTCCCGAATGCGGAAAAGAGATGTCTGCGCACGCGCTGCTCTGTCGCGAATGTTATCAACGTGCTGGAGGTGTTCGCGCGATGATCTATCGTGCCGCAGCGGAGCGCGGCGAGTCATCACCTCGATCAAGCTTCAAGTCGGACGGACGTCCTACGCGCGCCTATCATCGTCGACCGAGGGGGCCTCTTCTGCCTACTTGAATCGTCACTGGGTCCTTGAAGCAGGGACGCGACCCTAATGTACGACGCCAACACCAATAACCTGAACGTCGGTTTTTGATTTGACCGTCACTATCAACTCTTCGCCAGGTAGAAACGCTGCTGGTATGTTGACTGCAACAGCAAGAGAATTCGGGATGGCTCCATTATTGCCCTGCAACGTACCCCAAGACATCTGAGAAGACCCCGATCCTTGCAGTTGCGGCGGATCTTCTCGGCCCGAAATGGGCTCAATTGGCCCGGAAAAAACCAGTCCAATAATTGCACCCGGTACTGAACGGTCGGTAGTAATGTGAACTTTCATGATCTTAAGCCCCTCACCACTCGTCGGGAGCGCACTAATTATTTCCTCCGTATGGCTCAGATGAGCAGGCGGCGGCCCAAAATTATTCACCGTCGGATTGGTCACCAATCCCTGATTGTTTGGAACAATGATTCCTCCCGGAGCATTATATGTAGACGCCGCCGGCGTTACCGTGGTTGGCGTTGCCGCTGTCGTTGAGGGAGTTGGGGGTTCCGGCACCACGGGCGTTGGTTTAGGCTTTTTGACATGGAGAGGTTTAAGTGGTGCCGGCTTTGGCTGCGGAGTACTTGTGTTGTCAGGCGACGGCTCCGTTTTGACAACTGGCTCGGGTGCTACAGACGGCTGGGCTTTCGACAAACGATGCGTCTGTAGGGCTACCGAGCCTACCCAAAAGACGGCAATTAAAACTGAGGCTAGAATGGGCACAAGGAACGTCTGCTCTGGCTGCTTGCTTGATTCCTTTTCCGCCTCTAACACCAAATGGCGATAGTGGGCTTCCTCAAGAATAAAAGCGCAGAGAAGTATAGTGCCAATGAAGAGCCACGTCTGCCAACTCCAGTTCGGAATCAAGAAAAACAAAAAGGCGCGCCAACGAACTGGCAACCACGCCATATTGCTCATCACGAAGCACCCGGCAACAAGGCACTTACGGACCGAACCGAGATAGGCCCAATAAAACTGAATACGCCTCATAGCACAGACCTCCACCGACCCTGAGGAGTGTTCCTTTTGGGGTTTGGCGGCAGGGTTGGTGTTGAAATTATAGTCCTATGTGATGAAGGGATCCATGCGGCCCCGAAAGGGGCGAGAAATGAGGCGGGCAACTGCGAAGGAAATATAAAAAAACAAAAACGTTCTCGGGCCGAATCGAAAAATCACGAATGGCCAGCTTATTGGACAGACGGCAGGAATCACATTTGCCGAGCGAGCTTCGTTCCATCCTTCACAATTATCTCGGATAGCTTTTCGACATATAAATCCGTCTCTCCGCTGTTGTCGTCGTGATCGATCGGTGGCACTGGAAAATTCGTAGTTTCAGTCACTGGTGATGCCTCCACGTCTATGGATTTAAGTTTATAGTGCTGACACTACTCTAAGCCTTCGATGTAGGTCATCGTCCTTCAAGCAAATACGCATGCGGCGCTACTCTGCACTATTCGCCACAAGTTAAGATCAGAACGTCGCCCACTTTGCGTCCAGTGGGATCACCTCCATTCAAGCAAGAGACGCCTACAGCGTTGGCAGACAACCGCGTGACTCTGTAATTTGGTTTGGGTTGCGTGCCATAGACGAAGACCCCTGCGAACAACAAGCCGACGACCACAGCAAGAGCATGCGAACTTCTTTTTCTCATGGTGTTACCCTCCGTTTGAGATTCGGCGCGCGGGCCGGGTTCGATTAGCCAAAAGTGACGCTACTCGATTGGAGCGGTGTCGCTTCTCGTGCATTGCCTCGGACGACCTTCTGGACAGTTTCGAAAAGCACGGATTCGACGCACCCTCCGGAAATGAGATCGAAGAAATCTTTGCCGAGTCGTGCGCTCAATGGTTAATAGGCTTCAACCTTTCTGACGATCTCTTGAACGAAGTTCTATTGATTGCCGATAACAGTTTGCCAGCACATCGGCGTTTGCTGTATGCCTTCCGGGAAAAATATTTGGGTCACATTCCGGATGGACTGTTCGGACATTTCTAGAGGACAAAAACACAATGAGCGAAAACTCAGCACAACCTGAAAAATCCAATGCTCTGCTCGTTAGCCTTACGGACGCTACAGATATTGTCGGACTAACGGTCTGGCGACTGCGCGGCTTGATTGCGAATCGTGAGCTGCCAATTATAAAAGTCGGGCGGAAGTTCTATCTTCGCCGCTCTACTTTGATCCGCTGGGCTGAGCGAGCCGAAGCGCTTAGGGGATCGTGAAAGCATGAAGCCGCCGCCCGGCAAGGAAAGACAGAAGCCGAGTATCGCTACGAGCACTCTAGAGCTAATCGTTACACCTGAAATGCGGGAGAAGATCGAACGGAAGCGCCAAAAGCGCCATTTGCTTGGTGAGGAGTTGCGCGGGAAAGAATGCGGCGAGATAAACCTCGGCGATCTCGACAAGCACAACGTTTCATACTCTCTCCTCTCTCCTACTAAAAGGGTTCCGGCTTGCTGCCACCGCCGCACAATTCAACCGCATGTACCATGGCCTTAGCCAGGCGGTTGGCCAAATCTTCATCCGGCAGTGCCTGAAACGAAAACTCTCCACTCTCGAAGTCTCGCTGGAGTGGCTTACCGCGCTTGTAAATAACCTCTTTGTGCTCATGCACCGACGCTCCTTTTGTAAAAACGCTGAGAACAGGGCCGGTGACCTCAATTTTCTCCACCTCACGAAATGAAAAGGTGTACGTAAAACCGTTGGAGCGTCGGTCACTGTCTGGAGGATATGCTTTGTCAATGTGAGCTTACAATCGGCTGGATCAACACTGATTTCCGTCCAATATGGCAGCTTGTCCTTGAGCTTCTCCTGGATGAACTTTAGAGTGACTTCCAGGCTCGGGCCTTCGTCAGACGGATTGGGCGGAGGCGGCACGGTCTTCTCCTGAGCCAAGGCCGCGCTCACGACCAGAACTGCAAAACACGCCGTCATTAAGCAACGCGTCATAATCTGCCGTCTCCTTAGAACGGCTCCGGCTTGCTGCCACTGCCGCAAAGCTCTACGGCGTGGATCATCGCCTTGGCTACGCGGTTGGCTACGTCTTCATCACTGAAGAACCAGCTCATCGACCCATAATCTCGGTCTCCAACATGCCACTTTGCGCCATTGACCTGAACGTTTTTCGCCTTCTTTTCCTCTTGTGTGTACCGCTCGTGCACCGACTTGTTTGTCGTCATCAGAATCTTAAGAACGAAATCGGAGGCGGCGTTCCCATCTTCGTCTTGAGCCTGAGTCACCTCAAGTTTCTCCACCTCGCGAAAAGAGAAACTCTTTCTCGAAGCCAACTGTCCCGGGTGGAAATTGCGGGTCTCCGTGAGCTCGCACGTGGCTGGATCGGCCTCGATCAAAGGGCTTCCCCACCTAGGTTCTGCTTTGGCTTCCACTTTGTCCTTTATGAATTTCATGGTGACTTCCAGGCTCGGGCCGTTATCGGACAGCTGGGGCGGCGCATCTTTCTTTTCCTGTGCCCACGCCGCACCCGCGACCAGAGCGATAATCCATGCAGTCACCAAGTAACGTTTCATTGAGGCTCCCTTCCTAGAAGGGTTCCGGCTTGCTGCCACCGCCGCAAAGCTCCACAGCGTGGACCATCGCCTTGGCTATGCGATTGGCTACGTCTTCATCTAGGAAATACCAGAACATGTTTCCGAAATCTCCGTCTGTAAGGTGTACCGTCTTGCCTGGGAAAAAGAGCTTCTTTTCCTTTTCTGTGTACCGTTCATGCACTGAATGGTTTGTTGCCATCAATACTTCCAGCTCGAAATAGGGGAGGACCTCCCCATCTTCACGCTCTTCGTAGAAAGTACCGTCCGGCTCACTGCGGGGTAGTAATCGGCGTCTGAATCAAAATTTGATAGCTGGAAGTTAACTTGGACCGCGTATCACTCAATCGATTTTGAATTTTACCGATGTCCCCTGAAATTAAATTTAGGTTAGTAATGGTGTCCTGAAGCCGGAGTCCGCATACGCCGACATCAGTCAAGTAGCCCTTCCAGATTAAATACCCGACGACCCACTTGTTCTCCAGCTGGTCTGGCCACGGGGTTAACTCTTGAACAAGTGGCCCAATGAATTGCTGTTCTGTCTGGAGTTGATCCGACCATGTATTGACGTAATCCAACGCAGCCTTGTACGACGACGGATCATTGGGATTCCCTCCCGTTGCGTTCATCGCGGCCATCCAATCCCAATTATTCTTCACTGAGGAGAGCTGTGAGGAGGCAGCCTTCTCCTTGTCCACGTACGTAGCCAGATTCTCAATTGCGTCAATGGGACACGACAAGCTTCCGTTGGCCGCGTCAGAAGCTCGGCCTAAGGCGTCAAGCATTTGGCTGAAGGGGGCAGCAATCATGTCAGCCAAGTTCTTAAATTTTCTTGTCGTGTTGTCCCATCCTGCCGCGGCATCTGAGACGTATTTATCCGCCGCTTCGACATAAGGGCCGTAGTCAACGACCTGCTTAGTTTTCGATGATGCATCCGAGTCAGAGCACTCGTCGGAGCTGTCGGCTCCCGTTGGCTCGTCTCCAGGTGTCGATTGGCATGTATCGGCCAGGGGAAGGGGATCTGCCGGGACTTGAGTTCCAGTGCTCGTAAAGGCGTTTGGAACGGTCGGTGCCGGTTCAGCAACATTCGGCGTGCTGGGGGGAAGGCACGCCGGATCGTGCTGCTGCATGCAAGCCTGATAGGCAGCCGACGACGCACCCGTCCCGGTCTGCTGTCCCGTGCCAACATTCGCCGTGCCACCAACGCAAATCCCAGGATCATTGGCCGTGTGTCCGGTGCAATTGTAGGTTTCGGACGTGCTCGATCCCTGGTTTGGGACGCCCGAATTGGGCGGCGTGTTGGAACCAGGGACAGGCTCCGGATAGTTCCGGCCGCTGTTCGACGCCGCAGTCGGATAGTTCGGAACGGGAGTCGTGGTTCCGGGTGTCGCCGTGTGTGTCGTAACCGCAGGTGGAGCTACCGCCGCACGGGTAGTACCGGTTCCTCCTCCTTGCGCTGTCTTCGCTCCACTCGATCCGCCCGCATGTGGTGTATAGATCGTGACGCCGTTTGAATTGGCAACTTCACCATGAGCGTTATCTGCCTGACTCTTGTCTGCCCCGGTGGCCGCATGTGGAGTGTAAGTCGTAATACCATTGGAACTCGTTACTTCAGCGCGATTGCTTCCGGTCTCGCTTTTGTTTTCTGCTCTTGTTTCATTCGAACCGGCCGCATGCGGAGTGTATGTTGGAGAACCCGTAGAAGAGCTAGACGTAAGTGTATTAGCCCGGCCGGGAGTATAAGTGTGCGTCTGGGCTGCCGAGCCTGAGTCCTGAGAAGGGGCGTATGTATGTGTCGTCGTGCCCGTTCCCGATGGCGAAGTTCCGTTACCGCCTCTCTCGTCCTCGTTGGAGGACTCACGGTTCGTTTGTACTTGCCGTGACCGTTCGACTTGTTCTTGTTCTTGTTGCCGCTGGTGCTCCTGCTCCCGCTCCCGCTGACGAGCTTCCTCCTGTTCGCGTTGCCGTTCTTGCTCCCGTTGGCGGGCCTGTTCCTCTTCACGCTGCCGTTCCTGCTCCTGTTGTTGCTGCTGTATAGACTGCGCGAATGCCGCTGTCTGGTGTGTGAAAACGACGAGGCAGGAAGCAACAATCAGCAGGGCAATCCTTCGAACAAAGACAGAAACGTCAAACATGTCTCCTCCTGAGCGTTCGAATCCAGATCGCCGGAGATTTATATAGCTGGAGAGCATACGCTCATTTACTTCCTTTGTAATCAAAATTATAGACGGCAGCTGCGGTTGGAAGGCGCGCCCCGGTTTTTGCGCTAATTAGACCCTACGTTACCATTCGTGGGATGGAAGTGCTGGCCCCACGCTGCGCTACTGGCGAGAATTATCAGAGCAAGTACTCCGGGCCAGACATTGCACCTCATAAGCCCCCCCAGCGGGATGTTGATTTGGGCAATCGAGGTCCCCATCACCAAAATTAGAAAGGCTCACTATTGGCACCTGCGCCGCAGAGCTCCGCGGCGTGATTCATTGCCTTAGCCACACGGTTCGCAAGCGCTTCGTCAGAAAAGTAGAGCTGCTTAGACTCGCCGTCAGGATTCGTTATATCAAGCACGAAACTGTGAGAGGCTGCGGTTACCTGGTCCTCCGACCTAAGGGAGGCGGCCCAAAAGCGCCGTGCGAAGAAATCTTCGACCTTCATCACCTCGATTTTGCCGATGCGATGGAAAGAAAGCTGGCCACTATACCAACCTGTGGCGTCTATACGCATGGTGCATGTAGTTGGACTGGGCGAAGCCTGAAGGTACTCTGTCGGAGAGGTCGTCATGTTCCCGTTGACTGCTACCCTCGAATCTACTCGGCCTTGTGTGGTGAGCTTTTCCGCGATAAAATTGAGGGTTTCAGAAAGACCTGGGCCATCGTTCACTGGCCCGTGAACAACCGGTACTGCGGTGCACTGTTTAACCGATTCGCGCAGAACAGCAGCAAATTGATCGGCCGCTTCGTGGCTAGAAAACCTAAAATCGAATGACCCCCAAGAATTGACTTCTACAGAGTAAAGAGGCGGCTGGATCTCCTCATGATAGTCGGCTTGACCTGGCCCGGGGACTTGGTGCCCATGACGGTGGATAAAATCCTCTCCGCTAACTACCTCCACATCAGAGACCTCCTCGAGATAAACTGACGCACGACCTGCCTGCCAACTGGGACTCGCCTCCCAGCTCGCTGCAAGCGAACAACTTTTAGGATCGGCCACCGCACTTAAGAGTTCTCTCCAAAAGGTCTCACGATCAATCTTTCCGTTTAGATTGCGGGTGTTCTGAGTCCAGGTCAATCGGCCAACCGAACGCAGCTTCTCTTCCAGTACCTTCATGGTCACGGCGAGGTCGGGAGACCCAGCCGTGACCTGAGGCGACGCAGCGTCTTGTTGGGGCGGCGGGGGAGACTGCCGGCCTGGCGCTGTACCAGCGGCTAGGATCGTCATAGCAAGGACTCCAGGCAAGACACTGCGCTTCATAACCCCTCCCAATCTACTGATTCAAGCGTCCCGAAGTTCCGTAACCACGAATTAAACTAAAACGGCTCACGGTTGGCAACGGGTTTGACAAACAACAAGCCGCACCCAAGTGGGTTTGAAGTTCTTAGGGTTCTGTTCGTCGCGTTCGTAGAGCCGTTGGCAGATCCCTAAAGGTGATGTATAATCATGTCATGACATACACCAGGACGAACATCTACCTGACGCGGCCGGAGATGAAGGCCCTTGAGAAAGAATCGAAGGCTCTCGGTATCTCTATGGCAGAGCTAGTCCGCAGAATCCTCGACAAGCACATTGCACAGCAGGAGAAGCAATGAACTTCGCCGACGCAGCGCAGACCTACCTGCACGCACTCGAAACCGGCAGCAACCCATGCGGGCCCAAGACGATCGCAGCCTACCGCTCTGCGATCAAATGCCATCTCACGCCGCTCTTTGGCAGCATGCCGCTGGCTGAGCTTGCGACGCAGAATAACGGAGTGCTGAAAGATCTGGTGAAGGATCTGCGCGCGAAGTATAAGCCCGCGTCTATCCGCCTCGTCGTAACTTTGGCCAAGCAGGCCCTGGAGTCGCCAAAAAACGAGAAGGGCCTACCGCTCTATCCGATGCAGTGGTCAGCAGACTTCATCGATTTGCCGGTGATCGTGAACCAGAAACAGCCGACCGTTACATCCGAGCAGGTTCACAGCGTCCTGCAGGATGGCCCTGATGCCGTTCTTTACACGTTTTTGGCGGCGTCCGGCCTCCGGATTAGCGAGGCCCTGGCTTTGATCAAAGAAGACTATCGGGACGGCACGATATATGTTCGGCACGGCAAGACGGCAAACGCCGCGCGCCACGTGGATCTCGCTCCACAGATTTCGGCCATGATGGAAAGAATCGCATCCGAGACGAAGCCGGCTGGGCGGATATTTCGAACACTTGACCACGCTTCGAAACCGCATACGCGTGCCGGGATTTCATAGCTTGCGTCGGTTCCGATCGGCAGTACTCCGGCGATCGGACTGCAGGGATCTGTTGTGCGACTACTGGCTTGGCCATCGGAATGTTGAGATGGGTTCGCGATACGCGAAGCAACTGCTCGAGGATGTGGCATTCAGAAAGGAATGGGCTGAGCGTGTGGGCACGGGGTTCATTGTCCCGTCACATCTGTGCCACAGTCGTGTGCCGCCCGCTGTCAAGTACGATGCGTTGGAAATGGAGGCTGTATGAGCCCTAGGGTAGGGAAGCGTAAAAACACAAACCCGTATCGCGAACGACTCCAATTGACTCCAAATGGATGCGCGAGGGAGCCCAGCGCCGTTCAATCCGCGAGACTTAGAGATTTTTACTGCCAATTCGACTCCCACACGCTTCCGCCAAAGTCCCGTGAATCTGCCGACCTTACTCGCCGTGCGTCCGGCTTTCGGTCCATTCTGGCCCTAGTTTTGGCCCCAAGTTGGCCCCAAAAAAGTTGGCCAAAAACCCCATCGTTCGCGGCCTCGCAAGTCCGTGAGGCCACGAGTGCAAAGCGTTCACTTTTTCGCGAGGCACAAAGAACTACTTCGTCACCGGGCCTTGCCGGCTGAATACCGTACTTCGATCCTGGCCAGTTTTCACTAAAGCCCTGTGCCAGCTGCTTAGCCTGCTCGAAGTTTGCTCGCCAGGCGATTTGCAGAACTAGTGCGCCCTTCAATATTTCTTTGGCAACAATACAAAGAACAAATAGCTACAGTTTAAAAGTGTCTTTTTCTGCACAGTATTGGCTCCAGCGGTTAGTTAAACTACTCCACCTGAGGTTTCCACGAGAAAAGAGTAGCCCGATCGTAAAGAAGACCAAATCCTCCGTATTTGATGTTGAAGACTTTCTGATTCGCCTGATATCGACCTCATTTCTCGGAGGGGAAGATGGACATTGAAAGGCTCAAGGGACGCGGACGGTTGGTGCCGACACCAACAACTGGTGTCGAATATCAGGTTGATTATGAAATTCATTTTCCGATTGGGCAGCCGCAGCCTGGAAAGAGAAGGCCGCCAAATCACATCTGCGCTACCAAATGTCGAGTGCAATCCGCTCATGATCATCTCATCCCCGATGGTCGCTATTTCCTGCATGCCGATTTGGGTCAAATTCATCAATTAAAATCCAGCGATCGCAAATGGCACTATCGGGCAACCCGTTAAGTTTGTCCGGATGTGAGGTGGTAGCACCATCGAGAAAGAGAGTTTGAAAGTTCCATGAAACTTTTCAAACGAACATGGACCCTACCTGTTGCTGCCCTGCTAGTTCTTATCGCGCCACCGAAGGTTTTTTCTCGCACGCCCTGGGATCAAGCCGCCTCAAAGGGACAGGTGGTAGAAGCAGGATCGGCGAAGAATTCAGACTATCTAGGCGCCGAGGTATGCAAGACCTGCCACGAAGAGATTTACAACGGTTGGGAAAAGACTCCCCACTGGAAGACGACCCTTGACACGAAAGGCGGCCCCTCTCATCAAGGCTGTGAAGGCTGCCACGGCCCCGGCGCTGCCCACGTTGCCGGGGGCGGCGACAAAACGAAGATCTTCATCTTTACCGATCATTCCACCAAAGAGATCAACGACCGCTGCCTCACCTGCCATGCAAGCGGCACCGAGCACATGAATGCGGTGGACTCGCTACACCGCCAGAATGACGTGAGCTGCATCTCTTGCCATTCGCCTCACCATGCGCAAACCAAGGAATTCTTGCTGGTGAAGGCGCAGCCGGAGCTTTGCTACACCTGCCACCTGCAGCAGAAACCCCAGTTCAATATGCCGTTTCATCACCGCGTGAACGAGGGACTCGTGCAGTGCAGCGATTGCCACAACCCCCACGGGACCGCCGCCCCCAAACAAGTGCGCACTTCTGCCAGTCAGGATGCCGTTTGCTTCAAGTGCCACGTGGACAAGCACGGCCCGTTTGTTTTCGAACACGCGCCGATCAAAACCGAGGGCTGCTCTTCGTGCCATGTGACCCATGGATCGCCCAATCCGCACATGCTCAAGTTCAGCAACGTGAATATGCTTTGCCTGCAATGTCACACAATGTCGACGTTCAGCAGCGCTCCGGGAACACCGTCATTTCACAACCAAGCGACCCAATTTCAGGCCTGCACGCTATGCCACGTGCAAATCCACGGATCGAACTTCGACGCGACCTTTTTCAAATAGGGATGACCATGACTACCAATGGCCTCCAGGTTCGTCTTCTGATTTTTCTTGCGGTTCTTTGCTCGGCGCCTCTGCTGTGGGCTCAGGGTAATGCGCCCGATCACAAAGGAATTGATTCGGGCGACTACAATATTCAGCAAACGGTGGAGTTCGGCTATCGCGCCAACTGGGTGAATGGCAACCAGGATACCTACGATACGTTCGTTAATCTCGGCTCGGGCGTTCGCCTATTGGACTACACCCTGGAGATACACTCGCTCAACCACAACGGCCTTTTCTTCGACAACTTCAGCTTCAGCAATTTCGGCTATGGTGGCGATCCGAACGACGTCTCCCGCCTCCATATCGACAAAAACAAGTGGTACGATTTTCAGCTTCTGTTCCGCCGCGACAAGAATTTCTGGGATTACAACCTCTTTGCAAATGCGCTGAACCCCGCGAGTTCCAAGCCGGCTATTGCGCTTACGAGTTCACCCAATGCGCTCGATCTGGTTCGACGCATGCAGGACTATAACCTGACGCTTCTTCCGCAATCTCGCTTGCGCTTTCGGCTGGGATATTCGCGCAATGTCAATGAAGGTCCGGGCCTTGAGTCATACGATAGCGGCGTGCTTCCTTTGTTCACAACAGCTTATCGCACGACGGAGAACGCTTATCGAACAGGCGTCGATTTCCGTTTCCTGCCCAAGACTACCTTGTTCTATGACCAGGTGCTGGCCTACGACAAGCAGGACAACGTCACCACCGACAACAATCTCACGTACCTACTGCCCGGCTC
>Ga0206879_1124_pt1 | contig 17264 bp, 14 predicted proteins | sample Alteio_BWOrgCont_5_FD_152897 | JGI IMG/M metagenome (GOLD analysis project Ga0206879, IMG submission 152897) | Enriched cells from forest soil in Barre Woods Harvard Forest LTER site, Petersham, Massachusetts, United States -... | ecosystem: Environmental > Terrestrial > Soil > Temperate forest > O... | reverse complement strand
TACTGGTTGCCACCGATTTTTCGAACTGTGCCGGAAACGCCATGGACTATGCAATGGGAATTGCGCAACTCATGAGCGCGCAAGTGGTTGTTATTCATGCTATAGGTTCCACCGAAGGAATCAACAACAACACTTACAGCGCCCTATACATAGAAGATTATTACAAGAACAAACGCCAGGCACTTGCTGAATGGGCCGCAACATACTCAGTAAAAAAAGGATTCGGGACCGTTTCGGTCACAACCCTTTGCGACATAGGAACGGTAAAATCGGTTATCTGTAATTACCTGGAAGCCAATCCCGTTGAACTATTGGTGATGGGCACCATGGGCTCCACAGGCATAGCCGGCATATTCGGAACCAACGCCCATACCATGGTGGAAAACACCAAAACCCCCACACTGATTATTCCCCTGGGAAGCAAATTTTCCATGAAACCTGTCATTACGCTGGCCACAGATTTCACCACACATCTTTCCGAAAAAGACGTCAACGGACTAAACGAATTAATTGCGGCATCCGGTGCAAGCGGACTCAATGTATTGACTATACTGGAAGGCCCGGAATGGAAAAAAAACCCTTCCGGGGAAGAAGCCTTTGTGAAACTTATTCCAGGCGTTCCCATTGACTTCAAATACATCAACGAAGACAACACGATCGAAGGAATTCTGGCCTTCATTCAGGCCAACAGCACCGATATCCTCTGTCTGGTAAAGCACCACCACAACATCATTTACCGCATCTTCAACCGAAGCACCGTCAACCAGGTCATGAACCGCTCCATCAAAGCAGTACTGGTCCTCCACGAATAAAGTGTACTTTAAAACTGATTTATGATGAACATCAACGAAGCCCTGATAATGGAATTCCGCCACGAAATGGCCAATACCCGCAAAATCCTTGAACGCGTACCCTATGACAAAGCCAGCTGGAAGCCACACGAAAAATCTTCTTCCCTGACCTCCCTGGCCTTTCACATCGCCCGCATCCCCCAGTGGGTCGAGCGTGTGATGACACATGAAGAATTCGATGTGACTGCGCCAGGCGCATTTCCCAAGCTCGACTACCCGACCAATACGTCCGAACTTCTGACCTTCCTGGATAAAAACAACAGCACAGCATTGCAGCACCTCGAAAAGGCCGGCAACGAAGAACTCCGCAAAGACTGGAAATTCCACCGCGCAGGCCAGGTTTTATTTAACCTGCCCCGCGTCGCCACCATCCGTAACATGGCTTTCAATCACCAATACCACCACCGCGGACAACTCAGCGTTTACCTGAGACTGCTCAATGTCCCCATACCCGGGATGTACGGCCCCAGTGCAGATGAGACATTATAAACCTCTTCTTTCCTGACTGATAATTTCCCAGCCTCGTTCTCTGGTCTGGTCTTGATTGGATTGGATTGGATTATGTAGTTTTTGCACTTTTTATATACAATAGTTGCCCCTGCCAGGGCAAAATATCTTACATTTCGGGCTTCGAAATCACTTTCCCCGCCAGAAATTTTTTCCAGGGTTTCCAGTAGTAATCCTGCCAGCCTTTACTGATATGACTTGCCTCAGTATCCGGAAGATTGGCGTGAACGGCATGCAGTATAACATCTTTGCCTTTGGGTTCGAGATGTATCATAAAGGTCGAATCGACTTCTGATTTATCCCAATCCGATCCCCTCCAGGACTGCACAATCAGTTTGTTTTTCACCAGTTGCAGGTTCTTGCCTGTAATGTAATCTCCGTGAGCCGTAAACCGGGCCCCCTCCTTATCCGAAATTTTAGCCGGAGCCCCTGTAGCAGCCGAATGCATTTTAGCATTCATGTACAAATCATACAAAGCCTTTGGGCTCGTATTTTTAAAAAGAATTTTCTGAACAATTGTTTTTGCCATTCTGCTGTTTTTTTAGCCTCAGTGTCCTCCGCCGTCTATCTCCCCTGCTTCCAGCGGAACCGTCTGTGGCACATAATCCTCCGCCTTTCCGGGCTTGCTGTAATCGTAAGGCCAGCGGTATACCTCCGGCAATGCACCGGGCCAGTTGCCGTGCGTATGGGCCATTGGAGTAGTCCATTCAAGCGTATTCGAGTGCCAGGGATTCTGTTCAGACTTTGGTCCTCTGAACATACTGTAGAAGAAGTTGAACACAAAAATAAACTGAGCCAAAGCTCCGATAATCGCGAATACCGAAATCAGCTCGTTGATGTTCACCAGATTGTCAAACATCGGGAAAGCGCTGTTTGTATAATACCTTCTGGGCACACCTGCCAGACCTAAAAAGTGCATCGGGAAAAACACCCCGTATGCACAAACGAAAGTTACCCAGAAGTGAATGTACCCCAGTTTCTTGTTCATCTGCCTGAGGAACAATTTCGGGAACCAGTGGTAAACACCCGCAAACATACCCAATACAGCCGAAAGACCCATTACAATGTGAAAGTGCCCCACCACGAAATACGTATCGTGAACAGGTATATCCAGCGCCGAGTCAGCCAGGATAATTCCTGTAACCCCTCCGGTGACAAACGTCGAAACCAAACCGATAGCGAAAAGCATGGCCGGTGTAAATTTTATATTTCCCTTCCACAGCGTAGTGATATAGTTAAAGGCCTTTACAGCAGAAGGTATCGCAATCAGCAGGGTCGTAAACACGAAAACAGACCCCAGGAAAGGATTCATTCCCGTGATAAACATGTGGTGACCCCAGACGATAAAGGAAAGGAAACCGATGGCCAGAATAGAACCTATCATCGCACGGTAACCGAAAATCGGCTTGCGTGAATTGGTAGAAATCACTTCAGATGCAATCCCTAAAGCAGGCAGCAGAACGATATACACCTCGGGGTGACCCAGGAACCAGAACAAATGCTGGTACAAAATCGGGCTTCCTCCGCTCTGTTCGAGCGCCTGACCTCCGATGTAAATATCTGAAAGGTAAAAACTGGTGCCGAAGGTGCGGTCCATAAGCAGGAGCACCACAGCAGAAACCAAGACCGGAAAAGACAATACACCCAATATGGCTGTTACAAGAAAAGCCCAGATGGTAAGGGGTAAACGCGTCATTGACATCCCTTTCGTGCGCAGGTTAAATACCGTGATGATGTAATTCAGACCTCCGAGCAATGCCGAAATAACAAACATCGTAATACTCAGCAGCCAGAGCGTCATTCCCAGACCTGAACCCGGTATGGCCTGAGGCAGTGCGCTCAGTGGAGGATAAACTGTCCATCCCGAAGAAGCGGGACCATCCTCAACAAACAGCGAACCTATCATGATCAGACTCGACAAGGCAAAAAACCAAAACGACAACATATTCAGAAATCCCGAAGCCATATCGCGTGCACCAACCTGATAAGGAATCAGCAGATTACTGAACGTTCCGCTCAATCCGCCCGTGAGCAGAAAGAAGACCATAATCGTACCGTGAATGGTAACAAGCGCCAGATACATGTTGGGATCCAGGATTCCGTCTTTCCCCCACTTGTCACCCAACAAGGTCTGTATAAGCCAGAACTTGTGACCGGGCCATCCCAGCTGAAGGCGAAACAAACTCGACATCACCATCCCCACCAGCGCCATAAACACGGCTGTAATTAAAAACTGCCGGGAGATGACCTTGTGGTCCATGCTGAAAATATACTTCTGTGTGAAGGACAATTCATGATGCGCTGAGTGTGCGTGACCATCCCCATGTGCGTGCGCATCATCATGCCCATGGGCATGTTCCTCTGTGTGTCCGTGATTTTCTGTTGACATAATTTATTGTTTTATTTTTTCGCAAAAAACGGTTTCTGTTTCGCAACCCAGGCATCGTATTGCTCCTGGGTATCCACCACAACCGTCATCTGCATGTTCGAATGCGAAGCCCCGCAAATTTTATTGCACATCAAAAGGAAATTGAACTCATACGGATCCTCGCCCTTGCTGGCCCTGATTTCATTTACCTCTTTCACCTGCCGAACTACATCTTTGTTCTTACGCATCTCCTCGGTTGTAATAGTCGGCGTCATCGACATCGAAGTGGTCATGCCGGGCACGGCGTTCATCTGTATCCTGAAATGAGGCATAAATGCACTGTGTATCACATCCCTTGAACGAATCTTAAATTCAACTTCTTTGCCTACAGGAATGTGCAGCTCATTGTGAACCACAAAATCATCCGCCCCGCTGGGATCCAGTGAATCCATTCCCACAGCGTTTGCTCCATCGATCAGTTTGTAATTCGAATGCCCTAGTTTATTGTCTTTCCCCGAATACCGGGCCGTCCAGTCAAACTGCTTTGCGTACAACTCAATCACAATTGCCTTATCAGAAGCATCTGAAGTAATCGTATTCCAAAGCCTCAGCCCCAGAACGATAATCACCGCCAGAACAACAGCCGGAACAACAGTCCAGACCATTTCCAACCGGTTGTTATGCGCCAGAAAAACCGCTTTCGAATCGGGACGGCTGTAATATTTATAAGCGAAATAAAACAGCAGAATATTCACGATCACAAAAACGATCGTGATCAGACCCATATTAAACCACATCAGCCAGTCAATTTCCTTGCCATGCACCGAAGCCGCTTCCGGAAGGATATATCCTTTGTATTCCACAATCTGCCATACAAAAAAACTCATGAAGGCGATCAGAAAAGCAAACATCATGCGGCCCTGGTTGCGGTGATCCCTGTAGGTCACCTCGTTACTGCGGCCTCCCTTTAAATCCGAAGCCAGCTCAAAAACCCGCACCAGTTGTGCCACCGTAACGATGAGTAAAACAATCGCTGCGTAAACCAATAAAGTAATCATACCTCGTTTTTTTAAATTAATTTATGTATGCAAATGCTTGCTTTCTTCCAGGTAAGGGTGATTCTTCACCATCAGCGGGGCCTTGGCAAGATTGCTCAAAACTACAAACAGAAACAACCCTAAAAATCCCAGGAACATAAAGACCTCAGTCGGTCTGAACAGCTGCCAGTGCTGGTGAACAGTCGCCGGCATAACCATGTTGAACACATCAAGCCAATGGAAGAAAAAGATACAGCTGCCCACAAACAGCAAAAAGCTTTTGTTGCGCTTTGCATCCCTCGACATCAGCATCACCATCGGGAACGAAAAGTTAATCGCAAAGGCCAGCCACATGGTCCAGCGGTAGCCAAACTCATGAATACGGTCGTAAAAATACGTCACCTCTTCAGGCACATTGGTATACCAGATCAGCATGAACTGCATAAAATACAGATAAGACCACAAAAAGCTGACAGCGAACATCCATTTCCCCAGATCATGTATCGTGCTTTGCTGAACGTCCTGCAGATAACCCTGACCTCTGAGCCAGATGGTCAGAATCGTAATGGTAATGATGGCACTGATCCACATTCCGGCAAATGTATACCAGCCGTACATGGTACTTGCCCAATGCACATCCAGTGACATCAGCCAATCCCAGGACATAGCCGATGAAGTAAAACCGAAGAACACCAGAAAAATGGCAGCCGATCGCACGTTCTTGAAATGCACCAGGTAATTGCTGTCTCCGCTGAGGTCAGCTTCCAGCGAACGCTTGCGAAACAAGCGTTGAAAGAAGCCCCAAACCATAATATACATCAGCGTGCGGCCAAAGAAAAACGCCAGACTGAAATATCCTTTCTTATGCACAATTTCGGGATCGTAGGCTGCATTTCCTTTTTCGTAAACGGCAGGATTCATCCACTGGTAGAGATGATGTACCCCGAACTTGCCCAGAACCAATATCAGCAACATCAGGCCCAATCCGATCGGCAGAAAACACGTGACGGCTTCGATTACGCGCTTAATGGTTATCGACCAGCCTGCTTCAGCGGCATACTGCAATGCCAGGAAAAAAGTTCCCGCAAGACTGATGCCCATAAAGAAAAAAGAATTCACCAGCAGATTCGCCCAAAACCGGTTGTGACTGTAATTGGGCATTTCACCGGGCACATAGCTGTCACGAACATATCCCCAGATTAAACCTACCAGACCAATACCCATCAATACGTAGCAGAAGCGTTTGGCCTTGTCCGTAAATGTGAAAGTTTGATTCATATTCCTTTAATATAAATTTTGAAAACTATTTTTTACCCTTAACACCTGCAGCACTTGCAACAACCTTCTTCGTTGAATCAACTGCTGAAGCACCCGGCTCCTGCGCATCTTTGCTATGCTGTAACTTCTGAATGTAATGCACCAGAACCCAACGCTCATGCTGACTCAGCTGTGAAGCGTGCGAACCCATCATATTTTTCCCATACGTGATGCTATGAAAAATTTTACCCTCAGGAAGATTTTTCAATGCGCCGTAATACGCAGGAGGAGGTCCGGGTAATTTCGCTGCAACCGGTCCGTCACCGCCTCCGCCACCTCCGTGACAATGAATGCAAAATTTACTGTACAAATCTGCGCCTTGTTCAAGAATTTCAGGAGTCAGCGGAACAGGGTTTTTCAGTTCACGACCAGCTGCTTCATATCCTTCAGTTGTGTTGGGATACGGATACGGCATAAAACCTCTGGGAATAGTTCCCGGCACCGGCAACCGCATGCCCACTGTCTGAATCCCGACAGAATCCGATGATAACCAGTTTTGGTTGTAAACCTCCAGCGAAGGAGAACGGTACATATCCGGCATGTATTCAATTCCGGGACTGTTGGCGTCCTTCTTCCCGCAGGAAGAGATCAGCACCACAGCAGAAGCAAGAGTTAAAACCCCCGTTAAAACTTTTCTGATCATAGTAGTATAATTACCAGACATTCTGTATTATTTTTTTGACTCATTTTTCACCCTATTGGCTAATCGCTATTACTGCACATTTACTTCACTCGCCCCTGTTTCTTTCAGCGCTGACTGCACCCTCCCCAAATCATCCTGATTCACTTCCAGCAGCATCAGAAATTTATTGTCCGTTGTTCTCAGATCAGGATTCTTCGGAGTCACGCCCGGCATCAGCCAGCTGCGGATAAAAAACGTAATGGCCATTCCGTGCGCAGCACACAAAACCGTACTCTCAAAAGTGATCGGAATAAAAGCCGGCCAGTTCACCAGGTATGTAAAGTTCGGCTTACCACCGATCTCCGTTGGCCAGTCGCTGATCATCATGTACCACATCATCCAGGTTGCCAGCAATGCGCCCGTACATCCATAAATGAAGGAAGTAATCGGAAGCAACGTTCTCTTTACGCCGATAATAGGATCAATTCCGTGAACCGGAAAAGGAGAAAAAACTTCCTTCACATGCAGACCCATTCCGACAATTTTGATGGCCCCGTTTTTCAGCTGCTCATCGTCGTCGTAAATCCCGTGTACTGTTACTTTACTCATAGCGATAGTAATTAATGGCCTTGTTTTTTATACTCTGATCCCGAACTCTTCAAAATCGACTTCAGTTCACTCTGAGCGATCACCGGGAAAAACCGCGCAAACAAAAGGAAGAACGTAAAAAACATACCTATTGTTCCGGTAAAAATTCCGATATCCACAAACGTCGGGTGATACATGTTCCAGGTTGAAGGCAGATAGGTGCGGCAAAGCGTAGGCACAATAATTACAAAACGCTCAAACCACATCCCGATATTCACCACAATCGAAAGAATAAACGTTGCGATCAGACTGGTTCTGATTTTCTTGAACCAGAACAACTGAGGAGAAATCACGTTGCAGGTCATCATCAGTGCATAAGCCCACCAGTACGGCCCTGTAGCACGGTTAATAAAGGCATACTGCTCGTACTCCACACCTGCATACCAGGACATAAACAATTCGGTCAGATACGCCACGCCCACAATCGAACCCGTAATGATGATCACGATATTCATGTACTCAATGTGCTTGATGTTGATATAACTCTCCAGGCTGAACACCTTGCGCATGATCAGAATCAGGGTCAGCACCATCGCGAATCCTGAGAACACCGCTCCGGCAACAAAATAAGGAGGAAAGATGGTAGCATGCCAGCCGGGCAATACCGCCGTGGCAAAGTCAGTCGACACAATCGAGTGAACCGAAAACACCAGGGGAGTCGACAGACCCGCCAGAACCAGAGAAACTTCCTCGAATCTTGTCCAGTCCTTTGAACGTCCGCTCCAGCCGAAACTCAGTAAGGTATAAATCTTTTTGGCCAGGGGTTTGGTCATCCGGTCACGAATCGTAGCGAAATCAGGAATCAAACCGGTATACCAGAAAACAAGAGACACCGAAAAATAAGTCGATACCGCGAAAACGTCCCAGACCAAAGGAGAGTTGAAGTTGATCCACAACGAACCAAACTGATTCGGCAGGGGAAACAGCCAGTAGTCGAGCCAGGGACGACCCGTGTGCATGGTTACGAAAATCGCCGCACACATTACCGCAAAAATTGTCATCGCCTCGGCCGAACGGTTAATCGCCATCCTCCACTTCTGACGGAACAGCAAAAGCACCGCAGAAATAAGTGTCCCGGCGTGACCGATCCCGATCCACCATACAAAGTTGGTGATGTCCCAGGCCCAATCCACACCGTTATTCGAACCCCAGACCCCAATGCCCGTTCCAATCGTATAACAAAGACAAATGATCCCCCAGGTAAACGTTGCCGAAGCCAATGTAAAGACAATCCACCAATACTTGTTGGCCTTCCCCTGTACAGGTCGTATGATATCATCCGTAATATCCTTGTACGACTTATTCCCCAGGATTAAGGGCTTACGAATTTCTGATTCCTGATGCATATGTTCCTATTAAATTAAGATGCTTTCTTTTCTTCTGTTGATTTGCCTTCGTGCTTCTCCCCTGCTTCCGCCATTTCGGGTTCAGCATTGCGAACCTTCACCATATACGAAACATTCGGCTGGATATTCAGTTCATGCAGCATAAAATAACTTCTGTTGTCCTTGCGCAAAGCCGCAATCCTGCTGCTGCTGTCGTTGATATCCCCGAATACAATTGCTTCGGTAGGACAACTTTGCTGACAGGCCGTTTTGATGGCGCCGTCCTGCAGTTTGTGCAATTCCTTTTTGGCATCCAGTTTACCCGCCTGTATACGCTGAACACAAAGCGAACACTTTTCCATCACCCCGCGGGAGCGAACCACCACATCAGGATTCAGTACCATACGGCCCAGATCATCCTGTGCAGGATTCAGTTTGGCAAACTTTTCGTTTTCATTTGTATTGTACCAGTTAAAGCGTCTCACTTTAAACGGACAGTTGTTCGCGCAATAACGCGTACCCACACAACGGTTATAGGTCATTTGATTCAAACCCTCAGAGCTGTGATTGGTCGCCAACACAGGGCAGACCGACTCACAAGGCGCGTGATTGCAATGCTGACACATCACCGGCTGAAACAACACCTTCGGGTTGTGCACACTCGGGTTTTCCATATCCAGGTACATCGCAATTTTTCCCACTCCGTCCTTATCCGCCTTTTCTTCCGCGTCTTTTGTCAGAACCGGCCAATCGGTAGAATAATAACGGTCAATCCGCAGCCAATGCATTTCACGGGTACGTTTCACCTGATCCTTACCCACCACTGCAACATTATTCTCCGCCGTACAACTCACCACACAGGAACCGCAGCCAATGCAGGAATTCAGATCAATCGAAAGTCCCCACCAGTGTCCGGGACGCTCGTGGTTGTCCCACAGTGTTTCGATTTCAGGATCCTTTTTTCCGATTGAAGTGGTCAGCTCTTCCTCCTCGTTTCCGGCCTTTGGATTTTTCTTAAATTCTTCAAACGTAGTCTCACGCACCAGGTTGCGACCCATAATCGTATGGTGCACCTGTGTCGCAGCCAGTTCGGTTGTAGTAACCTGAGGCGAAAGCGTTACATCACCTGCAGAATACGTAAACACGCCGTTCACAATCTGCACAAAAGGGTAGGCGTTTTTTCCGATAACGCCTATATTCTCATTTTCATTCAGCGTACCCGCCTTGGTACGCCCGTAACCAAGCGCAATACCGATAGTGCCGACAGCCTGACCGGGCTGAGGATAAACAGGAAGATCAACCGAAGTCGTTCCCAAAGATACCGTCACCACACTGGCCTCTCGGTCCTGACGCTCCTGCATCTTATACCCCCGCTTCTTCATATCAACCGGAGACATGGTAACGTAATTGTCCCAGGTCACCTTCGTCACCGGATCAGGCATTTCCTGCAGCCAGGGATTATTCGCCTGACAACCGTTACCCATAGACGTCTTTTCGTACAGCTGCAATTCCCATACGTTTTCCTTCGGATTGTATTTGTTCACATGAGCCGCAGCAGTAGCCAGATCCATACGCTCCACCGAAGCCTTATCCTTTGCCTTGTCTTTTACCTCGTCCCTGCCTGCCTTGCCTGCAGCCACGACAAGCTTCTTTTCGTCAGCCGCAGAATTCAAATCAACTTCAAGCACCCCGTTCTGCAAAGTCGTATTCCAGAACTCCCTGAAATTACTCTCCTTGCTCTGATGCAGAAAAATCGAAGTCTCCCAATGCTTCTGAATAAACGAATGGTAATCCTGATTACTACCAGCCCAGAGCAGCAGACTTTCCTGAGCACAGCGGGTGCCTTTATGTCCTGTTGCTTTTGAAAAAATAGGTGCTATCGTTGGCTGGGTCAGGCTGTAATGGCCAACTTTAGGGTTAGCGTCATTCCAGCTTTCCAGGTAATGGTGATCGGGACAAATGTAATCTGCCAGCTCGGCAGTTTCGTCCGGTCGGTCTGCAAACGAAATACGCAAGCCGACTTTCTTGTACGCTTCTGTAAATTGCAAGGTCTCAGGAGATGTATAAACCGGATTTGTATTGTAGGTAATAAGCGCAGCTACCTTTCCATCCTTCATTTCTTTCACCAGGTCAAGAAAAGCCTCATCGCTTCCCTGACGCACCAGCATCGGTGAGCGCAAATCAACCGTATTCTCGTAACTGTCCAGTATGGTATTGATTCCGTTTACGATCATCTGAACAGCTACATCATTTACTCCGCAGACCACCAGCGCTTTACGCTTGTTCGCCCAAAGCTGTTTGGCCACTTTTTTAATGTCTTCGTCAATCTCCAGCTTCGAAGCCTCAATAGTGGGCGCTCCTACATAAGAAGCCAGCGCATTGTAAAGTGACGCGGCAACCGTCCCGAACTGAGATGGCCTTACCGGATAGCGGACATCCGCATTGGCGCCTGTCAGCGAAAGATTCGATTCAAAATGGATATGCTTTGCCGGCTCCGCGTTTTCGCTTCCGCCTACTTTTCTTCCCTTGGCATATTGCTTTGCAAACTCAATCGGAGAAAGCCAGTTCGACAAAAAATCAGCTGCAATACTCACCACCAGGCTGGCCTTATCAAAATAATACGAAGGTATAGCCGACCTTTCAAAACTATGCCAGTTGGCCTTCACCATAGCACTATACGACACCGCGTCATACGTAACGTGTCTGGTTGTCGGGAATTTTTCACTGAACTCAGCGATCACTGCCTTGGTAGAAGGGCTTATAATGGTAGAACTCAATATGCGAATCTCGCCGCCTGAAGCAGCAATCTGACCCAGCTTTGCAGCCAGATTCTGATCCACCGCAGCCCAGGAAACAGCAGAACCTTTTTCTGTAGGACCCGTAAGCCTCGATGAATCGTACAACGAAAGAACCGAAGCCTGAACCCGGGCGTTAGTCGCACCCATCGTGATGCCCGACATCGGATTGCCTTCAATCTTGATCGGGCGGCCCTCGCGTGTCTTCACTAACACGCTCGCATAATCCTGTCCGTCAAAATAACTCGAAGCATACCAGAGCGCTTCACCCGGAGTAATCTGTTCGGGCTTTATAATGTATGGAAGCGCTTTATTAACGGGAGTCTCACATGCAGCAAGAGAAACGGCAGTAACACTAAAACCTAAAAATTTAAGAAAATCCCTTCGCGTGGTAGACGTAGAACCGATCAGTCCGCTACCCAAAAACTGCTCAACCGGAACCTCTTCCGTAAACTCGTTTTGCTGGTGCTTAACAAACTCAGGACTGTTGGCTAATTCCTCCAGACCTCTCCAGTATTTTGTCTCTTTACTCATAGTTGAATGTTACAATTAGCGATTAGCCAATAGCGAATAGCGAATAGGGGTGGACTTGCCTATTATTCATTCCTATTGAATTTATTAAACTCGTTTTCAAAACAATTTGCTCTCCTTTTAGTATTCTATCTAAATTATTCCCTTTCCCCCTAATCGCTAATGGCTATTCGCTATTCGCTGAAAAAGGAATTTTCCTAATAGTGACACTTCGCGCATTCAATCCCGCCCATCTTATCCACCGTTATTTTCTGTCCTTTATACTTCTCGGCCAGTTTCTTATGCAACTCCTCGTAATACGGATTGTCCTTCATCCCGGCCACTTCTGTCTTGCGGTGACAGTCAATACACCAACCCATCGTCATCGGCATAACCTGCTGAGCCGTTGTCATCGATTTCACATCCCCGTGGCAATTGGCGCAATCTACTTTGCCCACCTTCACGTGCTGCTGGTGAGAAAAGAAAACAAAATCCTGAAGGTTATGCACTTTCACCCATTTAATACCCTTTGCTTTGGTAGAATCATACGTCATCGTCTTGGGATCCCATCCGATCGCATCGTAAATCTTCGCGATCTCCGCAGTTCCCGTAGTGGCTCCGCTGCTGATACCCTTGTGGCAATTCATACAAATGTTAGGTGAAGGAATCCCTGCATGGCGGCTCTTCTCAACCGTTGAGTGACAGTACTCACAATTGATCGCATTGTCCCCGGCGTGAATCTTATGCGAAAACTTAATCGGCTGCTCGGGATGATAACCCGTATAGACCCCAATGTCCATCATTCCATACCAAGCCAGCTTACCCAGCCACAGAAACAGAATAATCACCAGTGCAGCAATCGTCCGCTTGTGATTCACCAGCCAGTATTTGGTCTCGCACCACCAACCCTTGTCAACAATCTGCTCCTCTTTTTTGCTGCGCGCAATAACATTCAGCAAATTATACTTCACCCCGCGAAGAACCATCGCTAGAATCAAGAGCAAGACAAGAACGCCCGCAAGAATAAAATACATATTGGTAGTGCTTGCTGCGCCTTCTCCTGAACCCGCCTGCCCACCGCCTTTTGTGGCGTCGCCTCCGCCCTCAGGACCCTTTGCAACAGTGGGAGGGGGAGGATTCTTAATGTAGGCAATAACCGCTTTAATATCCTCATCAGAAATCACCCCGTTAAAAACGGTCATGTCCTTATTGTCATACTTGGCGCGGATACCATTGGCATACGCATCCCCGCTTTTACGCAAGGCATTGTTATCCTTGATCCATTTAAACATCCAGTCATCAGACGGCACACGTTGGGCAACCCCTGCGAGACCCGGACCAGTCAGAATCTGACCATCCAGCCGGTGACAAACCGCACAATTCTGTTTAAAGATCTTGGCTCCATCCTCCGCATAAGCAGAAGAAAAACTCAGGCAAAAAAAACAAAAGAGAAAGAGCAGGCCAGCCGAAACCCTATAAGCCCTGATTTTCCCGGCGAGAGTAGTAGTCATACGCATTAACAATTTATTAAGAGAATGTAAAGTACAAAACCCAGCGAATTCGCAAATTTAGCAGGTACATTCGTTCAACAGTTAAATTTTGCTAAAAAAAAACTAATTTATAATCATTCTAAATAGACCCGCAAGAAACTGATTCATAGTTATTAACAACTTAGTAGAACCATATAGACCTTGGTCATGACTTTTCATCAGTTTGTCGGTATTTTTTACAAACCTCCAGGGTAAATAAACACCAGAATCCTAATTACAATAGTAGTACCTTTGCCCAAAATTTACGTACCTGAAATGTACGATCAGAGAAAAATTATTTTTAGTCTTTTTGTTCTGTGCTATTTTTGGGCAGGACCGCATGTAACCGCACAGAATACTTCACCCGACAGCAGCAGGATCCAATACATACAGGACAGCAAGATCACCGATCTGATGAACAAAAGCCTTGCGCTCAATGAAAAAAAAGACGGTAAAATAAAAGGCTACCGCGTTCAGATTCACTTCGGATCAGACCGCGACAAAGCCAACGAAATCAAACTCAAATTCGTGCAAAAATACAGCAGCGTTGCCGCCTATGAACCCTACGAACAACCCAACTTCAAGGTACGCGTAGGCGACTTCAGAACCCGGCTCGAAGCCTACAAATTTCTCAAAGAAATAGCCCCTGACTTTCCGAGCTCCTTCATCGTTCAGGATGAAGTCGAACTGAAAGAACTGATGAAATAATCGCTAAATTCGCACGTTAATTTATCCGGCACCCGTAGCTCAACTGGATAGAGTGCAGGCCTCCGAAGCCTGAGGTTGTGGGTTCGACTCCCGCCGGGTGCACCAACTTAAAATCATTAACTTAGGCTGCTGCAAATGCCGCTCTGATTATGTTAAATGGCACAATAATTGCAAATGCTTAACAAGAACCTTCTGCTATGAGAAAAATACTTTTTTTTCTGTTTGTTGTCTGCCTTATTAACAAAGGCTTAACGCAAAATCTCGTTGGGATGTCGACCGACGATGTAAAATCTTACCTCAGGGACAAGAAAGGTATAAGTCAGGACAGCCTTACCTTAAATAAGAACACCGACGGTACTTCCTACATTGCTTTTCAGACGGGAGAAAGAAGAATTGTTTACTTTTTTGACAATTCGAATAATTGCTATACCTATCGGGTCATTTATCCTTATAGCCAGCTGAATGCAGTCCTTAAGAAACTGGATGACCAGTTTGTTCAGCAGGGCCGTTTCAAGTGGATTGTCAGAGGGCGTCAGACTTTTGTAATCGTTTTGGAACCCAATGATGATTTCTTTGTGACCGATCTCTCGGTTCAGTAATGGCGGGTTTACCCATTGGACCGCTGATTTCCCACTTTGTATGAAAGGATTACTAAAAATCTATTATTTTTAATACTGTATATTTAAACTAAATACAAAAGTAATTATATCAACAACTAATCATGAGAAAACTCCTTCCTCTTTTTCTTTTTGGCCTGACCGTCCTGATACTCAGTTCCTGTAGCCGTATTTCAGATGTTGCCCTTACTAAAAGACATTACCGCAGTGGGTTTTATTTAGAATGCATAAACAGCAAACGCAGCGAAGCAGTTAAAGAACCCCAAAACGCTCCGGTAAAATTAACTCAAAACTCAGGCGCTGCACCGGCCCTTAATACGATTAAAGATCCCGAATCAGGCGCTCCGGGACTTCAGAGCAACCGACTTCAGAGCAACGCAATGAAAAAGAGTAAAGCCCTGGAAGTTCTCACAGCGGCGAAAAAAATAAGGAAAGAGCCCGAATTAAAACCAATGCCACAGACGAAGGAATCTGAAAAAGCCGCTTTACTCGAAGGAATCAGACTTGAAAAAGCGGGATACAAAGCCTATCGGGAAGAGGGTCCTCCAATGGGGCGACTGCTGTGGATCCTGCTCGTTATTTTGCTTTTCCTGATTGTGCTAGGCTTATTGGGAAACCTGCTGGGAACCCTGCTTTACCTGCTCATTCTGGTTCTCCTTGCCCTTTTACTCCTGAGACTTCTGAGGATACTTTAAAAAGGTGGTTGTGGGCTAATTACTCCACAACAACTTTTTTAGTCACACTTCCTTTTTCGGTAATCAACTGGATAAAATACAATCCTTTGGCATACGTGTCGGTAGTAATGCTGGTTGAGTTTTCTCCTGCAGCAACATTCAGTTTTTCGCCATATACCAATTGCCCGTTAACACTCAGCACCTGAACCAATACGGTTTGTATCTCACTGGTGTTAATGTGAATGTTCAGGTTGCCACTGACCGGATTGGGATAAATACTCACATCAGCAAAAAGTGTGTTTTCTGAAATTCCGGCAGTGGAAACGGCCGGATTCAACTGACAAACGTAAGCTTCGCAAAGCGAAAAGCCGGCACTGAGTGCATGTCCGTCAAAAGTTGAGCTGCCGTACATCCGTGCTCCCTGGTACACATTACCGGCTTTGTCCGTAGAGATTGCTATTCCATCGTTGTATACGAATTCATCGTTGCCGGTTACTTTTCCCCATTGCCAGACTCCTTCAGCATTTGCCTTCAGAATATTGGCATCAAATCCGGCACCGGAAGCGAGCGCAAGGTTTCCTGCCCCTCCAAGATCAATTGTTCCATATTGATATCCGGTTGCATACACATTGCCCGCAGTATCGGTAGTGACCGCCGAACCTTTGGCCCAACTGGTACAGGTTCCCACAAGTCCCCAGCCGAACGTACCAGCCGTATCCATTTCGACTACGTAAGGATTGTAATAGGTAGTTGTAGCCGGACCTATTTTGACTGTACCAAATGAAGCTCCTCCCGTTAAACTTCCGGTAATGTACAATGCGTTCATTTTCTTACTCCAGGTTATGTCATTTGCCCAGGAAGTGCTGTCATCAGCCTGTTTGGCCCAGATGAAATTTCCGTTTGTGCCGTATTTGGCCACAAAAATAGCCAGACTATCGGTCCCCTTTGCAACGACTTTCAATGTGCCTACCATACCGTGGCCGGTGATGTCATTCGCAACATATACATTTCCCGATTTATCGACTGTGAGTGAACCAATACCCGCACCTTCATCATTTGGACCTCCCATACTGACAGCCCAAAGCGCAGTACCTGTGTTGTTGTATTTCGCTACAAAAATATCTTCACTTCCGACACTGGTGAGCGTATTGGAGGCAATGGTCATTGTGCCGGTGTAGTTTCCGGTCACATACAGATTGTCCGACCCGTCAAGGACGACTTTCCTGACATAGCCTGCAGGTATATAAGTTGCCCACTGGCAGACGCCGGTGGAGTTGTACATGGCAATGAACCCGCCTCCGTTATAATTGAGCACATGACTTCCGAATGTGGCCGTATCTCCGATAGTGCCAACCACATAACTGTTTCCCAACGCATCAAGCACCACAGCATTCGCATTGTCTGAGCCCGAACCTCCGGCACTTTGAGCCCAAAGAACAGTACCTGAAGAATTTAGTTTTTCAATAAATACATCCATCGTCCCTGCAACAGAACTCAGATCAAAACTTCCGAATGTCGAACCCGTTCCCTGGTATTGACCTACAGCAATCGTATTGCCGGCAGTATCGGCAACGAGTCCATAGGTTCCCGCAGTGCCGGGGGCATTAACCATGGCAGCCCATTGAAACTTTTGAGCAGAAACCGCTCCTGCACTCAGCATCGCGATAACGAAAGCAGATTGTAACTGTTTTTTCATTTTCTTCTTTTTTTATTTTTTATTTGTTAAGATACGTGTTTTTTTATAAGCAAACCGATT
>Ga0206879_1114_pt1 | contig 17294 bp, 15 predicted proteins | sample Alteio_BWOrgCont_5_FD_152897 | JGI IMG/M metagenome (GOLD analysis project Ga0206879, IMG submission 152897) | Enriched cells from forest soil in Barre Woods Harvard Forest LTER site, Petersham, Massachusetts, United States -... | ecosystem: Environmental > Terrestrial > Soil > Temperate forest > O... | reverse complement strand
AGGCAGCGGACGTGATCGAGAATAGATTACCGAATATCAATTGGGATTATGCTCTGGTGCAGCGTTTCAACCGCGATCAGTTGACGAATAATCTGATTCCTTTCAACCTTGGCGAAGCCATTTCCCATCCAGATAGCAATCAGAATATATTGCTCGAGCCGGGTGATTCGGTGACGATTTTTACAGTAGCCGACATACAGGTGAAGCACAGCGAGCAAGTCAGATATGTTCGGCTGGATGGAGAATTTGCCTCGGCAGGCGTCTATCAGGTCGGACCGCAAGAGACTTTGAAGCAACTAATCGCTCGGATAGGCGGAATAACCCCGGCGGCCTATTTGTATGGGCTTGAATTCTCTCGGGAGTCGGCCCGCAAAGAGCAAGAAAGGCGTTATGACCAGTTCCTGATCGATCTTGAGCGCGAGATTGATGCCGAAGGCGCCAATTCGGTCAATGTCCTGTCAGTGGAAGAAGCGGCTGGATTGAAGGACAAGGTTGAGCAGGATCGTAAGATGTTGGAAAGACTTAGATTGGTGAGGCCCACGGGCCGGGTTGTATTCGGGATCAAACCTAGCGAGACTGGTCTAGCTGCCTTACCGGATCTGGTCTTGGAAGATGGAGACAGGCTTTTGTTGCCCTATCGACCGGCAACGGTGAATGTTGTGGGTGCCGTTTATAACGAGAGTTCCTACTTGTATAAAGATCATCATAAAGCTGGCTATTATCTCCATCTAGCCGGAGGGGCCACCCGCCAATCCGATAGTGCGCACATGTTTATCATTCGTGCCGACGGCTCTGTGGTTTCCAAAGATAGGCAGGCAGGTTTTTTTACGAATAGTTTTGAGAGCGTCGAACTGATGCCCGGTGACACCATTGTGATTCCGCAAAGGCTGGCTCGGGGCAGCTTTCTCAAGGGACTCAGGGATTGGTCTCAAATCCTTTCACAATTCGGTCTGGGTGCAGCTGCTATCACAACCCTCTCGCATTGATTTTTGGCAGTCAAGGAATATGAGCAGTGACGAAGCTGGTTGATCAGGATCGACAGTTGACCGAAACAGGATTGGGCGTGATGCCGAACGATCGTGGATATAGGCGATCATTCGACGCTATTGATGCTGCGGTCGTCATTGTCCGTCACAAGTTCTTGCTCGTAAAGATCGGCCTGGTGACGGCTGGGCTTACGGCCATCGTCGTTTTCCTTCTACCCAACATATATATCGCAGAGACAGTGATCCTGCCGCCCCGGCAAAGCCAATCATTGACTGCGTCCATGTTGGGTCAGCTGGCTCCACTGGCCGGACTCGTAGGGAAAGACCTTGGTTCCCAGAATTCCAGCGAGCTTTACGTGACAATGCTCAAGAGCAGAACGGTCGCAGATGCGATCGTGCGCCGGTTTTCATTGACCTCATACTACGGCTCTAAGAATGACGATGACGCTCGCGCAGCGCTGTTGGAGGATTCTGATATCAACGCTCGGAAAGACGGTGTCATCGTGATCGATGTTGAGAACAAAGACCCAAAGAGGGCGGCGGAAATTGCCAATGCTTACGTGGAAGAACTGAAGGAACTCAATTCCCAACTTGCCTTCAGTGAGGCTTCGAGAAGACGGCTGTTCTTTGATAAGGAACGTACCGATGCTAAGCAACAATTGACCACCGCCGAAGCCGAATTACAAAAGGAACAGGAAAAGTCAGGACTCATACAGCTGGATTCACAATCGAAGGCGATCATCGAATCGGTCGCTGCTGCTCGGGCTCAGGTGGCTGCGAGTGAAGTCAGGCTGGATACCATCAAGTCTTTCGCCACTGACGAGAATCCCGATCTGAAGAGGGAAGAGCAAAGGTTGGCTGGCTTGCGAGCGCAACTGGCTCAGTTGGAGCGCGGACAGAGCGGCGAGGTGGGCGATATTATGGTTCCCACTGGAAAGGTTCCGGCGGCGGGTTTGGCTTACTTACAACGCTTCAGGGACGTGAAGTACGCCGAGACTCTGTTTGATCTACTTTCCAAGGAATATGAAGTAGCGAAGATCGATGAGGCTCGCGAGTCTGCCATTGTCCAGACCATAGATCCCGCGAAAGCTCCCGAACATAAATCGAAGCCGAAGAGACTGTTGACTACGCTTTTCACCACACTGATCGTGGTGTTCTTGACTATGGGATGGCTCTTGATCCGCGCTGTCTGGACTAGCTGGACTTCCGACCCCGAGACCAAGGACAGAGTGGCTGAGCTTCTAGCTGGCTGATCGCCGCAAAACGTCGTGATCTAAAGGATTGATTGTGAGCGCGAAGGGTAAGAAAGTTCTAGTTACAGGTGCCGATGGCTTCATCGGTTCCCATTTGACTGAAGAATTGGTTCGGATCGGTTGGGACGTTCGCGCCTTCGTCTTGTACAACTCCTTTAATTCAGCAGGGTGGTTGGATCATGTTCCCGCCCAAGTCAGGAACCAGATGCAAGTCATCGCAGGGGACATTCGAGACCCGCAATGCGTGAGTCAGGCCGTTGCGGGTTGCGACGTTGTCATGCACCTGGCCGCGCTGATCGCTATTCCGTATTCCTTCAAAGCTGCTGACAGTTACGTTGACACCAATATCCGCGGCACATTGAATATTCTGCAAGCATGCCGGGAAGCGGCGGTGGAAAAGATAGTACACACATCCACGAGTGAGGTTTATGGCTCCGCTCGCTTCGTACCCATTACGGAAGAGCATCCTTTGTGTGCGCAGTCGCCCTACGCAGCAACCAAGATCGGCGCTGACCAACTGGCTTTGTCCTATCACAATTCGTTTAACCTTCCCGTCTCCGTGATCCGTCCCTTCAATACCTACGGTCCTCGGCAATCGCAACGCGCGGTGATTCCGACTGTGATCACACAGATATTGCAAGGCAAGAAAAGGGTCGAACTTGGCGCCTTGCATCCCACTCGCGATTTCAATTTCGTGAAGGATACCGTCAGGGGTTTTATCGCCGTGGCCGAGGCATCGTCCTCGATAGGTGAGGTGGTTAATATTGGCAGCAATTTCGAGATATCCATTGAGGCGCTTGTCATCCTGATCGCTGAGTTGATGGGCGAAAGGGTGGAGGTTCATTTAGACCCGAATCGGCTAAGGCCCCATGAGAGCGAAGTGGATAGGTTGTTGGCAGACAATGCCAAAGCCAAGAGATTGCTCGGATGGGAGCCTCTTTATGGACAAAAACAAGGGTTGCGTATAGGCCTGCAGGAGACGATTGCGTGGTTCAAACAAGAGGGCAATCGTAAGCTTGGCAGACCGGATCAATACGTCATCTGAGTCTTCCGTATGCCATTACCAGTTTCGCTATTCGAGGGCCTTTTGCCCGGGGTGCATGAATGAGGAAGTCCGTAGTGATCATCGGGGCTGGCGGACATGCGGCAGTCCTGCTGGACACACTCATCGCGCAAGGCGAAGCCGAGGTCGTGGGTTTCTGTGATATTGACCCTGCGAGGCGGGGGATGGTCATTTTTGGAGTCACCGTCTTCGGCGAAGATGAACTTTCAAAATATCCGCCTTCACGCGTTGTATTGATCAACGGAATTGGCACTGTGAAGGCAACAGCCGGCCGCTGTGCGGTGTATGAAAGATACAAAAGGCTCGAGTATTCCTTCGCGTCGGTCATTCACCCGTCTGTCCTGATGGGGTGCGGAGTCAGTATTAACGAGGGAGTGCAACTCATGGCGGGTGCGATCGTCCAGCCGCGGACCGTCATTGGAGAGAATAGTATCGTCAACACTGGTGCCTCTATCGATCATGATTGCAATATTGGAAAGCATGTTCATCTCGCTCCCGGCTGTACTTTGAGTGGGGACGTAAGGGTCGGGGACGGATCACACGTGGGAACTGCGGCGACGATCATTGAGGGGGTTTCTATCGGGCTCGGGGTAACAGTTGCCGCAGGCTCTGTCGTGATTCGTGACGTCCCGGATCGCGCTACGGTTGCTGGCGTACCTGCGAGATCCATCGCTCCCCAAACCCTATGAGGACAGCTGTTTTTACTGTCACGTATCCTGCTGCCGCACCCTTTTGGAAAGATTTTATAACCTCATTACGCAGCCAGTCCGATCAGGAATTTGAGCTTCTGATCGTGAATGATGGGTGCTCGTGTCTGCCGGACCCGCAAGTCGGACTGGGGACGAGTGTTCGCGATGAGAGCGGAACGGCTGCATATCTCAGGAAGGTCGGGATTGAATGGGCTCGAGTCAACGGATTCGATATTGTGGTGTTCGCCGACGCTGACGATTGGTGCGACACCGAGAGAGTCAAAACAGCGAAGAAACGCCTGCGAGGCGTGGAACTTTTCGTGAATGATCTGGTGCTTTTTGGAGACACGATCGAGGCGCCGGTTTTCCTGCTAAACAGCAGGTTTAAAGAGGATCAGTCGATCACCGCCGGTGATTTGCGCAACTCGAACTGCTTGGGATTGAGCAACACATCAGCCCGGGTGAACACCGTCTCTGGCATCGCAAAGAACATACCGGACGATCAGATCGCCTTCGATTGGGCGCTGTTCGCGAGCTGTGTCATCGCGGGCGGTCGGGCCCTGTATTCAGGTGAAACCCGCACTCACTATCGCCAGCATTCTTCCAATATCGCGGGACTTTGCCGTTATGATGCTCCGAATATCATGCGGGGCGTTAGAATTAAAGTTCAACAGTATGCGCTCTTACGCGAGGTCAATCCTTGGTATAAGAAGAGACTGGGCAGATTCCAGGATCTTTATTCACGCCTTGAGACGAATTTAGCGTTTAGACAAAGCTACTGTGACCGGATACGAGAACGTGCAGGGCCAAGCTATCTATTGTGGTGGGAACACATCAGACTGGAGTCAGAACTGTAGATGAGGATCGGGGAACATGATGTTGAAAACTTTCACGAGCCGTATGTGATAGCCGAGCTTGGGGCCAACCATAACGGCGACATGGATCTCGCGCGATTGTTGATCCGTAGCGCCAAGGAGTCCGGGTGCCACTGCGTCAAGTTCCAATCATGGACTAAGGATTCGATCTTTTCAAAGTCGGTCTATAAGGACAACTATTTCCTCAATGATGATTATCGGCAGAGGAAGGACTTTACCCTTGAGGCGATCGTAGAAAAGTTCAGCATGTCTGAAACGCAGCTGCACCAGATGAGCGCTTATTGTGCGGAAGTGGACATCGATTTTTCAAGCACTCCATTCTCGAAAGCGGAGGTCGACTTCCTGGTTCATTTGGGAGTGCCTTTTATCAAGGTCGCCTCCATGGATGTCAATAATCTGGGATTTCTGCGTCACATCGCGGACACCATGAAGCCGGTCATTTTGTCTACGGGACTCAGTACTCTGGCTCAGATCGAAAGAGCAGTGGAAGTATTTGAGAGCGCAGGGAACGATCGATTAGCCTTGTTGCACTGCGTGTCGGTCTACCCGCCCCAAGATGAAACCGTCAACTTGAACAATATTGATATGCTACGGAATAATTTCCCCCAATATCCAATAGGTTTTTCTGATCACTCCATCGGTTTCGAGATACCACTGGCGGCAGTTGCTAAAGGCGCGTGTGTTCTTGAGAAACATTTCACCTTAGACAAGAACATGGAAGGTTGGGACCATAAGGTTTCTGCCACTCCGGATGAAATGCATCAGATCACTACGGGTTCGATCAGGATCACACGTGCGCTTGGTTCCTATCGCCGCGTGCTGTCTGAAGCTGAAAAGGCGCAGATCGGGGCCTACCGTCGAAGTATCATAGCCGCCCGAGATATTCCGGCAGGCAAGCTCATTGAGCGGGCAGACTTGGATGTAAAGCGACCCGGTACAGGGATTGCACCCGAATTTGTAGATATGGTCGTGGGTCGCATCGCTAAGCGCAGGATTCAAGCCGATGCGGTCATGACGAATGAGGACTTTTGATGAACCCCCTTTGCCAAAAACTTCGAATCGCCCCTACGCATTCTCTCCGTTTTGCTTTGAGGCTGATGGATGAGACCGGAGAGGGGATACTGTTGGTGACAGACGACCGGCAGACTTTGCTCGGCATCATCACGGATGGTGATGTGCGGCGGTCCCTTCTGAAAGAAGAAGGCCTCGACATCGCTGTTTCCAGTCTGATGTGCAGAGACTACAAGTTTTGGTCTGCGTCAGAATGTCCCGAAGGCGCTATTTCCTATTTGAAGAGGATACGATGCCGCCATCTCCCTGTCATTGACGACGATCGCAAGCTGGTCGATTTGATCTTGCTTGATCGATTGGAGTTTGAGACCTTGGACCATCCAGTGGTTCTGATGGTCGGCGGGATGGGCTCAAGACTGGAGCAACTGACCAAAGAAACGCCCAAACCTATGCTGGTGGTCGGGGGCAAGCCTCTGTTGGAAGGTGTTTTGGAGAACCTGGTCAAGCACGGGTTTCGCCATTTTTATTTCTGCGTGAATTATCTGGCCCATCAGATCGAAGACCATTTTCAAGATGGTTCCAAATGGGGCGTGAGCATCAAGTACATTCGGGAGTCGAAGCGGCTGGGTACAGCCGGCGGCTTGTCGCTGCTCAATGAGAGGATGGAACTTCCCATCATCGTCATGAATGGCGATCTGTTAACCAATGTCGATTTCACGGCTCTGCTCGCGCATCATCGCGAAGAGAAGTGTATCGCCACCATGTGCGTAAGAAAGCACAAGGTCGAGATTCCTTATGGAGTGATAGAGACTGATGGTGCGCGCATCCTTGGTATCTTGGAAAAGCCCACCCAGCAGCTCTTGATCAATGCCGGCGTCTATGTGGTCCAGCCCGAATGCCTGGAATCGATCCCTAAAGGCGAATACTTTGACATGCCAGACCTGTTTCTTAGGCTTGTCGAAGCAGGCAAGTTCGTCAGCGTTTTCTCCACCGACGAATATTGGTTGGACATCGGCCACATGGATGACTACAGGAAAGCGCAGTCTGTATTCAAGGTGATTGGAAGGTGACCCTGGCCGCCGCTGTGGTCGGCCTTGGCCGCGCCGGAAGCCAATATGATCAAGGGAAGCCGGACGCAACCCCGCGCAGCCACGTTGGCGCAATACTGCAAACTCCTGGTATCGATCTGGTAGCTGTCTGCGACGTGGATCAGCGCCAACGCGACAGATGTCTGGCAGACTGGGGCCTGAACATTCCGGCTTATGCCACGCTGGACCAGCTTCTTCAAGCGCGAACTTACGATCTCATTGTGGTTGCCACTCCAACCGGGGTTCAGCATGGTGTTTTAGGGCGTATCCTGAGCAGCCCGCCGAGGCTCATTTTCTGCGAGAAGCCATTCTGTGAGACTTATGGGCAGTCCCGGGAGATTTCGAAGGCCGCCACCGATCTAAAGGTAAAGTTGGTTGTGAACTATCAGAGGCGCTGGGACGAAAAGATTCGCACGCTTACGGCCATATTTCGAGATATGGGTAGACCGGAAAGGTTTGAGGTCCAATATTCAAAAGGGCTTCTCAATTACGGGTCCCATATGTTGGATCTGCTCGAATTCTTTTTCGGGCCCATCTCAAAAGTACTAGGGGTTTTTCCTACTCCAGATCAAATTTTATTGGCAGACCCATCGCTCTCATTCATGATTGAATTCGAATCTGGCTTGCAGGGTTACTTTTCGGGCATGGACTGCCTGCACTACGAGCTATTCGATCTCTCCGTGTTTTATCGTGAATGCAGATTCACGTTGGTCGCTGGCGGATACGAAATTAGAAAGTTTGAAGGCAAAGCAGGAGTTTTCTTCCCGGGATATGAGCATTTGGTCGAAACTGCCGGGGCCTTTCCGGCGGGCCCTATTGAAGGTCTCTTGAATGGTTACCAACAGATAACCGGTCACTTGAGTGGGAAGTCTGAAGTTAGAACCAATGTCCCGGAGTCGGCCATCAGGGTTCATCACGTGATCGAAGAGATCAGGAACCTGGCCCTTTCGAACAAGGTTTTTCAATGATTTTATTCGTAGTGGAACAGGTAGCCGGCGCTGAGTATATTCTGCCCCTCGTGAAAGGCCCGCTCCGTGAAGCGAAATGGACGATACTCTCGTCTCCTGTTTCTTCAAGACTGCTCGCGTCCGAGTCCGTCCCACACCAGACCATGGAGGACTGCACACTACTGGAAGCTGAAGACATGACCACCGCATTGCAGCCGCGTATCGCTCTTATCTCAGCCTCAGTCGGGGGCACCCTGGAAAAGAGCTTTGTCAAAGTTCTTAAGCGGCATCGAATTCCGTGTATCCAATTCATCGATATGTGGGTCAACTATAAGAAAAGGTTCGAGAACATTGATGCAACAGAAATGACATATCCGGATCTCATCTTGACCATAGATCAGGAAGCCAAGAGTGCCATGGAGGCGGAAGGCATTCCCGGGGCATTGATCGAGATCGCGGGCCAGCCCTATTTTGAATTCATGATGGGAAAATATTCCATTGAGAACAGGGGCCATACTCCCGGCAACAGAGTACTCATTGTCACTCAGCCGATCGCCAGGTACTACGGCAAGACCTTGGGTTATAACGAAGTTGATTTTGTCGAACTGTGTTTGAAAAGTTTGCACGCGGCAGGTATTGCCTGGAGTTTGGTAGATATCTGTGTCCATCCCGCGGAAGCACTAGAAGGGTATGAGACCATATCGAGAAGTTTTTCTGGCGGGATCTCTGTCATGCGAAACGCGACTTTATGTATGTCACGATATGAGTCAGTGTTGGGGATGTTCTCATCGTTGTTGGTCCACGGTGTTTTAGCCGGATTGAGAGTGGCTTCGGTCCAACCCGGGACAGTTCGTGTGGACGCCTCCCCGATTGCGGATATTGCCCGGCTCCGCACAGAGGGTGAGCTTATAGAGTGGATCCAAACAGGCGATGTCACGGCGTCTCGTTCCTCATCCAAAAGGTTCCGTTCATTGAGAGGCAGTACAGAACATGTTGCAGGATTGTTGAATTCTTATCAATGGAGGCCAAATGCCTGCTGAACTAGCTATTTTCGGAGGTGTACCGGTCAGAGATCGCCGTTTCCCGCAAGCCGTCACGACCGGTAAGGAAGAGTTGGATGCAGTCATTGAAGTGATGCAGTCAGGTCTTCTCTCGGGGTTCGTGGGCAGCCCTGGACCCGAGTTCTTGGGTGGGCCACGGGTCCAACAGCTTGAACGCGAATGGAGTCGTTATTTTGAGGTGCCCTTTGCCGTGTCGTGCAATTCTGCTACCTCGGCCCTAGTCATGGCCGTAGCAGCATGTGAGATAGGACCCGGCGACGAGGTTATTCTAAGCCCGTATACGATGTCGGCAACCGCAACCGCGGTTCTGTTTTATGGGGGCATTCCAGTATTTGCCGATATTGAACCAGATTATTTTTGTCTCGATCCAAAAAGTGTTCGCTCACGGATCACGCCCAGGACGAAGGCTATTCTTACGACCGACATTCACGGTCAGTCCTCAGCGATGAAAGAGCTAAGGGCCATCGCCACCGAGAATGACCTATGGCTCATCAGCGACTCCGCACAGTCAGCCGGTGCGAAATATCTCGGCAGGTACGCCGGAACGTTTTCGGATATCGGCATCTTCAGTCTGAATCGCCACAAGAACATTCAATGCGGGGAAGGCGGCATCGCTGTTTGCACCGATCCGGAACTTGCCCTCAGGATGCGGTTGATTCGCAACCATGGTGAGAATCTGACTGAATCGCCCGGTTTCGCTCCCAAGAGTCTTGTGAACATTCTCGGAATGAATTTTCGCATGACTGAGATCGAAGCATCGATCGCATTGGAGCAATTGAAGAAGATCGATCTCATAAACGGGAAACGCGTTGAACTTGCCGAGTTCTTGAATAGGAATCTGAATGATCTCCCCGGCTTGACAATGCCGGCAATTCGTCAGTCCGCCACGCATATCTTTTACATGCAGGCCATGTTGTTTGATCAAGAAGCCGCAGGTATTTCTCGTGCGACCTTCGTCAAGGCGATCAACGCAGAGGGCATCCCGATCCGTGGGGGGTACCTGCGACCGTTGTACTTGGAGCCGCTGTATCAGAAGCAGATAGCGATCGGGGAATTCGGATACCCATTCGTCGGGTCTCATTACGCAGGCAGCGTGAACTACAGAAAAGGACTATGCCCGGTCGCGGAAGATCTATTTGAGCGTCGCACGATCATCAATCCCTTGCTTTTCCCGCCTCTGACGCTTGACGACATGCGCTCGATTTCAGACGCGATCACGAAGGTGGTAGAGAATCGCGCAAGACTGGAGGTCTTGGAGGAAGAGAATGTTAGCTCTCATTCCAGCGCGGGGAGGGTCTAAGGGGCTGCCAGGGAAGAACATTCGCCTGTTCGCCGGCAAACCACTGATCGTTTACTCCATAGAGGCGGCGAAGCTTGCCCCCTCTGTCAGCCAGGTGATTTGTTCTACCGACTCCCACGAGATTGCCGCAATCGCCAAGGAGTATGGCGCGGAGGTCCCATTCATGCGCCCTCCCGAGTTGGCTCAAGATCATTCATTGGCCATTGATAACTACATATATACGGTGGACCGTTTGATGAATGAGAAGCACACAGAGATCAAAGAATTAGTCGTACTGCTGCCTACTGCCCCTTTGCGCAATGCGAACCACGTTGAAGAAGCCATCGCGCTTTTTAAGGCAAAGAATGCAGATTCCGTAGTTTCTTATTATCCGGCGCCGCATCCGGTCCAGTGGCATAAATATATCGATGACAACGGGATTCTGCGTTCGTTCTTTCCGGAGACCACTTTGGCCAACCGCCAGGACGAGAAGCAGGCATACCTGCCGAATGGCGCAATCTATATATTCAAGTATGAGCTTCTGAAAATCAAACGGGCGTACTACTCGGACTGTTCATACCCCTATATCATGCCGGCAAGAGCCTCAGTGGACATCGATACAGCCGATGACTTTGCGTATGCCGAGTATTTGCTTCACTCCCAGGACTCATGAGATCGATTGACTTCTTAGATATCCCGAAGTACTCCGATTGGCCCGCGATACTACTCGGGCTTAAGGGTTTTTCGCAAAAGAAAAAAACCCCGTCTGAGGTTATGCGGGAGTTTGATCTTGAGAAATGGTCGAGCGTCCTCAGCATGCTGGAATCAGATGTCAGCATGCGGGCTTCTGACATAGATTCATCCCGCCTTGGAAAAATCGAGATCCCCATCATGGATTCGGGACGGTTTTATCTGACTTCCGGATTAGAGGCATTGCAGGCGCAACTCGATCATCAGATCCGCGTGATGGCTCGATGGGGGCAGAACGCCTCGGCTCTTGCTGAACTTGGCGCTGGCTATGGTTCAATCCTCTTTCGACTGGCACGCACACAGGAGTTTCGGCGTCATCGGTTCTTTGCTGCCGAATACACGCGTAGCGGCCAGGCTGCCATCGATATCCTTGCCCCAAGGGAAGGATTGGCGATCCCCACTGGTTACTGCGATTTTCGCGAAATGAGGTCGGAAGGCGCTATGCCACCTTTGGACTCGATCATTTACACATCCTACGCGGTACATTACGTTGATGAGCTGTCAGCAGATTTTACCGGGTTCTTCGCCTCCATGAAGCCATCTGTGGTTGTCCATTTCGAGCCCTGCTACGAACATTGCGATTCCACCACCGTCTATGGAATGATGTGTAAACGATACATTGAGATTAATGATTACAATAGAAATCTAGCTTCCGTGCTATGGCGAAGCCGCGACAGGGGCACGATTGAAATACTTTTGGAAGAGAAGCAAGTAGTGGGTGCAAATCCGTTCTTGCCCATGTCAATCTTTGTCTGGAGACCTAAATAGCATTGAGAAGTTGATCTGAACCAGGGCTTTTATCGCAACATCTGCGAACGGTAGCATCCAGACGTTTCTTGTCTCAGGCGATTTCTCGTCTTTCGCGAAAAGGCCTGGTAATACCAACATTTCCGATCTGTTGTTCTTATGCTTCGAACCAGTGTATTCAGCTCCGGCATGCGCGCCATCACCTTGTTCAGCAAGGCTGTCGCGCTTTTGTTTCTGGCGCGCGTTCTGGCCCCACAGCAACTCGGGATTTACGGCCTCTTTGCTTCTACAATCGCCTACTCCGTTTTCATCTTAGGGATGGAGTTTTATACCTTTAGCACACGGGAATTTCTGAAACAGGATGGGCGGGATGCAGCCAGATGCATACGCGATCAGGCCGTATTTCATTTGGCCCTTTACGCGGTCTTATTCCCATCGCTTGGGGCCGTTTTCTACTACGGCTACTTGCCTTTCAAGTACATCATTTGGTTCTATCTCATACTGGGCTTCGAACACATCTTCCGGGAACTGTATCGCATTTTGGTCGCGCTGATGAGGCCGATAGCGGCGACGGCAGTCTTCTTCTTGGCCTCAGGTTTTTGGCCATGGCTGGCGGTCCCCGCCATGGTCTTGAGTCCGGGCCTTCGTTCCTTATCCACCGTATGGGTGTGTTGGTTCCTTTCGCAGGCTATGGGCCTGGTTTGCGCAGCTTGGTTTCTCCGCCATTTACACTGGCGGCAAGCGTTCTCTAGAAGCGTGGATTGGGAGTGGATCTATCGGGGGATCCGCGCGGCAGCGCCCCTTTTGGGTGCTTCGTTGTCTCTTTCCGCAATTACCACGCTCGACAGATACTTTATTAAGCATTATCTTGACGACGCTATGCTGGGCTTTTACGCCTTCTTCGCGAATATCGCTTATGCGGTCTTTGCGTTTCTTGACTCTGGTGTTGTCTCGATCTATTACCCTAAGATTGTCAGGTCATTCCAAGACGGCAGATTTGCCGACTATCGCACCGCCGTGGGTCAACTCGCAAAGGGGATGGTGATTGGGCTTCTCAGCCTCGTAACGGTTTCCGTCCTGGGAATATTCCCGCTCCTCAGTATCCTCCACCGGCCCATTTACACCCAGCATGTGAGCGTTTATTGGATCATGCTAGCGGTAGTATCTGTGTGGTCTTTGGGGTTGATCCCCCATTATGCGCTTTACGCCAAGAGGCGCGATACCGCGATCGTCTGTTGTAATTTCGTCGGACTGTTGACTTCATTGCTTGGGTATTCCGCGCTTATTCGCAGATATGGCATAGACGGAGCAGCACTTGCCGTCTTGACAGGAATGGTTACGATCGCAGTTCTTAAAGCCTGTTGTTTGGTCTTGTTCGAGGGTAAGACGAAAGCCCGCTCCTCTTCAGACGACGTAAGCTCTCTCAATATCGAGATTGAAGGAGCGTTGTGAAGCGGGGCCTCCTGATCGTAGGAAAAGATGTGGATGCATTCTTAGCCTCCCATATCAACCAGAATGAAATGTTCGGCTTGAAGCTCGACATTGTCGTTTTGAAGCACCGCGATCTGCTCGAATTCAGTGAACGCTTCCCAGCGATTGACGTGATCCACAGCCTCCCGCGTTTTCTGCGAGACAACAGTCCACCACTGGAGGCAGAGACTGATTCCAGTCTTTTTCGGGCTCTTCATTCCTTGGAAGAGAAGTTCAAACTTCGAAGTTCTAACCGGTACATCCACTATGATTTTTTCCGTGCTCGCCCCAGAGATATGACTCTCAGACAGCACGTGATCCGGAACATCTTATTCGTGCGTTTCTTCGAATCGATAGGTTTGGGGCAATATGACTTCATTCTCGGCGAGCTAAGCCGCTCATTCAACCTGATCTGTTCTGACATGGCGAAGAGTGTGGGTGTGGAGTACCTTTCCATCGTTAATATCGGCATTACGCGAGCAGTAGCATTTGTCGACGACCGATTCCAGTTGCGCGGTCTCGAAAAGAAGAAGGCGCGTTTGCTCGCCGATCCGGCAGCGCTTGAAGAGTACCGCGCGAAAGCTCGGGCTTTGATCGATGAATTTCGTAATAGGCCCCGTTATACGCATTCCTTTCTCATCAATCACTCATTCCAAGCCGGGTCGGTCGTCAAGCGCCTGCTTGGCAAAGGCAAGGCGATATTGCTCGAACTGCGTGCCCTTCCCATAGATCGCAAGTTCCGGGTCGACTACATCTATCAGAACCCGGTAGTCAGGATATGGTCGAGACACGTGACTGCCAAATTCAAGGCAAAGATTTTTCAATGGGTCTTTTTTAAGCGAGGCTTTGACTCCAGCGGTGATTTTGTTTATTTCCCTTTGCATGCGCATCCCGAAACGACTACCAGTCTTTTCTCGGAGTTCATGGTGGATCACACCAGCCAACAGGCCTCTTCAGTGGAGTTTGTCTCCAAAGCGCTGCCGGCTGGTATGAAGCTAGTGGTAAAGGAACATCCTTATATGTTGGGCGTCCGGGAAGCCCGCCATTATCCTGAGTTTCATCGATGGTACAACGTTGATTTTGTCAGGCCGGGTTTGAGCCAGTTTGAACTGATCCAAAAATGTAGGTTGGTGCTTACGCTTTGTGGAACGGTGGGCCTGGAAGCTCTGTTCTTCAGCAAGCCTGTGATCGCGCTGACTGACAGCTACTACGGCTATTTCCGGCAGATCAGGAACATTCGCAGTTTCCCTGATCTAGAATCTGAGATTCCCGCTTTGATTTCCTCATTTAAACTAGATGAGACCGGGCTGGTCGAGGATCTGGCCCTCTTGCTTTACTCGATCCATACCGGCGCGATTTATTTTCTGATTGACGATGATGCCAGGGTCATAGGGAAAGAGAATCTGGATCTCCTAGCTTCCAGCATAGTGGATGAACTCAGCCTCTAACGTGTCGAAGTCTCGACTGGTTGTCATCTTCTCGTTGGCCCTTCTCTCTTTTTTCCCCAGTGACGGCTATCTCATACTCTTGAATCTCGTCGTATGTCTCGTCTTTTTTCGCACCGTTGGATTCAAGTATCTGTTGCTGTTTGCAAGCATTTCGATTCCCACTTTCCTGGCAGCAATCTTACAGGCTCACTTTTACTGGAAGGGCTACACGGTCGCTTTTCTAAGCTTCTCCTCATTGATATACATTTTCTATGCGAACAAATACCAGGATCCCGATCTTGAGGCCCTGAAGACGTTTTCTAAGCTCTACGTCTTGTTGTCTGTCCTTCAGATTCCCATCGGTATTGTTCAAATCATCGTTGTTTATGGGCTGGATTTTTCGCAATTCATCACCAATAGTAGTGTGGGCGACGAGGCGCTGGGTACGATCGGGAATTCTGCGTTGCTGGCTGACAAGCATCTGCTTGCTCTGTTCCTGCTTTGGTATTTCAAGAAGGAATATACCCCTGTTAAATTCTGGCTTTACTTTGTGGCCCTTTCAGCTTCTTTCTTGATGATCGGCGCGAATCATACCATTCTGGCTCTCGTAGCGGCGTCTTTCGTCTTCGTCCTGTTGACCGCATTCCAATCCTCGTCATTGAAGGAGCTTTCTCGGAAGGTGGGAGGGCTGGCCTTAATGTGCGCAGGTATTTTTGCGGCCTTAAGCATACTTTTTCAGAGTCAGATGAAATACATCGTCGATACTCTTGGACATGTTGCCGACAGCTTGGAATACGCTGGCAAATACAGGGCATATCAGGGAGCTTGGGACGTATTCACTCATCACACTGCGTTTCTTTTTACCGGCTTGGGACTGGGCACTTTTGCGAGTCGCTCCGCCTTCATGTTGTCGGGTGAATACTTGTGGCAAGGAAAGCTGGCATTATTCGGGGTCGATACGACACCTTACTTCGACCGATATATGTTCCCCCTGTGGAATCGACAGCTTACTGATATACAGTACTTGGCCGGGACCGTGAACCAGCCCTTCTCAACATACTTGGCAGTACTTTCAGAGTGCGGTCTCGTGGTGTTCGTTTTGCTGTTGTGTTTCCAGGTAAAAGTGCTTGCGCATTTTTATCAAAGAGATTCGCTGATGTTTTTCTTTTGTCTATTTCTCTGTATCATGCTCTTCATCGATAACTTCCTGGAATTCCCACATCGCGGACAGCGAACGGCAAGACTTCGATCTTCTCCGCCGATGCGGGGTAGTATTCGAGGCAATCTTTCTTAGCTGATTCGCTGCTCACCATTATTGTTGTCGCAGAATAAGACAAGGCTTTGTATCCCAGTTCTCGTTTCCAGAAATTGGACTTGGTAAACATCTGGGGTAATCTGCGATGTTGAAAATCGGCGATCCATGCAATCGTCGGCAATGAAAAGCGAAATCCATACCAAGCTGAGTGCTGAAACACAACGTCAATCCCACGACTTCGAAACAGGTTCTCAACCATCGAGTCGCGTTGCAGCACCAACGAGTCGAGAGTCCGGAATCGGCGTTTCCAGTTCGAATCCCACAACTCGGAACGCACTGGGGGTTCACGTAAGTATTCATACATGGGTTTCAGCTGAGAGTCATCAACAGCTCTGCCAGTGAAGACCACAGGATGGATCGGGGACGCGGCCTCATGCAGGGCCGAAATGAGATTAAGAAGATAGTTCGTTCCGCCCAACCAATGTTTGCCGCCGATGAGGGTGAATGCGACTCTCATGGGCTGCCAGCCGCCTTTTTGAACCATTTTACATACTGACCCACGCCCTCCCTCCAATTCGTCTTCGCCGCAAGCCCAAACGTTATTGCCCGCGTGACATCGGCCACCAGAAAACTCGGATCGCCGGGGCGACTTTCATGTGTGTACTCGATCGGGCATGTCAGTCCCCACGCTTCGAGGACAGCCTCAGCGATTTGGCTCACGGATACGACGGAGCCAGTTCCCCCATTCACTACAAACGGCTCCTTGCTGGCGAGCGTGACTGCGGCGGACAGATAGCTTGCCGCGTCCTCTACCCACAACCAGTCCCTGGACTCCCGTCCCGTTCCGTGCAATCGAATCGCGGAAGGGTTCTGGCGGCACCGAGTACACAGGTCCCACAAAAGCTGTTTCTGCAGTTCGATCCCATACACTGAAAACAGGCGGACAATCGCAGAAGAAATGCCAAACCTCGTCGAGTACGATTGAATCACCAATTCTGAAATCTGCTTGTGATACCCGTATGGCGAGCAGGGCGAAAGCTGCGAGTCCTCGCTGATGGGGATTAAATGTTTGTCACCGTACACAGCGGCACTCGATGCGAATACCAAAGGCACTTTCGAAGCAAACACGCGCATCCACTCAAGAACCTCAACTGTGGGTGGCACCGATCTCATGAAGTCATCCAAGGGGAAATTCACCGATGCGCTGACCAAGCTTCCTCCCGCCAGATGAATGATCGTGTCGGGGGCGCCATGAGCGTGGGCCACCTGGCAAAGCGCAGATCGAGTGATCTCTGTCTCATGCCAGGCCGCAAGTCCCCAATGCTCCGCGGCAGTCTGGCTCCACGTCCCGTGACCGATCCCGATTACCTTGACTCCAGACTTGGCCAGATGC
>Ga0206879_1122_pt1 | contig 17397 bp, 14 predicted proteins | sample Alteio_BWOrgCont_5_FD_152897 | JGI IMG/M metagenome (GOLD analysis project Ga0206879, IMG submission 152897) | Enriched cells from forest soil in Barre Woods Harvard Forest LTER site, Petersham, Massachusetts, United States -... | ecosystem: Environmental > Terrestrial > Soil > Temperate forest > O... | reverse complement strand
CCTTTCATTCTCAGCATATGCCTCCATATGTCGATTCAGGATCTATGGTTATCTGTAATGTAAAACTTTTAAAATTTGAAACGAAAGAACAAGCTAAAGCCGAAAGAGAAAAGAGAATGCAAATGAGTGAAGCTGCAATGGCGCAGCGCATGGAAGAAGAAACCAAAGCAATTGAAAAATACATAAGCGATAATCATATCACATCAAAACCAGAGGAAGATGGCATGTATATTTTAAAAGATGAAAAAGGAAAGGGTAAAGGAATAAAAGAAGGCGATTCTGTTGAAGTAGAGTATACAGCTTCTTTACTAGATGGTACAGTTGCAGAACAATCTAACCATGGTGAACAAAGAACAAGTTATTTTATATCCTACAAAAAGGAAGCAAATATATAGAATATCATATACCAAGTGTATTTATGGCTGAACGAAAATCTTATTTATTAAAACTGGTGTAATAAATAAAAAACCGCCCAAAATGGCGGTTTTAAAATTAGGGATGTATACAGGGTTAAAGAGGGGCTAAGTATTATTGAGGAGTAGAACTATCTTCCCTAAAATGATGCCTCGATCCTTCGCGAGAGCCTCTGAAGTTTTCGTGCCATGATCTGCATCCTCTATGGTATGCAAAGTAATGGTTGTGCCGCTCACCTCCGCCTCTGCGCATCCAACCCGATGCATAGTTTTTATGATGATGGCGATGATTTGTTGCTGCCCAGCCAAGAAAAAGAATAAAGTTTAATGACAATAAAGCAATTAGTAATCCATTTGTCAGCTTAGGGTTATTCATACTGAATGATATTAATAGTTTAATATTCTTATGTAAGGTTCAGATAAAAATTGGACGCTATTCAACCTTTTATCTTGTGCTAAACACCATATTATCTATAATACTACCTTCTTCCACCACCACCGCCTCCTGATCTCGAAGGAGCTGGGGCCGATTGTCTTGCCGGAGCCGAATACTGTCTTGCCGGAGCCGAATATTGTCTTGTAGGCTGCGCATGTTCCCAGGTACTCTGGTGATAACTTTGAGCTCTATTAATATTATTGTAGTTATAAGTAGGAGTTGAAACAGACCTTTGAGTACGTGTGTTTACATTAGGCTCCGTTCTGCTGGGTATTACTGCAGGTTGTCTTTCCGGGTGCTGAATTACATTTTGCATTCCTCTTTCTTCTGGAATAGAAGTTTGTTCAGGTTTATTATTTAATGCAGGGAATCTGTCGGCATTTTTTTGCAAATATTCATTTCTTGCAGATGTGTTTTCAGGTACACCCGATCTTTGCGCAGCTACATGTAATTGTCCTACCTGTCTTATTGCTTCAACTCTTGCAGAGGAAGAAGATACAAAATTATTAGGTAAATAATTTCGATTATTTTGTACCCAATTACGCACTACCAGGCTATTTTCAGTATACGGTCTTCTTGGGCCGTAATAATGATGAATATATGCACCACCTAAGTGTGGGAAAGTTTCCCAATGTCTTGGGTAGTAAAAATACCAATTGGTAAAGTAAAATGAGGGGGTGCCGAATACGACCATGTTTCCATTGCGGCCATAATAAAATCCCCAATCATACCAATAAGGGTAGGGGTACCAGTATGCATATGGATACCAGGATGGATAGCCAAGCCAATAGGGGTAGGGGTTACATGTATAATTTGCAACCATATTTTCATCGATTGGCTTATCTGTTTCACCCGTGTTATAACCATTGCTGTCTGCATAAGCATTTGCTGCATTTTTTAATTCATTTTGAGCGGCAGTATCGCTTTCAATGTTTTGTTTCCACTCCTGTACTTCCTGCGCATTTTGTTTTACCTGCACATCATGGTTAGAATCTGCCTTATGAATGACCCTTTGCGGATCGCGTTTGTAATGATCGCCCACCCTTACGGAAAGACTTAGGTGGTCATTTAATAAGCTCATTATTTCAGGATATTGTAATAGGGTCCTAAAAGTTTGCTGTACATCGGCAGGATAAGCAGATATGAATTGATCGAACTGTGTGTTTGCCTGCGATTCTATAGAGTCTACTTTTTTAAGATCCGCTTGATTGTTCTTTGCGTACTTTAAGCCTATATCATGAATATCACTAGGATAAGTAGCTAAAATGCCAGTCAATTGATCATCGGAATTATTGGCAGCTAATTTTGAAATGAGGCCCGGGTACCTGCTCAGGTTCCAAATATCTTCTTGCTCAGCCTTTGGGTACCCACCTATTGCATCAGCAAAAGCTGTACTCGAGTTTCTTTGCAGGCTAGCCACATTAACAATGATGGCAGGGTATTCGCATGCCTGAAAAATCAGTAGACGGATACTATCCGGATATAATGCAAGTGCATTTATTGCGGCTGAGTCTTCCTTTGTCCACGGTGTATGTGTAGAAACTTTATCTTGTGCAATAACGGAAGAGGATACAAGCAAAGCTAAACTGATAAGGAGCGTTTTCATATGGTAAATATTTTGAGTTTAAATTAAAAAATAACGAGTTACTAAGATACAACCTATTTGACGTCTTTACGGTGACAATCCTTACGCAGATAAATCACAGGTTTAAGTAAATCCGGTATAAACTATTGATTTTCAGTTGGAATTGATTTTGGTTCAAGTTTATTTGGTTTGAATATGTGTTTTGATTGCATTTTTGAAACTTGGTTTTTATTTAGTAAATTTGTGTAAAATACACTAATCAGAAGGGTTTTATGTATCGTATTGTTCTCCCCATATTATTTATTGCTACAACACTTGCTAATGCACAACAAAAATCAACTTCGCAAAGTGATTCTTTGCCGGTGAAGAAATATGTGCGTTGTATTAATATGACGGATTATGAACAAATGCTGGAGCAAAGGGATACTACAAGGAAGGCAAGAAGAATGGCTGCGGAAACGATGATGAGTAAGTGGATAGCAAACCAAAGTACAGAACGAATTGCATCGGTACAAACAGAATATTCTATGCCTATTGTTTTCCATGTTCTATGGAATTCTGATAGCGTGCATGAAAAAATATCTCTTGCACAAATAAGAAGGCAGGTTCAGGTTTTGAATCACGATTATACAAGATCAAATCAGGATGCTGTTAATACCCCCGCTGCATTCGCCTCCGTAGCTGCAAGTTTTCATCTTATGTTTTGTTTGGCAAAAACCGACCCTAGTGGAAATCCAACTACAGGTGTAGTGTATAAACAAACGAGTGCAACATCATTCTCTCAAGGTACAGATTGGGTAAAATATCCTTCGCATGGAGGTGATACTATATGGAATCCCCAAAAATATCTTAACATATGGATATGCAATCTTAACGGAGGCATATTAGGTTACTCTGAATTACCAACATCCCCTCTCGATAATACCTTTGGTTCTGTAATACTGTTTCAAGCCGTTGGCGATTCCGGTTATCTACCCCTTCAGGATTATAATTTAGGGCGTACCATTACTCACGAAGTAGGGCACTTGCTTAATTTACATCACCCGTGGGGAGACGATGGCGGGCTTTGTCCAGGATCTGGCGGTACTGATGACGGATGCGCAGATACTCCGCCTGAAGGCAATGATAAGAATGATGGTTTTGGTGACGGTGGTGGCCCTACATTCAATGCCCCTGTTTTTCCATATACAGATAATTGTTCAACGGTAAGCCCTGGAATTATGTTTGAGAATTTTATGGAATATACCAATGATAATGTAATGAATTTATTTACCAATGATCAATATACAATTGCACTTGCTACCATTGCTGGTCCGTTAGCTAATGTAGCTGCATCTTCAACATGTACTTTTACCGGCATACCAGAATATGAATTCAATAATTCTATAAACGTATATCCCAATCCTTCCTACACCGGCAGGTTTAATGTGTCTATTGGCTTAACCAATTTCGCTCATATCAATGCACTTGTATATAATATACTTGGACAAACAGTAGATTCCTGGAGTTCTGATGCTGTATCAGATAAAATTTACGACCTTGATTTGTCTAACCAGCCAAACGGTCTCTACTTCGTTAAGCTATATAATAGCGATTTCTCTATTGTAAAGAAGATAATGATAAACCGATAATCGAGTTTATTACTTGTCCAGTTTCTTATGGCACTGGTCTATCATCTCCTTATTCTTCTTCATTCCCCAATGTGGTTTATGTATATCCTTGTTATCATTAGGGAATAATGAGGCTGCTTTTTCATAAAGTGGAAGAGCTTTCTCGGCACCGCCACCAAAAAGCTTGGGTGTGTAGAATAACGAATTGCCTTGCTGGTAATACATTCTTGGATTATTGGGATTTAACTTTTTTACTTTCTCATAAAATGAGTCTGCTATCTTTCCGTATTTACTATGCCTGCTTGTAGGAGCCACTGCAATTCTTGCACCTGCAATTAATGCGCCAAGCACACCGACTTCATCGTTTGTAGTATCCATCGGTTCAATCTTTTTAAAGTAAGCGTCGGCCTCATCCAGCATAGGGTCCTTTTTATCTTTATCGGGTTCTAAAAATGTAGTGACTGTCGTACTCCACGCTGCATAATAGTTAGTAAGCCAGTTATCAGGCCATTGCTTCTCTATAAGTTTAAACTGGTTGGATGCAGCAAGCATTTGGTGGTAATTTTTAGCGCTATCAAAAGCAGAATAAGCTTCTATCATGGCAGAATCTACCGATTGTGATACTGCAGTTTTGACAAGAAGAATACAAATTGCTGCTGCAAATAGGATTGTTTTTCTCATTTTAATATGTATTAAAGTTCGTCCTTTTTAAATGGGGTTAGCGATATGAATACTCCCGCAAAAGCGCTTCGGTATAATGCAGGCAATATAGGGAAACGGTTCTCACCGTTATCAGAATAGTTATAGCCGAGTACATTGTGATTATTAGTAACGTTATCCACTCCTAAATAGAATACTCCAAATAACTTCTTTACTCTAAAGAGATAACTAATGCTGGCCGCTAGGTCCTGGTAGGCTGGAGATCGATCCCCCAAAAATGTCGGATTATTGGGATTATAATAAGGTCTGCCCGATGCGTAGGCATAGGTTAGAGAAAGATTAATACCTGGTTTTTCTATAAAATACTTGGTAACAATATTAAGGTTGTTGGTAGAAACAAAATCGGGTGTAGCCTCAACAGGGTAGTTAGCGTACAGTCTTTTGGTATCTATATAGCTGTAAGATATCCAATAGTCAAAGTTCTTAATACTTTTTTTGTCTCTCCAAAATACATCAACGCCCTGGGCATATCCATAACCACTATTATTAACCGGCCAATAAAATGGGCGGTAAGGATTAGGGTCGTAAGGACCTTCGGTAAGTTCGCGTATCAGATCGTTATACGATTTATAATAGCCTTCTACCCGAAAGGTTCTGTCATTTACCATCAGTTGGTAGTTAACTATATAATGAGTCGCTTCCTGGAATCCAGGCTTATCTCCGAATAATAGATATTTATCAGATGCATCCTGGTAAAACATACCGTAGGCGGCTGATATTTGTCCATATTTTCCTAGGCGCGCAGCAGCAGAAATCCTGGGAGCTAAATCACTTTTGCCAAGTAATTCACTATATTCATAACGTATGCCCGGTTTAAGTCCAAACCATTTAACTGGTTTCCATTCTCCTTCAGCATATCCTGCAATTTGTGTTTCAGTAAAAGCCAGGTTTATTGTATCAAATTTTTGTCCTTCAGAATAACGCTGTACTTCCGTACCTATGTAACCGTAAAATTTATCGGATACCTGACTGCCCAGCTCCGCCCGGGCTTGTTCGCGATCATCTGTTTTGTCAAAGTTCTCTGTGCCCCATTTAACGCTATCTCCGTTTTGGCTGTATGAAGCTGAAAGTGTGAGATAGGTCTTTGGATTAAACAAGTGTTTGTAATAGGCACTGCCTGTAGTATAGTAGTTCCTTAGATTAAAGGCAAGGGTAGAGTCAGGCTGTTCCGGATTGATAACATTTATACCGCTTTTGTACTGATTATAATTGCCTGAGAGTTTAAGTATATCCCCGTTCGCATTTGTCCATACATAGCGTAGTGAGCCACCACCACCAACCGGAGGCTGAAAGAAATCAAGATTGGTTTTCATCAGTCCATAGAAAGGATTGGTGTTAGTATAGTTTATACTTCCTTCCAGCGAAGAGTGCTGCCATAATTTAGCGCCGCCCAAAGCAACACCTGCCATATTGATATTGGCAGTAAATGTGGTTTCTTCAGGGAGGTCGTTGGTGTTTAATTCCAGTATGCCTGATAGAGCCTGTCCGTAACGGGCACTATATCCTCCGCTACTAAATGAAATGCCTTTGAACTGGTAGGGGCCAAAGCGGCTGCGCTGTGCTACACCTGGTACCGGACTAAAAAAAGGATCCTGTACCACAAGTCCATCCACAATAGCTGCTGACTCGCTTGCATCGCCACCACGGACAAATAATCCGGTTTGGTCAGATACCTTTTGCACTCCGGGCAGGGTTTGAATAGCACCCACTACATCGCCTTCTGCTCCTGCGGTAGTATAAATATCCATTGTAGTTAACATCGCTACCTTCCTGTCGTTATTCGCATCAAATGATCCGGGAGTTATTACTACTTCATTTAGATTACTTGAATTGGATTTTACGGAAATATTAACCGTGTAGTTCTTGTTTGAATCGGGTATTAAGTTATATGTACTTGTATCATAACCTATAGCTGTAGCGACAATAACCAGGTTTTCTTTTTTACTGTAATGGAGCTTGTAGTTTCCAAGCGTATCAGTAAGTGTTCCTACAATTGAATTCTTTACGAACACCGTAGCAAAAGGCACGGGCTTTCCTTTGCCTTCAGTTATTTTCCCTTTTATTGTTACCTGCGCTATTGATAATAAGGGAATTGTAACCAATAATAATGTTGTAATTTTTCTTTTCATGGATATTAGTCATTAAGCACTTCACAACGGAAATTCCTTTTCTCTAAGAGATTTATTATGGCTGATGCTTTTATTTCCCCTTTGCTGCTTTCAACTCTTAATACTTTGTCGCTGTCATCAAGGTCAATGCTCACCTTGTGACCCGGGAAAACTTCTTTCATCTCATTTACAAGGAAGGACGCAGTACGTCTGCCTTTAACATTGGTTTTAAACACTTCGATTGATCTCATAATTCAATTTTTATATTCCAAGGACTGATTTTAGTTTAGGATAACCTGATTTACTGATAGGTACTCTGGCACCCGATTTTAAAATAGCTATGTGGCTTTCTTTTTCGTATGGTTCTATTTTAAGCACCTGCTGAATTTGCAATATATAGGAACGATGAACCCTTACAAAATGGCTCTTGTCAAGCACCTCTTCAAAGTAATTCATAGTTTTCTTTTTCAGGTGCGAGCCTTCTGCTGTGTGTATCTTTACGTAGTCATCATCTGCTTCCATATAGTGAATGTCATGCATGGGGATGATACTGATCTTAGTCCCCGTTTTAACGACTACTCGATTGTATTGATCTGGAGGGTGCGCAGCTGTTTCTACTAATGATTGTACACCCTTTTGTTCGTCACTCTTTTTGTAATGCTCCATCCATTTTTTGATTGCCTTATCAAAACGTTCTTTGCTAAATGGTTTTAATAAATAGTCTACAGCATGCGTGTCAAAGGCTTTAAGGGCATAGTCATCAAACGCGGTTGTGAATATTACTGATGGAGGATTGTCAATTAGTTCCAACATTTCGAACCCATTTATCTTAGGCATCTGCACATCTAAAAAAATAAGATCGGGTTGGTGTTGTGCAATTGCCTTAATGCCTTCGAACCCATCGCCACATTCCTGCACAACAGATATCTCCGGATATGTTTTGAGATATTCTGCTACAATAGACCTTGCAAGAGGCTCATCATCTATCAGTACTGCTTTAATCATGCTGTGGTATTATAACGGTTGTGGTAAATAAGTTGCCTTCAGCCTTTGTTTCCAAAAGGTCTTTACGTGCATACAGTAGGTATAGCCTCCTTTGAATAGAATTCAGTCCAAAGCCTGTTCCCTTCCTGGTTTGCGATGTTTCCGGATCAAACGGATTTTGAATGGCAATAATAAGCTGACCTTTCTCTTGCAGTGCAGTAATTGTTATAGTAACATTGCCCGTAGTATCATATAATCCGAACTTGATGGCGTTTTCTACGATAGGCTGCAATAGCATCTGGGGTATCAGGCTCTTTGTGCATTGCTCATCCGCATTTATTTCAGTGCTCAGTCGATGTCCGAATCTTACCTTTTCTATATCCAGGTATAATTTAAGGTAGCGTATCTCTTCTTCAAGGCTCACCTGTGTTTTCTCATCATTCTTTAAGGTGCCTCTTAAAAAGTCAGCCAGTTGTTGTATCATGTGGCGGGCTTCTTCGGGATGATTGCCAGTTAAAGAGCTTATAGAATTTAAACTGTTGAAAAGAAAGTGAGGATGAAGTTGCTGGCGTAATTTAAACAGCTCGGCATCTTTTGCCAGCTTATCCGAATCGGCCTTTCTTTGCTGGTTTTCTTTATTCTCTTCAAAAGTAAAGAGCAGCCAATGGATCAGCGCCATCCAGCCTGTCATTAAAAAGGCAATGAAAAACCTGACAGGGAGCGATTTATTTAGAAAGATTATATAGGAGGGATCGGATATAAGGTGGGCGAGAGCCCATTTTATTACAGATATCCATATCGCTGCAATACAAAAGTTCCATATGAAGATATAGTAGAACTTTCCTCTGCCGGGGCGATAGTACTTCAGGATATTGCGTACAGTAAGACCAATACCCATAAGAAGTATATTGCATACAACAGTATCTATTAATGCTATCTGAAAAGAGAATCCTATCCATACAAGAGCCCAGGCCTGCAGTGCTGCCCATACTACCCATAATAAGGGCAGGAACAGCGATACTCTTTTGGTTGAAAATTCCTGGAATTGCACGTTGTTTCTCTATTTAGTTAATAGCTAAGAATATCTACACCTGCAAAAATACAGGTGCCTTCTATAACTAATATTTTATCTGGATTAGTCCTTATAAGGGCTGGATTCCGCTTATCTTCTATGCCTCCAAAAACGGCAACCATTTTAGATTGTATTTCCCAATCTGCAGGAACAATGATCTTGGTGCCTCCAAATATTTGAACTACATCCAATGCCACTTTACCTTTTATATCAGCCTGGCTCAGATCTATTTCGCATCCTCCAAAAGCATTAACCACTTCGCCGCCTCTGAATTCTTTAGATGAAATTACTTTATGCACCTGGCCAAAAAAAGAAACCGAATCAATATAATCTTCTGAGGAAGTTGCACGTGAAGCTGACCCTGAAGTGTCACCTAGCCCCGATTTATAATCGGCCTTCCATTGGTGTTTATAGTTTTTTCCAGTATTGCTTTTCAGCCCAATTCCATCTGCGGCGTTGCCGTGGCAATATCATAAGTGCACCAACACCTATAATGATAATAGGCCATATATATTCTGATATATTAAAATTAGGGTAAAAATTCTGGGCCAGAAATGCACCGCCAATAAGTATCATTATAGGCCATCCTCCTACATGGAAATTATGGCGGGCACCTATATATAAGCCTAGCAATATAAGGAGCACGGGCCATGTAAATACCCAGCCGGGCAGGCTAATGGTTCCCATTTGTTTTAAAAGAAGTACTACTCCTACAGCCAATATGATGAGGCCACCCATTACCCTTCCACTCTTGGAATGGTGGTGCATGTTTTCATACACTTCCTTTAAATGTTCCTTGTGAGCTTGATGAAGATCTTCGAATTTAGTTTCCATGATATTGAATTTGAGTGCAAATCTATACCTTATAGCAAGCCCAGCGTTAATGGTATTAGGTGGTAATATGCCTAAAGTCGGTAAGTGGAAGCGAAAAGTCGGTGAATGGAATTGGTTTGTAATAGTTTAGAAGTGTATTATGCAAGTGAGAAGCTTTATTCATATCTTGCAAAATAGAATACAAGAAGATGATCAAACGTAAAATACCATCCTCGGGAGAATTATTGCCTGTAATAGGTATTGGTACCTGGGCTCAGTTTGATGTCGGTTCATCGGAGGCCGAAAGGCAACCATTGACTGAAGTCCTTAAAGTGATGACGGAAAAGGGAGCTACACTTATTGATTCCTCACCCATGTATGGAATGGCTGAAGCAGTGGTTGGGGACTTGACTCAAAAACTGAACCCCATAGATTACTTCTATGCTACCAAGGTATGGACAAAAGGAGAGCAGGAGGGTATTGCACAAATGCAGTCTTCTTTTCAGAAGATGAAATGTACTAAGATGGACCTGATGCAAGTGCATAACCTGGTAGATTACAAGATACATTTGAAGACTCTCAGAAAATGGAAAGAGGAAGGTAAGGTGCGATATATTGGGATTACCCATTATACAGTTGGTTCACACGAGGAGCTTGAAAGTATTATCAAGAAGGAGAAGCTTGATTTTGTGCAATTCAACTACTCCATGCGAATAAGGAATGCTGAGAAGAGTTTATTGAATGCAGCTGCTAACAAAGGTGTGGCTGTTATCATTAACGAACCTCTGGAAAAAGGATATCTTTTTAATCTGGTAAAAGGGAAAAGCTTGCCGGAATGGGCATCAGAGTATGATATCCACAGCTGGGCCCAGTTCTTTTTGAAATATATTGTTTCCCATCCTGCTGTTACTTGTGTTATTCCTGGTACCTCTGATACTAAACATATGCTTGATATATTGGGCGCAGGATATGGTGTAATTCCTGATGAGGCTGTGAGAAAACGTATGGTTCAATATATAGAAAGTTTGTAATGATGGAAGAACGGGGATTGATTTTAATAGTTTGGATAACGATTATTTTGATATCCTCTATGGCAATAACCGGATTAATAAATTCGTTTCTTCGCGAGCTTAAGAAATCAATTAGAATCAAGGTGCTGATTGGAATCTTTTTCGGTACAATTGCAATTCTTTTAGTAGTACTTTGGTTGATTTTTTATACTAGATAATGTCTTTAATGAATATTCAATATTTATGCAAAAAGAGCTAGAGGTAATTGTAATAGGAGGTGGAGCAGCGGGTTTCTTTGCGGCAATTTCATGTAAGACCCATAATCCCAATTCCAAGGTTACTATTTATGAAAAGGCCGATAAGCTATTGGCTAAAGTCAAGGTATCGGGTGGCGGAAGGTGTAATGTAACCCATGCTTGTTTTTCAAATGCTGAGTTGGCTAAATATTATCCACGTGGTGGCCCACAACTCAAAAAAGCTTTTGCTCAATTTACTACTACGGATACAGTAAAGTGGTTCGAGAGTAGGGGAGTGAAACTCAAAACAGAGGAGGATGGTCGCATGTTCCCAGTTACAGATAATTCGCAGACGGTTATCAATTGTCTTTTGCAAGAGATCAATAAATTAGGTGTGGTGGTCGAAATGCACAAGCCTATAATGGCTATAGAAAAAGAAACAGATGGCTTTAAACTGACATTAAGGGATAAGGTAATTCATGCCGATAAAATAATTATAGCTAGTGGTGGTTTTCCTAAAAAAGAAGGATTTGAGTGGCTGGAAAAACTAGGACATGCAATCGAGCCTCCTGTTCCATCCTTATTTACATTCAATATGCCTAATGAATCTGTGAAGTCCTTGATGGGTGTGTCTGTCGAGAATGCCACGGTAAGAATAATAGGAACTAAATTAAAAAGCAATGGCCCACTTTTGATAACCCATTGGGGGATGAGTGGCCCTGCTGTACTTAAGCTTTCGGCCTGGGGTGCAAGAATACTTAGCGACCTTAATTACAGTTTTAAAATACAGGTAAACTGGCTGGGTGATATGAATGAAGACAAAGCTCGTGAGGTATTTGCGTTGGAAAGAGAATTGCATCCTAAAAAGAAAATGGCTAATAGCGAATCATTTAAATTACCGGAACGATTGTACTTATTCCTATTGTCTAAGCTTGAAATAGATCCTGATACTACCCTGGAACAACTAGGCAAAAAGAATATGAATCGCTTTTTGAATGTGCTATTGAATGATGAATATAAGGTAGAGGGTAAGACTACTTTTAAAGAGGAGTTCGTTACTTGCGGAGGAGTGAGCCTCAATGATGTATCTGTGAATACCATGGAAAGCAAATCATGCCCGGGACTTTATTTTGCCGGTGAGGTATTGGATATAGATGGTGTTACGGGTGGCTTTAACTTTCAGGCGGCTTGGACAACAGGGTATATTGCAGGCAAGTTAAGTACGACTACTGCCAGTTAAATCGGAAAATTTATTCCATTATTTCACTTAGCTCAAGCCATCTCAGTTGCTTAGCATCTAATTGCTTGGTTATCTCTCCAAGTTCAGCAGATAGCTTTACTATCTCGTCATTATCAGTTATTCCGGTGCTGAATTTTTCAGTGAGGGCGGCCTTTTTCTTTTCTAGACTTGCAATATCCTTCTCTAAGGTTTCAAATTCAAACTTTTCCTTATAGCTGATTTTTTTCTTAGCCTGAACGGGTGCAGTTTGCGCAGGAGCAGTTGCTTGTATTTCCTTTTTTGATTCAGCTTTGCTCTCAGCTTTTTCCCTTTCCTTTTCTTCTTCGCGGTAATCGGTATACATACCTGTATAGAGTTTCACATCTCCTTCACCTGTTAGGATGAAAAGCTGGTCGGCCAGCTTATCCATAAAATACCTGTCATGCGATACGATTATCAGGCAGCCTGGGAAGTCCAGTAAAAATTGCTCAAGCGTACTTAATGTAATTAGGTCAAGGTCATTTGTGGGTTCATCCAATATAAGGAAGTTTGGATTCTTCATCAAAACTGTAAGCAGGTATAACCTTTTTTTCTCTCCACCACTCAGTTTTGAAACATAGGTATATTGCATTTCGGGCGAAAACTGGAAGAGCAGTAATAACTGCGATGCAGACATTTTAGTTCCATTCCCCATAGGTATGTAGTCACCCACATCCTTTATTACTTCTATAACCCGCTTATCTTCTTTTATAGCTATTCCCTTTTGTGAGTAATAACCGAATACTATAGTTTCTCCTACATTTACTTTGCCCGAATCCGGTTGTTCTAAACCTGTAAGAATATTCAGGAAGGTTGTTTTACCAACTCCGTTCTTTCCTGCAACACCAATACGCTCGCCTTTCTTAAATGTATAGTCAAAGCCTTTAAGTATGGTTTTGCCACCATAGCTTTTACTTACTTTTTTTAGCTCTAGTATTTTTCCGCCTATCCTGCTCATCTTAACACTCAGTTGCAGATCTTGTTGTTTCTTTCTGCCTGAAAGGGAATCATTAAGCTTATTGAAAGCATCTACCCGTGATTTAGATTTTGTACCTCTTGCCCTGGGCATTTTGCGTACCCATTCTAACTCACGCCTGAAAAGGTTTTGTGCCCTTTCTAATTCTTTACCTTCATTGAACTCGCGTTCAGCTTTTTTCTCTATAAAGTATTCGTAATTGCCGGCGTAATGGTAAAGCTTGCTATTATCTATTTCGAGAATATCTGTACATACATTATCGAGGAAATATCTATCGTGAGTAACAACTAATAAAGACACATCATTACGTACAAAATAGTTTTCCAGCCATTCTATCATGTCAAGGTCAAGATGGTTTGTAGGCTCATCCATTATCAAAAGCTGAGGCTCTTCTATAAGCACACGTGCCAATGCCAGGCGTTTTCTTTCTCCACCCGAAAGGGATTTTACTTTTTGCTCAAGGTGATGTATGTTGAGTGAGGAGAGTACTTGCTTTACCTTAGCCTCATAGTTCCAGGCATCGAGGGCTTCAACCTTTAGCATGGTTTCAGCTAACAGTTTTTCATTTTCCTTCGAAGCATTCTCTTCGTGCTTTTCCAGGGCAATTTCATAATTGCTTATGGCTTTCTGCATTTCGTTACCCGAATTGAAAAGCGCTTTGAACACAGTTTCCTCCGCGTCAAAAACAGGTTCCTGTTCAAGGAAGGATACTTTTATGTCATTGCGGAAAGTAACGATGCCACTTTCTGCTACGTCTTCCTTATTTAATATTCTTAATAGTGTTGATTTGCCTGCTCCGTTTCTAGCTACCAGGGCCACTCTCTGGCCATGTTCTATACCAAAACTGATCTTTGTAAACAGCTGTTTGTCACCATAAGACTTGGTAAGATTTTCGACCGAAAGTAGATTCATAGGGCGCAAAGGTAAGAATAGTGAGAGATGTAAAGGGATAATGCGGCTATCTAATAAAGACTTTTTTTTAGTAAGTCATAGATTATAATGCTGAATAAAACAGCCAGTGTAATCTTATTAAATGGCTTGTTAAAGCCTTCAAATTGAAAATATTAAGTATTTTCGGGTGTTAAATTCAAACTCTCCGTACACTGAATATGAAACCAAAGCTGAACCTTACTTTTGCAAGCAAAATAATACTTCTGGCAAGTTTATTTTCTGTTTTAGTATTTAGTGGATTTGCCCAGGTATGGACCATAGAGGTAAAAGGTCTTGTAACAGAAAATGACAAAAGGCTTTCGGGTGCAGTAATTACAGTTTACGACGCAGGTTCGGTTGTGAATACTGTTAATGCAAGTGATGGTAAGTTTGATCTGCAGCTGCAGGCTGATCACGATTACATACTCGCATTTTCAAAGGAAGGTTACATAACTAAACGTATTAGCTTTTCTACCAAAAATGTACCTGCTGACAGGGGCAAATATGGGTTTACTCCCTTTACTATCGACCAGGTGGATATATTCCCGGAGATAGAAGGAACAGATATAGACCAAATATTACAACAACCAGTTGGAAAGATTCTCTTCAGTACTAAATTTCATAATGGGGCAGGAGATTTTGATTTTGATGAGCGTTATACTGCTTCAATACAGGCCATGCTGGATAAGATATTAGCGGCAAAGAGATTGTTTGAGGCCAATTATAAAAAGCTTATTACCAAGGGGGATGCTGAATTCGGCAATAAACTATACAACGAAGCTAAGCCAGATTACATAGCTGCGCTTAAAATGAAGCCCAATGAGCAATATCCTAAAGATCAGTTGGCTGCAATTGAAAAGGCTTTAGCAGCACAAAAGGACGAGGAAGCAAAGAATGCACAAAAGGCTGCTGCGCAAAAGGCATTGCAAGCTCAATATGATTCATTGGTAAAAATAGGTGATGCTGCTTTTAATGCAAAGGACTTTGATAAAGCAAGACCTGCCTATACCCAGGCTTCGACTATATTACCAAACAGGAGATACCCCAAGGACCAGATAGCGTTGATGGATAAGGCCATTGCTGATAAGAAGAAAGCGGATCAAAAAAATGCCAGACCTCCTGCCGATGTGCAATACGATTCGATCATCAAATTGGCTGATGCGTCTTTTGCAGCAAAGGACTATATCAATGCAAGGAATAGCTACACCAGTGCATCTCAGTTGAAACCGGTAAAACAATATCCCAAGCAACAGATAGCTGCTATAGATAGATTTTTAGCTCCGCATAAAGCAGTTCTTTCACAGGCTAAGTATGATTCTATAGTTAAACTGGCAGATGCTGCATTCCATACTAAAGATTACAATACAGCTAAAAGTGATTATACTACCGCATCTCAAATGATACCATCTAAGCAATATCCTAAGCAGCAGCTTGCAGCCATTGCCCGATTGCAAGCTCCACGCAATCCTTTACAAGTACAGTACGATTCTATAATTAAGATTGCAGATGTATCATTCCAAGCAAAGGATTATAACACCGCAAAGAGCAATTACAATACTGCAGCACAACTCATTACAACTAAGTCATATCCTCGACAACAACTTGCCGTAATCGCCAGACTGCAGGCTCCAAAGAAAAAGATCCCAACCCTCAGCGACTATGATTCTGTGCTTAAAATAGCTGATGTGGCTATGCATAAAAAGGACTACGTTACTGCAAAGGCTGGCTATACTACTGCGTCTCAAATGATGCCTTTAAAACCATATCCTCAAGAGCAGCTTATAGCCATTCAAGGCATTATTGCATTGCATACCAAGGCCCCTGTTTTAAACAAAGATTCGTTGGCTAAGTTAAGGAAGAAGGATACCATAAAGGTGGTTCATATACCTTCATCGCCATGTTTCACCAAGGCTCTTGAAGATAGTTGCAGACCTTTTATGAAGCCTTTTACTTATGGCGGAGTAAATTCATTGCACATTCCTTTAAAGGCCGATGCCCAGGAAAAGGAAATCAACCTGCCAGCATTTAGCGGACAAAGGTACCGTATGATATTTAATATGTCGTCAATGCCACCCGGCGCAACTGTAATAATATATACAGAAGATGACACGCATAAAAAGAGAACTGCCTTATATACTTTCGGTGGCGGTGCTGAAAAGATTGGCAAATTTGATGCTACAACTAAAACGGGTAAATTCTGTATAGACTATGAAATACCTGCCAGCAATGGTACTCCCGGCTCAGGATGTTCGGCCTTAATGTTCGGGTACGAAAATATCAGGTAGAATTTCCCCGCGCAATTACAGGAATGCTTTTTAATTAATGTGAGTCCGTTGGTATGGTAACGTTCTTCTTGAACTTTTGCAGGTACAGGAATGGAATGCAGCAAAGCATAAATGCACCTACAAACAAATAAACATCGTTATATGATAGTAAAAGAACCTGCCTCGTTATCTGCCCGCTTATGGCTCTCATAGCCATAGAATGAGCATCAGCAGCGCTGTGCCCCTGCGCCATAAAATTATGAGCGAACGCGTTTATACGATTGGTATACTGGCTATTGTATGGGTTAGCATATTCTGTAAGTACATTGCGGTGATGTCCTATCCTTTTGTTTAGTACTACTGTACTTATAGCTACACCAAATGACCCTCCAAGCTGGCGCATCATATTATTTAATCCTGTTCCCTGGCCCAGTTCTTTCCCATGCAGATCTTGCACAGCAAGGGTTGTTAATGGGACAAACAGAAGCGACATACCAACACCTCGTATAATTAATGGCAAGAAAAAGTTACCCGTTCCGGATTGCAGGTTGGAATTGGCCATTAGGTATGAGAACACAAAGAAAAGCATCATACCTATCGTTGACAGTATCTGGGCAGGGAATCCTTTTTTTAGAAAGGTTCCTACAAAAGGCATCATACAAATAGTGGCTATACCACCGGGGAAAAGAAGTTCTCCCGTTTGCAGTGCCGAGAAGCCAAGAAGGCTTTGGCAGAAAATGGGGAATACGAATACAGATACATACATGGCAAAGCCAAGCATGAAAGAAGTGAACATACCTATAGCAAAACTGTTATGTCTCAAGATTTTGAAGTTAACCACTGGATTCTCAATACTTAATTCCCGAATAATAAATCCAAATAAGAACACAACTCCTGTTGCAGCAAGTAAAGCAATGTATGTTGAATGGAACCAATCTTCCCTGTCACCGCGTTCGAGTACAACCTGAATGCTACCTACCGT